>Ga0182015_10000861_pt1 | contig 42158 bp, 44 predicted proteins | sample 712P3MmetaG_FD_120478 | JGI IMG/M metagenome (GOLD analysis project Ga0182015, IMG submission 120478) | Permafrost microbial communities from Stordalen Mire, Sweden - 712P3M metaG | ecosystem: Environmental > Terrestrial > Soil > Wetlands > Permafrost | place: Sweden: Stordalen | collected...
CTCTTTGATAAAAGTTCTGGGTAATGAGCGGCCTTAGTAGTCCGCCCAAATCCGGAAAATGAGCTCAAAATCGAAACAACTCCTTATTCCGGAATATTTTCCGTATAAGTCCTTTGCGCTCTATAATTTGAAATTTTCCAGCGCCCAACCGCATGATTTAAATAGGGGAGGGGGAGGGGGGGTAGTAGTAAACACGCATTACTAGCCTAACGGTAAACAAAGCGAAAAATAATCGTCATCGAGGTAGCCCCGTTTGCCCCCATCGAGTTTATGACCCCCGACTCACTCAGTCACATGCTCTCCGAGTTCCTCAATGGCGCGCGCGCTGCGGTCGTGGTTGAAGACGCCGCCATCGCGTTCGATCTGGCCGAGGCGAAATATTCGATTTCCGGCGAACACAGCAAATGCCTGCTGCATCTCTGGTCGAACGAGCGGAACGTCGTGCGCCGGGTGCTCGACGCGGAAGTGAAGGCCGCGACGCTCCGATTGCAGGTCCAGCGCATGGGGCAGAACCGTCCCACGCGGCTCGATTTTTGCCGCGATCGCGATCGGCGGTCTCCGGCCGCGCGACGGGCGGCGCGGATCGCCTACGAACCTCGTCTGCGGCGGGCGCTCGAGAGGAATTTTCCCGGATGGACCGTGGCTCGCCTCACCACCAGCGTCGACCTCGAACATTCGTTCGGGCCAGCCTACCTGCGCGGCTGGCTGCGCCAGGGTCAGCGCGCTCTGGCCATCGTCGGCGCCAACGACCAGGAAACCCAATCGACGGTCGATGGCGCGCTTACCTGCGGCATTCTCTGGCTGGAGGCGTGCCGTCTGGCCCAGCAGGAACGCCGTGTAGTAGAAGGGCTGGCGATGATTGTGCCGAAGGGCATGGTCACTCTGACGCAGCAGCGAATGGCGCATCTGCATCCCACCGCTGCGAAGTGGAGCCTGTATGAATTCGACCAGCGGGAGGATGCGCTGGTACCGGCGGATACCGGCGATCGCGGCAATCTCGCAACCCGGCTGGTGCATGCCGTCGATGAAGCCCTGGCCCGCGACCGGTTTGCAGGGTCGATCGCACGCATTCGCGGCATTCTGCCGCAATCCGAAGTCGTAGTGCTAACGCCGGCGCTGATTTCATTCCGGCGGCATGGCCTTGAATTTGCCCAGGCGCGAATCGCGCATGATCCTCGAAACTTTCAGAGCGTCGAGGAGATCGCTTTCGGCGTAGAGCCCGGAGGAGCGGGTTCTCGACGAAAGAAACGAAACCCAGTTTGCCGATCTCGTCCGTCTGGCAGCGGCCGTCCGTCGCAAGGACGGTCCCAAGAATCACGCGCTGTGGCGAATGCATCCCGAGCGCTGGCTGGAGTCGCTGGTCTTCGCGAACGTTGCGGCGCTCGACGGGCGGCTGCGGCCGAATCGGTCTACGCCCAGGTGCCTGCGTTCGCGGCCGCTGACCGCGCCATGATTGACATTCTGGCAACCACTCACGAAGCCCGCCTGGCCGTCATCGAACTGAAAGCCGACGAGGACATCCACCTTCCCTTGCAGGGCGTGGACTACTGGTCGCGAGTCGCCTGGCACCAGAGCCGGGGGGAGTTCACGCAATTTGGTTATTTCCCCGGACGCGAGATCTCGTCACAAAAACCACTGCTCATGCTGGTCGCGCCCGCTCTGCATGTGCATCCTACAACCGACACAATCCTGCGCTATCTGTCGCCGGAGATCGATTGGGAACTGCTGGGAATCGACGAACGCTGGCGCGAGGAAATACGGGTCGTGTTTCGAAAAAGGCCGACCCGCGCGCCCTACCTTGCGATTCCGGCCTGAGGACGGAGAAAGGTCAGAGGTTAGAGGTCAGATTGCAGAGGTCAGAACCGCTTGCGGAGATAGCGCCGGTGAATTTGGGATTTCACCTCGGCAATCTGACCTCTAACCTCTGACCTTACATCCCGATGCTCTTGCGCAGCATCACAAGTTGTCCGAGATGATATGCATTGTGGTCGGCCAGCAGCAGCGCCTCGCGAAGAATTGTTTGCCCATCACCCCAGGGAATTTTGGCATAGAGATCGACGCTCCGGTCGGCGACAATCCGCTCCATCGTTCGCAGGTCTTTCTTGAACGCTGCCATACTCGCAGCCCATGCCGTCTCATTCGGGGGCGCTTCCGACGCCGGCCAATAGCCTTCGGGCCATGGCGGAGAGACATGCTTCGAGTTGCGGCTGAACTCCAGAATGTCCCACTGGGCGAGGCGCATGTGTTCGAGCAGCATCCAGGCGGTATGAGGGAAGCTCGCAACTTTGACGCCGGCAAGCCGCACCGGCCAGTTACCCAAGGCGGCGTCGAAGCTGATATGCGCCCCACCGCCTTTCACCAGGTAGAGCAGTTGGTCACGGAGAGCCTGATCGGAAGAAGCCGCTCGCGCCGTCGCCTTCTTTTTCGCCTTCGGGGACGCTTTCCTGGTTTTCTTTTTTGCCATAAGTGATTTCATTTTAATTTTATTTTACGAGGGCGGAATTCAACGGGAAAGTCGAGCGGTGCAATTTGCGAAATCCTGAACCACCAGGGCCACCAGGGTACACGAAGGAACTACCTGAAGCCAAAAGCCTTCGTGATCCTTCGTGCCCTTGGTGGTTCAGGATTTCATCGGCTCCATCGTGAAACTGCCGCACTACCGGAAAGTCAGCGGATCACAGTGCGGATGACGGTGGCGTGTTCACATTCATTTCGTTTTCGGGCGCTTCTCCTTTGTACACGCGGCTGACTCCGCGTACGAGGCGCCGCATAGGCAGCTCGCCTTTCGCATTCGCAAAGAAGATTTCGCCGGCCCGGCTACTGCGATAGCACCAACGTTTCAGGATCGCAAGATGCTCCATGCGCTCGATTGCATCGGCCGCATCGGACGCGGGAAATGTCGACAGCGCAGCCAGGATGCGGGCTTCCATTGACTGGGACTTCGTATGTTCCGCGCCAGAAATCGGAAACCCCAGCGGACCCGCGATTACGCCGCCGTCAACCCGGAACAAGGCAACGCACTCCGGCTGCCGCCATTTCTGTACGATCACGGCGTGCAATTGATCGATCCGGTGGACAAAGTCCGGCATCTGCTGCAGCACCGGAGTGAGCTTGTCGAGCCGGGTATGGATGGCCGCGGCCGTCTCGAATTCCATTTTCGCTGAAGCATCATCGCGCTCCCCGGCCAGCTGCCGCTTCAGCGATTCGCCGCGCGAGTCCAGAAAATCTTCCACCCGCACCACCTCCGCCCGATATTCATCGTCGCTACAGTCGCGAAAGCAGGGGGCCAGACACATCTTCATCTCGGAATAAACACAGCCGGGAAATTTGGGATCGGGATGGAGATCATCCACGCAGCGCCGCATCTTGAAAAAGTCGAGCGCGTCATTCATAAACTTTTCCGCTGCCACGCGCGACGCAAACGGGCCGTAATAAACATTTTTGCCTGCAACGCGTCCCAGCCGCGTGGTAACCGAGGCGCGGGGGAATTCATTTTCCAGGTGAAGCTTGACCAGAGGGGCGAAGCGCAGCCGCAGGCGATTCGAGTACGTCCTGGGAAAGACGGACCGCAGCACCTGGTAGAGCACGAAGCCCGATTCGAAGTCCGAGCCGGTCAGCGTGTATTCGATGGACCGGACGAGATTGCGCAGGTTGAGGCGCTTGGTCTTTTCTTCCGGAGCGGAGAGCAGTCGCTGCAAGCGCCGTCGAAGATTGGCGGTTTTGCTTACGTAGGGCTCGGAGTTTGCATCCTCTCCCCGGAGAAGAAACACAGCCGGAGCGGCGGAGACGGCGGAGAAGATCTCGGCGTCAGCTTCCGGACGGAACTCGATGCGCTCGGTCAGCACGGGTTGATTGTAGAGGAGAGTGAGAGGTCAGAGGTCGGATTGCAGAGGTGAAAGGCACTTGCTGCCGACCGCACTGCTCGAAGTCGTTGGTGTTACCTCTACAATCTGACCTTTCACCTCTGACCTGCTCTGGCCTCACCCAAAGCTGGCGCTCTTGAACTTTTGGCGGAAGTCCGGCCCGTCCATCTTCACGATGCGGCACATCTCGTGCAAGCGGGAGCGCATGCGCTCGCCGATGCGGTCGCCCAGGGTCTCCTCGCGAGCGGCGGCCCGCGCCGGCGACAGCGATCGAGCTACACTCCCAGCCGGCTCGTCGGCAAAATTGGTGGTGATGATCGTAGTTCGATTGTCGTTATATCGCGTGTTGAGGATCAGGCTGACCGTGTCCCACACCCATTCGCTCGGTTTCACGGCGCCGAGTTCGTCGAGCAGGACCACCTCGGCGTCAAACACCGGCCGCAAAACCTGCAACTCTGTCGCTTTCACAGAATCGTTGTAGGAATTCTGAATCTGTTTCAGCAGTTCGCGATAATCACAAAAGAGGCAGGCGCTGCCTCGAACGGCAATGAGTTCCTTGAGAATGCCCACCGCAAGATGAGTCTTGCCCGTCCCGATTCCGCCGACCAGCAGCAGCCCCCTGCCGTCGCGCGGATCGAACTCCTGCACGAAGCGCGATGCGCTGATCTGCGCGAGCGAAACCGAGCGATCGGCCCCGGGAAAATCAGGCGTAAAGTTCGAGAGCTCGCAATGCTCATATCTCTTGGGGATTCGCGCCGCTGCGATCATGGCTCCGCCGCGAGCCCGCATCTGGCAATCGCAGCGCGTGACGCCGCGTTCCGGCGCGCCCGGAACCGGCTTCCAACCCGTGCCCGCGCACAGCGCGCAAACTTCTGTTGCTGTCTTCATGATTGTCTACTTTGAGTCGTGTACTTAAACTGTGCACCTAACGCGTCCGCATCGCAACTCGAATCCGTTGCCTCTCTGTGCACATCCTGTGGAGACACCGGGCCGGTTGTGGAGAACCGCGAAGAAGCGAGGAAAACGCAGTGTGGCGGGTGAGCAGTTTCGCAGCTGGCAGCGCGAGTATTTCGCGTGCAATTAAAGATCACTATTTAACGATCGCGAGAAAGCACTTAGCACTTTCGTCTCGGTGTCGAAAGCGGCAACCGGCACGTGTTTCCCATTGACAATCCCGCAGCATGGGCGAGAATTGCCATCGCCGGTGCTCGCGTGTTGAGCTATCCTCCCCGGCTGAACGCGCGGGAACCGAAACGACTAGTGTCAGGAGAGAGCATGAATAAAGCTGATCTGGTTGACCGGATCGCCGGAGCCTGTAGTATTTCCAAGGCGCAGGCGACGACCGCGATCGACACCACCGTGGACAGCGTCACAGCTGCCCTTCGAAAAGGGGACCGGGTTGCCTTGATCGGGTTCGGCACCTTCTCCGTTTCGCAGCGCAAGGCCCGCAATGGCCGAAACCCGCAGACGGGGGCCACCATCAAGATAGCCGCCCGAAGAGTCGCCAAATTCACTCCCGGTAACGAACTCAAGAAAGTAGTTAACAAAGGTAAGTAAGGGCCCGCACTTTTGCAGAAGAGCGAGACGGCAGGGGGTCGGCCCTGCCGTTTTGCTTTGCAGGTCGCCTGAGACCTAACACCTGCCTTGCTGAATCCTTCCTGACTTCGGTAGAATCAAATGTCTGGATCGAGGATCAGGAATCGCCATGAAAGCAGCCATTCATCCCAACTATAATGAAATCAACGTGCATTGCGCGTGTGGCAATGCATTTACCACCCGCTCCACGCACAAGGGCAATATCAGCGTAGAAATCTGCGCCGCGTGCCACCCATTCTTCACAGGCAAGCAGAAGCTCATGGACACCGCGGGCCGTGTCGAGCGTTTCCGGCGCAAGTATGCGAAGAGCGACGCGGGAAAAGCTGAAGCCGCAAAAATTGAGGCAGCCAAGAAGTAAGTTATCTTTTTGGGCGCCGTTCGAAATCAAGCCCTCGCTTCGGCGAGGGCTTTTTATTCGCGTATCCTGACTTCCGGGTCGGGACTGGGCTGCTGCGGTTCCCTGGAATTGACCCAGGGACCAATAAGGATTCCCAGAGCAATCAACGTAGAATAGACCTGTGCAGAAGTTCTGGGACAACCCGGGTGCAACGATGGATCGGACGGGCGAGACGCCGGTCACCAGCCACGCGCGGGTGTTTCCTGCATCCGTGACGATTGGCGATGTCCGCATCGCCCCCGCCACTGTTCTCGCTCCCATGGCCGGGGTTACCGACACGGTTTTCCGCCGCTTTGTCAAAAACCTCGGCGGATGCGGGCTGATTATGACCGAGTTCACTTCGGCCGACGGCGTCCTGCGCGACCAGCGGGTTCGAGGACGTTACCTTCACTTCTACGAAGACGAGCATCCGATTTCGGCCCAGCTCTTCGGCAGCAGTCCAAGCGTTTTGGCCGAGGCCGCGCGACTGGTGGAAGATCTCGGATTCGATCTCATCGACCTGAACCTCGGCTGCCCGGCGAAGAAAGTGGTGAAGTGCAACGGAGGCTCGGGCTTATTGCGCGACCTGCCGCTGATCGGGCAAATTTTTGAGTCGGTGCGAGCTGCCGTGAAGATTCCTTTCACTGTAAAATTCCGCGCCGGATGGAATGACGACGAAATTGTCTGCGTAGAACTGGCGCGGATGGCCGAAAGCTGCGGCCTCGGCGCAGTCGCGCTGCACGCCCGCACGCGCGAGCAAGGCTACAGCGGAAACGCGCGCTGGGAATGGATCGCGTCCGTCAAGCAGGCAGTGAAGATTCCGGTGATCGGCAATGGCGACATTCGCTCGCCCGAAGACGCCTGCGCGATCGTAGCCCAAACCGGCTGCGACGCGGTGATGATCGGCCGCATGGCTCCGGCGAATCCATGGATCTTCCGCCAGATTGAGCAATACGTACGCTCCGCCGGAAAGATGTATGACGAGCCCACCGAAGCCGATCGCTACCAGATGATCCGCACCTACTTCCGGATGCTGCTGGAAGAAGAGATGCCCGGAGCGGAAGGCAAGATGAAGCAGTTCGCATCGTGGTTCACCCACGGCGTTCCCGGAGGCGCGGCGCTCAGGAAGGCGATCTACGACGCTAAGAGCGGCGCGGAGATACTGGGACGAGTGGAACAGTTCTTCGAAGCGAAGCTTCCAGCGCCGACCACTTAAGAACGGCCAGCCTGGTACCGCAATCCGAACGCGGCAAAAACGGTGGAACACGTCATCGCGACCCAGAGGGACCGCGCTTCTCCACGATAACGTCGTACAGGTTTTTCTCCACGGTTGCCGGGGCGGCGTTGCTGTCCAGCACGATATCCGCGTAGACCTTGCTCGGCAGCAAATACTCCCGCGCCGCCGGTAAGACGGTATTTTTGTATTGCCATTGGATCAGTTCCAGGGAGCGCTGGCGCTCGGTGATATCCCTCACCTTTCGGCGATGGAAACAGACATCATCGGGAGCCTCCAGATAGATGGATAGATCGAAGTACGGGCGCAGTTTCGCAAAATGCAAAGCCAGAATGCCTTCCACGATCAGCAACGACTTGGCCGGAACATGCTGGCGCTGGCTGGTCACGCGCAAGTGCTCCGCGAAGTTGTAGATGGGAGCCTCGATGGCCTTGCCGGCAGCGTAGTCGCGGATGTGTCCCTCCAGCAACTGCACGTCGATTGCATTCGGCGCGTCGTAATTCTGCTTCGCTCGTTCGCTGAGTGGAAGATGGTTCACTTCGATGGAGTAGACCTCCATCGAGATAACGTGCCCGTTGAGACGGGAGGCAACGCGCTTGGCTACGGTCGATTTACCGCTGCCGGACGGCCCGGCGAGGCCAACGATGAAGATCTTTCCTGGCATCCGAGAGCGCCTACGATGGTGTCCATTCTCGCAGGGATTTTGTTTCCTGGCTATGAATACTCCGTCCGTTGAACGGTTCGCTGGTCCGGAGTTTCATAAGTTGTCTGGCGAGAACTCGGAAAGGCATGGCTTCAGGGCCAGTTTTCCCCGCTCTCCGCGCTCGACATATCCCCACGGTGTGGCGTCATCGTGCGTGAACACTGTCAGCCACCTCTCCGGGATCGCCCGCGCATAGTACTTCTTGCGGCTCTCGATGGTCTGCAGCGGAAAAAGGTCAAACGCCATGACCCAGGTCAGGTCGAGATGATGTGAGGTCGCAATCAGGTCGGAAATGTAGCACGCGCTCTTGCCCCCGCTCTCGACGATCACCGCCTGCATATGCGCCGTGTGCCCGGGAAAAACCTTGACTGAAATGCCGGGCAGAAGCTCCTGATCGCCATTCAGCAGCACCATCTGGCCGCTCTCGACCAGCGGATCGTAGTTTGGGCTCATGTAACTGACTGCATCGCGCTCGAGTTGCAGGCGGCCATGCTCCCACTCTTTTCGCTGGACGTAATATTTAGCGTTCGGAAACGTCGCTACCACCTGATTGCCGCGCCGCACCGTGTTCCAGCCGCAATGGTCAAAATGCAGGTGTGTGTTGATGACCATGTCGATGTCTTCCGGCGCCAGTCCGGCGGCGTGCAGATTGTCAAGCAGCCTGGCTGGTTGGGTGTAGATCTGCACCATCTTGTCGGGCATTTTGTTGCCGATGCCAGTCTCAATCAGGACATTTTTCTTTCCCGTGCGCACCAGCAGCGAATTCAGTCCCGCGTTGAGCCGGTTCAGCGAGTCGGCTGTGACCTTCTTCGACCACATGGTTTTCGGCACGACGCCGAAAAAAGCCCCGGCGTCACTGACATAGGTTCCATCGGAGACGATAGTGAGTTCGAAATCGCCAAGCGTTGTGCGATCCATAAAAACAGTTGTCAGCTATCAGTTGTCAGTTGTCAGTAAAATCTCACCGACAGCTACTTCAACTCCTTATTCCAGAAATCTTCCATCATGTGAAACAGCTGCGAGCGCGTGCCCGACCCCGCAATGCCGTGCGTTTTGTCGGGATACACCATCAGCCGGAACTGTTTCCCGGACCGGATCAGCGCGTCCGTCATCTGGATCGTATTCTGGAAGTGCACATTGTCGTCGCTCGTACCGTGCACCAGCAGCAATGATCCATGCAGACTGCTGGCCGCGCTGACGATCGAATCGTCGTAGCCGCTTTGGTTGTCTTTCGGCAAACCCATGTAGCGCTCGGTGTAAATCGAATCGTAATCACGCCAGTTGGTCACTGGAGCAACCGAGATTCCCGCCTTGAAGCGGTCGGAGTGCGTCAGGGCATAGAGCGTCATCGAGCCGCCGTTCGACCATCCCCAGATCGCAGTGCGGGTCCGGTCGAGCTGCGGAAACTGCGCGAATAACTGGTCGAGCGAGGTGAGCTGGTCTTTCAGTTCGATCTGGCCTGGCTGCAGGCGGATCGCGGCGGAGAATTTCTTCCCACGATTGGGCGTTCCGCGATTATCGACGGCAAAAATCGCGAAGCCTTCGTTCGCCAGCATCTGGTGGAACAGCGCCGTAGTTCCACCCCAGGCATTCTCCACCACCTGCCCCGCCGGACCGCCATAGATGTGGACGATCAGCGGGATTTTCTGATTGGCATCCTCATTGCGCGGCAGAATCAGTTCGCCGTACAACACCGTACCGTCGTCGGCCTTAAATTCCAGCATCTTCGGCACGATTGGGTCATAATCCGCGATACTGTGCGCTTCCCAGATTTTCTGGCACCGGCCCCCAGCCGCGCACACGGAAATCTGCGGCGGCACCAGCGTCGCGGAGTGTGTCTCCACAAAATGCTTACCGTCGTCGGCGAACACGGCGATATCTTCGCCTTCTTCCGATGAAAGGCTCTGCATTCCCGAGCCGTCCAGCTTCACAGAAAAAATCTTCTTCTGTCGCGGATCTCCTTTATTGGCGATGAAGAACACCGTGCCTGATGATTCATCCACGCCGCTGACCCCAAGCACCTCATAGTCTCCGCTCTCCAGTTGACGCTCGAGTTTGGCATCGGCCGCCAGCGGATCGGGCGCGTTGAAGCTATAGAGGTAAATGTGGGTGTAGCCGTCGCGCCAACTGCTCCACAGAAAGCGGTCGCCGGATTTCAATACGCGAAAGTCGTCGTTAACATTGACCCACGCACCCGGCGCCGATTCGGTGAGCACCTTGCGCGTCTTACCCGATTTCACGTCGATGAAATAAAGGTCCATCACATCCTGCTTACGATTCAAGACCTCCGCCCAAGCCACTCCTTCGCGAATCCAACCGAAACGCGGCACATAGGTATCATCGTCGTCCGTGAGTTTGATCCAGCGCACTTTGCCGCCGTTGTTGCCCACCACTCCTAACCGCACGCTGGGATTCGAATCTCCGGCCTTCGGATATTTCTCCTGCTCCACCCGCGGATGTGTGGGCAACCAGTCGGTGATGGGATAGGTCGGCACGCGAGTCTCGTCCATCTGCAGAAAAATAATGTCGTGGCCTTCCGGCGACCAGAAGAAATTGCTGCGCACTTCCAGTTCCTCGGCGTAAACCCAGTCCACCTCGCCGTTAAGGATGTTGTCGTCTTTGTCTTTATCCCGATCCTTCTCTCTGTCTTTGTCTTTATCGTCGCGAGTGAGCGGGCGTTCGCCTTCTTCTCCCGACACCGGATGCACATAAAGATTGTGCTTGCGCACATAGGCGAGGCGTTTGCCGTCCGCCGAAAACTTTGGGTCTTCGCTCGCATCGGGAGACGAAGTAAGCTGCACGGCCGTTCCGGTGTCCAGGCTGTAATACCAGAGCTGTCCCTGCGAATCGAAGAGAAGGTGTTGCGAATCGGGCGACCAGGTATAGGCGGCAACGTGATATCGCAGCATGCGCTCTTTCTCGCGCTCGTCATGGATCCGGCTCGTCGGAGGCGCGAGCTGGGACAGCTTGATCTCGCTGACCAGTATTTTCTTCTCGCCGCTTACCGCGTCCACATACCAGAGTTCGCCGTGCTCGCCCGTGTCATCGCGCCGCACAAAAGATACCTTGGTGCCATCCGGGCTCCATTTGATTGTTTCCGGAGCGCGTCCCGTGAGGCCGCCTTCCGAGAAGATCTGTTCAATCGTGAGTCGCTTCGGTTCGGCGGTCTGAGGTGCAGCGGTCGGAGGTGCGGAGGTCTGAGCGCGTCCGGCGGAAAGCAAAACCAACAGGTTGATGGCGAATACACCAAGCAGTTTTTTCACGAACTTACCCCGATTCCGCATGATGTTTGATCCATCGACGCGCTGGTAGTGAAACTCAAAAGTGTACAACGTGGAGGGAGTTTCGTGTCAGAAGGATTGGTTGCCCGATCATGTGGACGGGCGGTCGGCTCCACGGTCGCGGGTCACCGAGCCAAAAGGTCTTTCATCTCCTCTTTCATCTCCGTGCGAACCGGGTGCCTTGTCTCGTATGCGCCGATTTCCGCTTCATGCTGCAGTGTCAGCCCGATATCGTCCAATCCGTTCAGCAGACAATGGCGCGAGAATTCGTCCATCGCGAAGGTCGCGGCAAATCCCTGGCCGTCTTCCACGCGTAGAGTTTCGAGATCGACGGCGATCTGGTAATTTTCGATTTCTTTCGAACGGCGCGTGATCTCCGCGACCTGCTCGTCGCTGAGCCGCACCGTGAGCAGCCCGTTCTTCAGGCTGTTGTTGGCGAAGATGTCGGCAAATGACGACGCAATTGCCACCCGGAAACCATAATCTGCCAGCGCCCAGACGGCATGCTCGCGCGATGATCCACAGCCGAAGTTTTTTCCGGCGACCAGAATCGAGGCCTTCGCATAACGCGGCTGGTGCAGGATGAAATCGGCGATCTCTTTTCCGTCTCCCGAAAAGCGCCAGTCGTAGAAAAGGAATTCTCCAAACCCGGTGCGCTCGATGCGCTTCAGAAACTGTTTAGGGATGATCTGGTCGGTGTCGACATTGACTTTATCGAGCGGGACAACGACGCCGGTGTGTTTGCGAAACGGTTGCATAGTTTGACCCTTCTGGAAAGAACTATTGAAATCGCCAATTCCGAATGTCGGTGAAATGTCCGGCAATCGCCGCCGCCGCCGCCATCATCGGACTGACCAGGTGGGTACGCCCGCCACGACCTTGCCGTCCTTCAAAATTGCGGTTGCTCGTCGACGCGCAGCGCTCTCCCGGCTGCAGGATGTCGGGATTCATGCCCAGACACATCGAGCATCCCGACTCGCGCCATTCAAACCCGGCATCCAGAAAAATGCGGTGCAGCCCTTCCTGTTCGGCTGCGCGTTTGATGGCCTGCGAGCCGGGCACAACCATCGCCCGAACCTTCGGATTGACGTGCTGTCCTTTCGCCACTCGCGCCGCTGCCCGCAGGTCTTCAATGCGTGAGTTGGTGCAGGATCCGATGAAGACCCGGTCGACCGTAATGGTTTCGATCGGCGTTCCTGGATCGAGACCCATGTAGGCGAGCGCCTGCTCGGCCGCGCGCCTGTCGGCATCCTGCGTGAAGCTCTTCAGCTCGGGAACACGCGCGGTCACAGCGACGACCATTCCTGGGTTCGTCCCCCAGGTCACGAACGGCGCAAGCGATGTCGCGTCAATCTCGATCACACGATCAAACTCGGCGCCGGAATCGCTGGCGAGTGTTCGCCAGGAGGCAACTGCGTCTTCCCAATTCTTCCCTTTCGGGGCAAAGCGACGGCCGCGCGCATAGGCGAAGGTCGTGTCATCGGGCGCTATCAGTCCTGCTCTTGCTCCCGCCTCGATGCTCATGTTGCACAGCGTCATGCGCCCTTCCATCGACAACCCGCGCACCGTGTCACCGGCGTACTCGATCACATGTCCGGTAGCTCCGTCGGTGCCGATTCGGCCAATAATACCGAGCGCCAGATCCTTCGCCGTGACGCCCTCGGCCAGCTTTCCGCTGACGTGGATCTGCATCGTCTTCGGCTTCTTCTGCGGCAGACATTGGGTGGCCAGTACGTGTTCCACTTCCGATGTGCCGATGCCGAACGCCAGCGATCCAAATGCGCCGTGCGTCGAGGTGTGGCTGTCGCCGCAGACAATAGTCATGCCCGGCAAGGTGATGCCCAACTCCGGGCCGATGATGTGCACGATGCCCTGCTCCGTCGAGTCCATATCAAAGAGCGGAACCCCAAATTCGCGGCAATTTTTCTGCAGTGCTTCAATCTGCTTCGCCGCAATCGGATCGGCGATGGGGAGGCCGCGCGGGGTGGTCGGGATGTTGTGGTCGACGGTGGCTACGGTACGCAGAGGCTGCCGCACACGCCGTCCGTTGGTACGGAGGCCGTCGAAGGCCTGCGGCGAAGTCACTTCATGCACCAGGTGCAGATCGATATAGAGCAGCGCCGATTGCCCTTCGGGAGCGGCGACAATGTGCGCGTCCCAGATTTTCTCAAATAGCGTGCGTGGAGACATGGTTTTAGTTTCGCCCATAGTTCGGCGATAGTTCAAGTCTACCAACCCGGCCACTTTCCCCTTGTAGAGACGGGGCTTGCCCCGTCTGACGTGCCGCTGGCCAGACGCGGCAAGCCGTGTCTCTACGGGTATTTATCGAACCTGCAGAAGTCTTCTTTTCCGGTTATGATTCTTGCAGCCCTTCGAGGAAAAGACCGCATGATCAACGGCAAACGCATTGCCGTGGTGTTCCCCGCCTACAATGCGGAAAAGACGCTGGAAGCGACGGTGCGGGAATTGCCCGACCTGGTCGATATCCGCATTCTCGTCGACGACCATAGTTCCGATCGCACCCTCGAAGTTGCGCACCGGCTCGGCTTACTGTCATTCGTGCACGACCGCAACTACGGTTATGGCCGCAATCAGCAGACCTGCTACCGCGAAGCTCTGGCCGCGGGCGCTGACGTTGTCATCATGGTTCACCCCGATTATCAGTACACGCCGCTGCTTGTAACCGCGATGGCGAGCATGATCGCTTACGGCGTCTATGACGTCGTGCTCGGCTCCCGCATCATTGGAGGCACGGCGTTGCGCGGAGGCATGCCGCTTTACAAATACATCGCCAACCGCCTGCTCACCGCTTTTGAAAACCTCTTCCTGCACGTCAAGCTCTCCGAGTATCACACCGGCTATCGCGCTTTCAGCCGAGAGGTGCTGACCCGCCTGCCGCTGGGGGAAAATAGCGACGATTTCGTTTTCGACAATCAGATGCTGGCGCAATGTGTTTATTTTGGCTTCCGCATCGGCGAAGTTTCTTGTCCGACGAAATATTTTGAGGAAGCCTCATCCATCAACTTTCGCCGCAGCGTTCGGTACGGTCTTGAAGTTGTACAGACCACACTGCAGTTCGCGCTGCAACGCGCCGGTCTTATGGACAACGCCATCTTCAGCGAAAAAGGAAAGACTCTCGAGGACGGTTCCGAGGCCTACTACGAGGGAAGATTGCCGACCGCATCGCAACGGAACTGAAAAGCGGCCCGGAAATCAGCGCTTGCGCGACAAAAAATCCAGAATCCTGCTGGCAAATTCATCCGAAAAACCGAAGCGCGCTTTGGCCTGTGAATAGAGATCCACAGCCTTCTTATCCAGCCAGATCAGGCTCGACTTCAATAGGCCGTCTTCCGGTCGCGGACGGTAGTCGGTGGAACGCACTTTGCCCCTTTCGTCCGACCCAATGGTGTAGTAATACAAGGCTAGGCTCTTGCGGGATTCGTGCTCGGGACAACGTAAGGGGTCGGGAAACCCGTGGTAGGAAATTTCATCGGTGCGGAAAATCAGCGCTTCGTTGAACAGCGGCGGGACCTTCACCACGCACCGGCGCATTTCCCGATCCCACAGTTCTAACGCGCCACCCCATTGCAGTTGCCAGTCGGGGTTGAGATAGAGAATCAGATTTACCTGTCTCCGCCAATGCTTGTGGTAGTGATGATTGCTGAAATCCGTGTGCACATTAAGGAATCCGCCCGTGCCTGACTGATGCAGGCCGCCGCCTTCGAGCATGTCGTCCGATACCAGCCCTGGAATTCCCGTCAGTTGCGAGAGCCATCGCAAAAACGCTTCCGAATTCAGTTCGTCCACCACCTCGCCGAGCAGCGGTGGAAAGAGCGATCGTTTCGCGAGGCCCAGCTTGTTTTCATTCGGGTGTTTATAGCGCGTCCAGGCGTCGGTCGCCATGTCGGGGAACTCGTCGGCGATTTCGGCGGCCACGTCAGCATCCAGAAATTCCTTGAGGTGCACATGCGGATAGGGCTGGTTTTCACGGAACTGACGGCGCAGGGTAGGTAGGCGGGACGACCATTTCATGTAGGGAAACAGCAGCCGAATTGCGGGACTTACAATCGGAGTCGCCATGCGTCGTATGCAATAAGGCTAACATAGGCTGCAGGACGCCACGCAGCCGTCCTGGGCCCGCACTCAGTTCAAACGGCAGACTCGCACCACCAAATTTTGATAGGGACAATCCATTCCCGCCGCGCCGTATTCTGATGCACTTTTTTCTGACAGATCCGGCCGCTCGATCACCAACCAACTGACTCCGTACTTCTGTCGCAGACGTTCGAAGTCTTCCCTGCCGAACTGCTTCCAGTTTTTCTGATCCGCAATTTGTTCGGCCCAGATCATCGACAGCGGCGGAAACATCGAAGCTGCTCCCTTGTCCTTGACCAGGTCGGCCAGCATGCTGCGCTCGGCCCGGGCTCGAAACCCATTTTCGTCCTCACCCGGCAGCTCCATGTGGGCGGGATCGAGAGCAAACAGCGCGTCCACCGGCGTATTCGCGCGTATCCACTCAAACGCCTGCGCCCACGGATTGCGAGGCTGCGCCCACGGCCACTCGATGTGAGCGCTGGCTGGAAATATCTGGCGCTGCGCATAATACATTCCGAAACTTAGCGGGACGAACAACGCCACCCAGCGCCATACCTGACGTCGCAGTACGTAGTGACCCAACAATCCGCCGCCGGCGACTACCAGCACCATGTAGCACAAAGCCAGGCAGCGTAAAGGCTGAAGGCGGGCGAGAGCCTCGAATCGCGAAGAAAGTCCCAGTCCAATCGCCGCTATCGAAGCGACCGCCACAAACGGCACCATCGCGCGCGACACCAATTCCAGATTCTTCATGCCGTGGCGGCGCGCCCAACCTCCGAACCGCCAGAACAGTAGCACCGGCGCGATCACTCCCAGCCACTCGTACCACTCCCAGCGCAGAACGAAGTGCGAACGCTGCCGTAACGCGACCTCGTGATAAGCGGCTGGCGGAGGCGCGAATGTGATCCCGAATGGAAGCGCGGCCGCAAGTCCCAGGAACCGCGGACGAAGCCGGTCGAGCAAGATGAGCCAAGCGCAAAACAAAATTCCAAAGCTCGCCATGAACGGATGCATGGCCGCCGCGAACGCAAGCCACAACATGGCCCGGGTGTATTTTCGGTGCAACACTTCCGCTAGCGCAAAAAGCACCGCAAAACTAGTCAGGTTTCGCGGATTCAGGTACTGGTCCATGATGGAAAGAAACGTACCGGCGATGGGCAAAGTCAGCAGAGCCGCCATCAAAGCCACCGCCGCCCAGCGCGCACTCTCATCCCCGAGCGATTGCGATTCGAATAAGACTGACGCCAGCCGCCAACTTGCCGCCAGCAGCAAAAAGATAGAAAGCAGATGCCACAGCAGAGCGGCCCATGGTAAGGGCAGATGAGCGGCTCGAACCGAAGAGGCGATCAGATTCGGATAAAGAGTATGCCCGGCGTGCTCGCCAAAAAATTCGGCATTCGCCTGAAACAGACTGGGGTCGAGGATCTTCAGAACACCGGGAAGATAAATCTCCGAGTCTTCAGCATAAGGATGATAGCCCTGAATAAGAAATGCGGCGCCGGTCAGCAGGAGTAAGCCAGCAATATGCTTGATATTCAAAAGGGCAGATCCATTTCTCGAAGAGTACAAAGAAATTACATCAGAAAACATCTGCCACAGGAAGGCGCGTCACCACGCCAGCCCCATGAAAAGTCTGGAACTGTCATAAAATCATAAGAGAGATCATGCCCTCGAACTCAACCAGCCATCGTAATCGCGCCGTCGTGCTGCTGAGCGGCGGCATGGATTCCTGCGTCTGCGCTGCGCTGGCGGTCCGCGATCACAACACCGCGGCCGTCCACGTCAGTTACGGGCAGCTCACCGAAGAGCGCGAGCGGCGCTCTTTCGAAAACATCTGTGACCGGCTTGGGATTCGCGACCGGCTGCTGGTGCGGAATGACGCTCTGCGCGCCATCGGCGGATCCGCTCTCACCGATTCCAGCATCGCCGTCCCCGAAGCGCACGCTATAGACGCCAGCGGAGTTCCCGTCACCTATGTCCCTTTTCGAAACGCGCATTTTCTCGCCGTCGCGGTCAGTTGGGCAGAGGTGCTGGGGGCCGAAAAAATCTATATCGGAGCGGTCGAGCCGGACAGTTCCGGCTATCCCGATTGCCGGCCGGAGTATTATCGAGCGTTCAACGACGTCGTAAAGGCGGGCACTAAAGATGGAACAATCCGGGTAGTGACGCCGCTGATTGCGATGCGTAAAGCCGAGATTGTGCGCCTTGGCCTTGAACTGAGTGCCCCCTTCGATTTAACGTGGTCATGCTACCAGCGCGAAGATCGCGCCTGCGGGGTCTGCGACAGCTGCGCGCTCCGGGCGCGGGCGTTTCGCGAGGCGGGCGCGGAGGATCCGATTCCGTACACGGAAACCGGCGTCCGATTGGTGAACGGGCTATAGAGATTCAGTAATCAGGTCCAGTAAATTCAGATTCAATGCCGGGAGGCTAAATCATGAGGAAATCTTTCATCCTTCCACTACTGTTCGTCCTCGCTGCAGGGCTGTCCGCGCCGCCCGCGTTCGCACAAACCACGGGCAGCGTAAAGGGAACCTGCAAAGACGCCGACGGGAAGCCGATTCCCCAAGCCGAGGTGTCGTGGGTTGGTGCCGAAACCGGGCACAAATACACCCTCAAGACCAACAATAAGGGCGAATACTTCTCGCTCGGCATCGTCCCCGGCAAGTACAACGTCGTTCTCACCAAGGACGGCAAGGAGATCTTTCGCCTCAGCAATGTTCCGGTGGGTCTGGATGAAACGGATCAGGACATCGACCTGAAGAAGGAAAAGGCGATCCAGGCCGCAGGCCAGGGGTTGACTCCGGAACAGCAGAAGGCCAAGGAAGAAGCAGCGGCCAAAGCCGCGACCGAAACGAAAACCGTCGGCAACCTCAATGACAAACTCAGAGCCGCCGCTGCGGCCTCCGAGGCCGGCGATTATGAGACCGCAATCAGCACGTTGAATGAGGCCAACCAGATGGACAGCACCCGCGATCTGATCTGGTTCAAACTCGCTGACGCCTACCGCATGTCAGGGCCCAAGCAGACTGATCCCGCCGAAAAACAGAAGCGTTACGAGATGGCTGTAGCCGATTACCAGAAGGCAATTGAGATGCGCAGCACGTCTGAGGCGGCCCAGAAGGATCCCGAAAACAACGTGAAAACGGCTGCCTACTATAACAACCTTGCCGAAGTGTATGCGAAGTCCAACAAGGTCGATGATTCCATCGCCACCTATAGCAAGGCGGCCCAACTCGATCCGACGCATGCCGGCACCTATCTATTCAACGAGGGTGCGGTTCTCACCAATGCGGGGAAGGTGGACGATGCAATTGCGGCCTTCGACAAGGTGATTGCCGCCGATCCGACCAAGGCGGCGGCTTACTACTGGAAGGGTGTGAACCTGATCGGCAAAGCGACACTCAAGGGAGACAAGATGGTCGCGCCCGAAGGTACAGCAGAGGCTTTTCGGAAGTACCTTGAGCTCGATCCCAACGGTCCGCTCGCGCAGCCAGCCAAGGACATGCTGGCCAGCATCGGCGCGACCATCGAAACCGGCTTCGGGAAGAAAAAATCGGCAAAGAACTAGCTTAAATCACGCCAAAACAGGCTTTCGCCCTGCTGTTCAGGCGTTAAACGGAGAGCACACGGAGAGCGGCCCTAGGGAGCCGCTCTTTTTGTTCTAGCTCGTTTTCGGTTACCGAGGTCTATGGCCTAGTTGTCCTTCGCTCTTCCTCACATCCGCGTTACATTCATTACAAAGGTTCCTGGGCTACGTTCTCCCCCCGTGGCAACAATACCGATAATTGGGAGTGTATGAATGGCAGCTCCGGGGAATTCTCCGATTGCGATTGCCTTCGAGGGCATCAACGGAACGGGCTCGATCCCGACGTCAGTTCTGCTCGCTGGCATGTTGCGCGCATCGGAGAAGGTCAGTGATCTGATTTTTTCTCCGGGGCGTCCGCCTCAGGTCGAAATTCACGGACAGCTCACGCCGGTCGAAATCTCCGGCTCCAGCACACTTTCGGCGGATGACACGCGCCGCATCGCGGCCGATCTTATTGGCACCAATAAGCAGGCGATCAATACGCTTCGCGAGCAGGGCTCCTGCGATGTTTCCTACGGATTGCCGGGAATGGCGCGCTTCCGCGTCAACGTCTTTATTCAGCGTGGAAGTTGCGTGATTGTGATGCGCGTAATTCCGACCGTGATTCCAACTCTGAGTTCGCTACGCCTGCCGTCGCAATTGGAAGAAGTCACGAAGGTCCGCAACGGCATCATTCTGGTGACGGGCGGAACTGGATCGGGCAAGTCTTCGACGCTCGCGGCTTTGATTGACCGCATCAATAGCGAGCATTGCTATCACGTTCTGACGGTCGAGGATCCCATCGAATTTCTGCACAAGCACAAGAAATCGACGGTGCACCAGCGCGAGTTACACAGCGATGCCCCGACTTTCACGCTGGCACTGCGGGCCGCCTTGCGCCAGGCGCCGCGCGTGATCATGGTCGGCGAAATCCGCGAGCGGGAGACGCTCGAGATACTTCTCGAAGCCGCCGAAAACGGACACCTCGTTCTTTCCAGCATGAACACTGTCGATACCTCGAAAACGGTAGAACGTATCGTCGCTACATTTGCCGCCACCGAACAGCAATCGGTGAGAGAGCGTTTGGCCAAAACTTTCCGCTGCATCATTGCGCAGAGGCTTATACCGCGCGCCGATGGCGGCGACCGCATCGCGGTAGTCGAAATCCTCAAATCCAACTCGCGCACTCGTGATTGCATCGAGCAAGGCGAGCGACCCGGCCGCACCCTGCTGGATGCCATTAAAAGCAGCGAAAATGAAGGCATGCAGCACTTCGATGGCGAGATCGCGAAACTTGTCCGCTCCGGGCTGGCGGATCTCGAAACCGGCCTCGGCTTTGCCAGCAATGCGACGGTTCTTGGGCAAGAACTGGCACGCTGAGACGATCCAGGTCAGCTCTCAGCCTTCAGCTTTCAGCTCTCAGTTCCCGGCCCATCTGGGGCGTATCATTCCTGCATGTCTTTTTCGTCTCATTCCCCGTCTTCCGAAGCGACTTCTTCCGGGGCGACTTCGGCTCGGGTGATGAGCTTTGAAGCAGCTCGACACATGGTTGAGCGGCATGCGGCGGGCGCTGCTCCAGGAAAAATTGAGACAGTGGATCTGTTGGCCGGTCTTGGGCGGGTACTCGCGGAGAGCATTGTGGCGGACCGCGACTTCCCTTCTTTTGCCCGGGCGACTCGCGATGGATACGCGGTGCAGGCCGCGGACTCCGCGAAGGTTCCGGCGCGGCTTAAGCTAGTGGGCGAGGTCAAAGCCGGCGACTGGCCGGAGCCGGGAACCTGTGCGGTGGCGCGAGGACAGGCGGTCGCGATCATGACCGGGGCTCCGCTGCCAGCGGGGGCGGACGCCGTGGTGATGGTGGAGCACACTTCGTCGCTTACGGATCATTCCGTGGAACTGCGGCGCAGCATCAGCGCGGGCGAGAATTTTGTTCCGCGCGGAGCCGAAGCGCGCGCGGGACAATTGTTGCTGGATCGAGGACGGCGCCTGGATCACGCGGAGATCGCGATAGCGGCATCCGCCGGCAAGAGCCGGGTGCAGGTTTATTCCAAACCGCGCGTAGCGGTACTTTCGACGGGCGACGAGTTAGTGGAGATTGACGCCACGCCAGGGCCGGCGCAGATCCGCAATTCGAATTCGTATTCGCTGGCGGCGCAGGTTCAGAATGCAGGTGGAGAAGCGGTGCGGCTGGCGATCGCTCCGGATGAGCGCGGGCCGCTGAGGGCTTTGATCCTGCAGGGACTGGACTGCGATCTGCTGTTGCTGACGGGCGGCGTCTCCGCGGGAAAGTACGACCTGGTAGAGCAGGTTTTCGAAGAACTGAAAGCAGAGTTTTATTTTACGGGAGCGGAGATTCAGCCGGGGCGACCGGTGGTGTTTGGCTCGTGTGGAGCGGACACTCCTGTCCGCTCGGACAACGCATCCATCGCCGGCGAGGCGACCGAGGTGTCCGCTCCAGACAAGAGATTCTTCTTCGGCTTGCCGGGGAATCCGGTGTCGACCATGGTGACTTTCGATCTGTTCGCGCGGCCGATGATCGAGGCGCTGTCGGGGATGACGCCACAGCCGCTGATCTTTCCGCGGGCGCGACTGAAATCCGAGATTCGGACGAAGACCGGACTGAAGAGATTTCTTCCGGCAGTGCTCTCGGGCGAGTTTGAGAATGCCGAGGTGGAACTGGTGCGATGGCAGGGGTCGGGGGACATCGCTGCGCTGGCCCGCGCGAACTGCTATGTTGTAATTCCGCCGGATCGCGAGCAGATCGACGCGGGAGAATGGGTGCCGCTGTGGTTGCGATAAAGACGGACAGTTAAAAGACGGGAGTTAGGATAACCTCCTGGTGACGGCAAAAAGTGACGCCAAAAAACTGATGGCCAAAAAAACTCCCCGCCTTCTTTCCCACTACGACCAAGACGGCCAAGCCCGCATGGTGGACGTGTCGCAGAAGGCGAGAACAGCGCGAGAAGCGGAGGCTAGCGCCTTTGTTCGGATGACCCCCGCTGTGCTGCGGGCCCTGCTGAAGAATCCCAAGGGCGACCCGCTGGAGGTGGCGCGGATCGCGGGAATCATGGCGGCGAAGCGGACGGCGGAGTTGATTCCAATGTGCCATCCCGTGGCGCTGTCGCACATTGCTGTGACCCTACGCGTGTGCGAGAATGGCGTTTCCATTGCCACAAAAGTAAAGACCTCGGCCGAGACGGGCGTAGAGATGGAGGCGCTGGTAGCGGCCAGCGTGGCAGCGCTCACGGTCTACGACATGTGCAAGGCGCTCGACAAGGGTATCGAAATACGCGACGTCATGCTGGAGCGGAAATCGGGCGGCAAAAGCGGAGAATACCGGAGAAGCGCGAAACAGAAATAATTTTGTATGGCGAGCAACGTCAAAATCCTGCTGGTGGATGACAACCCGATGGTGCTGGGGATGCTGCAGCAAGCGCTGTCGACGATGGGCGAGGTCGCGATCGCGACCGACGCGGCCGATGCGTTGTTGAAGGCGGTAGATGATTTGCCGGATGTGCTGATCAGCGACTACCGCATGCCGGGTATGGACGGCCGCCAGTTGCTCGAAAAACTGAAAAGCAGGCCGGCTACGGCTGGGATCGCCGTGATCCTCATGGCCAGCAAGGCCGACATCAGCGAACGATTGTCGATGCAGGACCCGATCGAAGACTACCTGGAAAAGCCTTTTTTCCTGAAAGACGCCACCCACAAAATCAAGCGCGTAGTGGACCGGATCGCCCTGGAGAAACTGAGCAAGGCAGCCTCTACCGACGGCATCCTGCGCGGCAACCTGTCGCAGATGAACGTGATTGACCTGGTGCAATCGCTGGAAATGGGACGCAAGAGCTGCCTGCTCATGATGACCAAGGGTAACGAAAAGTGCGAGATCTACTTCAATCAGGGGCAGGTTAATCACGCCGTGTATGGTTCCGTCACCGGAGATGAAGCGGTATTCAAAGTGTTGCGCTGGACGGAAGGAAACTTCCAGATTGATTTCAATGGCAAGTCGTCGCAAGAAACGACAAAGATGAATACGCAGGGCCTGCTCATGGAAGGCTTGCGGTTGCTCGACGAGGCGCAGCGCGACGCGGCGACTGAAGGTGAAGATGTCCTCCTCGACACCTGATGCTTCGGTTCCGGATAAGACCGGGGCGGCGGTGTTAACGGTTAGCGATTCGTGTTCGCGCGGCGAAAGAGTGGACCTCTCTGGTCCGGCGGTGGCAGAGGCGCTGGCGCGGCGCCATTTTCAGGTGGTGGCGCACCTTGTGGTGGCCGATGACCGCACCGCGATTCAGGAAAAATTGATTGAGTTGTGCCGGTCCGCTCGGCTGGTCGTGACCACGGGCGGGACGGGAATTGCTCCGCGCGACGTCACCCCGGAAGCCACAGCCGCGGTGTGCGATCGGCTGGTCGAAGGGATTGCCGAGCAAATGCGATTGCGGGGAATGTCCAAGACCAGCTTCGCCGCGCTCAGCCGCGCGGTCTGCGGGGTTCGAGGAAGCAGCCTGATCCTCAACCTGCCCGGCAGTCCGACGGGAGCGGTCGAGTCGCTGGAGGCAGTCATGGATCTGTTGCCGCATGCGCTCGAGCTGATTGCGGGCAAAACGGAACATGCAGGTCGATAGTCGTGGGTCGTTAGTCGCTGGCAAAATCTCTTAATCGGCCTGCGGCATGCGAACCAAGCTGGCTTGCCAACGACTAACGACAAGCGACTAACGACCGCTCTTCTTCGCGTAAACTTACTCACTTGAACAAAATCAAACATTTTGTCCACGCTTATGGCCAGTGGATCCAGCACGTCCTCGCCCCTCTGGGGCCGTGGGGGATGCTCGCCTTCGCTGCGGTCGATGGCTCGTTCCTGGGCATGCCGCTCGATGCGATCTTTGTCGGCTACGTCTACAACGACCGCTCGCGGTTCCTGATGTATGTGCTCCTCGCTTCGGCCGGATCGGCGCTCGGAAGCATCGTTCTCTACGTCGTCGGATATACGGGCGGCGAGGTCCTCTTGCGCAAGCGGCTTTCGCCCAAGCGTTTCGAGAGGATTCACGAGTCCTTCGATCGCCATGAATTCTGGGCGCTGATGTTTCCGGCGATGTTGCCTCCGCCGACGCCGTTTAAAATTGTGGTGCTTGCGGCAGCGGCGTTTGAGATGAACTTTGCACATTTTCTGCTGGCAATTTTTGCTGGCCGGTTCGTGCGCTTCCTGATTGAAGCGCTGCTGACGCTGTGGTTTGGACCGGGGATCGTAACCCTGGCGGGTAACCTCTTCGCCCACCACTTCGCCTGGATTCTGCTGGCAGTGGGAGCGGTGGCGCTGGCGTGGTTGATCTGGCGGAGGAAGCGAGGCCGAACCGCGCCCAGCCTGGAGCCTTCGACTTCGATCAGTGCAGGCTCACAAGACCATCCTCACACCAGCTGATTCTCTAGGCGGCGGCAGTTCCGTGCGGCTTGTGACTGGAGCGAGTTGCCGCGGCGACTAACGCCGGCAATCCGAACATGACTGCGGTGAAGAGCATGTCGCCTGCAACTCCACGGCGAAAAAACGGCACTCCTGCGGCAAAACAAGTCATTAGACCGGACATGGTTTTGGGATACATGGTCCCGGCCGCCCACACAGCGAAATTACTGATCACGAAGAAAGAAACGGAACAGGCGAGCGCTGCTCCGCCGATCCGCAGCCAGTTGGAGTTTTCGCGCAACCGCGTGCCCAGCCAGAGAATCGCCGCATACCAGGCCCAAACCACGAGTTGATCCCAGCCAAGTGGATACGCGTACACGAATTTCGTGAGGATGACGTCGGAGGCGGCCATCAGCGCAAAGGCCACCCAGAGCTGACGACGCGGGCCGCGCGCGCCAAAATACAGCAGCGCTGCCGTGAGCGGCGCAAAATTCCACGGATGCGGCATGAACGGCATCCGCGCCAGAATCGCTAAAATGACAAATAGATAAGCCAGCATGAATCCACCTCGTTAAGCGCCAACTAGGATTGTTGCGCGAGCGGGCGCTGCCGGTCAAGGGAACGCGAGTCCCGGTAGTGAGTCAGGCCCGGTGAAAACTACCCAGCGGACTCGTTCCGTCACCGAACTTTCCCACTTCCGCTGCTCATTTTCCGCTCCTCATTCCAAAGCCTTCGTCCACCACCTGAAGGTCGCGGGTCAGGTACACTACTGCGCCAAGGGTATTGTGCGCGCCGCTTCCGGGATAATCGTAGCGAAGATCGCGGAAGCGAACTAAATAGGCGGGGCGCGCGCTACTTACAGAATCATTCTGGAGCTGTTCAGTTTCAGTGATCGGAAACCGAGCCCAACTCAAGTACACGCGCCCAATATAAGTCTTCTTGGCGGCGAGAGTAATCGCCGTTTCCTCGGGCTTATAGTGAATCTGCATTTGGGCTTCGGGATCGACTTCGGGCGCGAGCGAGTCGACTTCCGCGGTCGCGAAAAAGTTCCGGGTTTCCGCGACTCCGTACCAGCGAAACGGATTCGTCATGTAGGGAAAAGCGGAAACTCGCAGCGCATCGGCTCCCTGGTAATTGCGGGACTCAAGCGCGGCGATTGCACGTCGATGTTCGTAGTCGCTAAGTCCCCAATAGGCAAACACCGCGGCCAAGGCGAGACTCGCGGCCAATCTTCCGCGTGGCTTGGCGCCCGGCCCTTTGTTGCCGGCGCCAATTTCTTCGTTGATGAGCGAAAACAATGCCGGAAGAATCAGGCCCAGCACGAGCGCGATCAGAAGCAAGGGCTCGACGATGAAGATGATGTCCCAGGAATACCAGCGTTCAGAGAACGGCCAGAACGGACGCACTCCGTAGCTGGTGGTGAAGTCGAGGAGAATGTGGCTGAAGCCCGCGATGCAGGCAAAGATAAAAAGTAATCCCCAGCGGACGGGAAGGTTGGGATCGCGCGTCTTGCGCCCGCGCAGGCGCCAGACCAGATAGATGAATACGACGACCGCCGCGGCTACCAGCGGCACGCCCAGGAACGAATGAGTGAAGCCGCGATGATGGTTCATGCCAAACGCCGAGCCTCCGAAGCGGCTGAGGACATCGAGATCAGGGGCTTCGGCGGCGAGAGTCAAGGTGGCGGTGGCCAACGCCGTTTTGCGGTTGAGCCCGGCGCGACCCATGGCGGCGCCGAACAGGAAATGTGTGACGGGCTCCAAGGGGTTGTCCTCGCTCTCCGGTTAAGCATGCCGGTTAGGAATGTTGGCCACTGCTTAGACGGGGCAAGCCCCGTCTCTACTACAGGATCATGACGGTGCCACCAGGGACAAAGCATCGGGCTGCATCGTCATGCGGACCGGCAAGCGGCCGAGCAATTCACCATCCGCCTCGACATAGACGGGGTCGGCATGACCGTTGCTATTTGGCTCGTCACTTTTCTCCGGCAACTTGCAAAGGACTTCCGAGCAGCTCACCAGATCGATGCCGTCGATATGCCATTGACGACCGATAAGCGCTCCGGCCACGTATTGTATGTAGGCGTTACGGCTGGCGGTGCGGCACATCACGGTTCGCAGATCGGGGCGGTCGAGCGAAGCTCCGGGAACCAGTTCGCGCAGGACGTTTCCGAAAAAGCGGATTCTCACTGCTAAGAGTTCCGTCAGCAAAGCGCGCTGGCGCTGACCATCACCGTTGGCATAATCGACCTCGAAGTGCCGCATGCGATGCGTAGCCCACAATTGCCAGGCTTTCAGATAATAGGCGGCCATACCCGAACGCTTCTTGAGTTCCGCAGCGAGTTTGTAGAACAGGTGGGCGTCAACGCCGATTCCGGCGGCAACCGTGAAGTAACACGCGGCTGGTTCGCCTGAAAACTTCTGATACTCAATTCGACCGAGAGGGATGCGCCGGATTTTTCCGTCAACAGCAGCCTGAGCCGCTGCACCGGCGCGGAATGGGATTCCGAGATCGTGCGCGAGAGCGTTGGCGGTGCCGAATGGGAGAATGGCGAGAGCGACGGGAGTCCCAGCCAGTGCCTGAATGACGTCGTGGATCGTGCCATCGCCTCCACAGGCGAAAACGGTGTCACTGCCGGCGGCTACAGCGCAGTGGGCATGGTCGGTCGCTTCCTGGCTGGAGCGGCAAACCGTAAGTTCGGTGCGGACCCCAGCCGACTGCAGAATGCCAATAGCATGGTCCAATTCCTGGTCGCGCTTTTTTCCGCGGCGGCCGGAGTTGGGATTAAAAAGAATTGTCGCTTTGCGCATGCGTTGGCTTAGGTCCGCTTTGAGTTTAGCGCATGGCCTGTATGGCGGCCGTCGGCGAGTCGGGTTCGCTCGGGCGAAGACTACATCTTCCTTACGCGGTTATGGAATAGACGTAGTGCTGGAATCCTCGCCAGTTCACTTCTTTCCAGATGCTCATGCCGACGCGCTCGGCCACGCGGCGTGAGGGCAGATTCTCGGGACGAATCAGGGAAATCAGGCGGCCGCTTTGCAGATGCGCGAAGGCCCAGTCGCGACAGGCTATGGCCGCTTCGGTGGCTAGTCCCTGTCCCCAGAGGTCGCGGCGCAGGTGGTATCCGATTTCGTAGAGGGTCTCGCCTTCGACTTGCTGGCGGACGATGCCGCAGTCACCGATCATTTTCTGAACCCCAGGGTCCTGCGTCTTCTTCAACTCCATTGCCCACAGGCCGGCGCCGTCGTCCTGGTAGCGCTGACGGTTGCGTTCGATCCACTGCTCGACTCCGGAGCGATCGTAGGGTGCGGGGTAGTGGCGCATGGTTTCGGGATCGGAGAGGACTTGGGCCAGGGCATCGGCGTCTTCGGGGATGAGCTCGCGTAACAGGAGGCGAGGGGTTTGGAGGATCGTCATCGTTCCGGAACCTGCCCATCGGGCTAAACGACCTGTACGACGCAAAACAGATTCCCATCGGGATCTTCTAAAACGACAAAGTCGGAACCTGCGCGATACCTCCATGGATAGCGCCGCGCTCCAAGCTGCAACAATCGGCTCACTTCTTCGTCCTGGTTTTCTGTGTAGAGATCGAGGTGAAGCCAACTCCGTTGTCGCGCTTTTGTCTCTCGCGCCTGAAACGACAAGTTTGGCCCCTTTCCCACGGGGTCGCACAACACCACCCATCCATCCTTTGCGGGGCGTCGAGGCACGTAATGGAGGGCGTTCTGCCAGAAGACAACCATGCGGTCAAATTCGTGGCAGTGTATGACGATGGAACCGATTCTCATGCCTGTCCACCCAACAAGCCGATGTTTACACCGATCATCCGGAATGTAGTTTAGCAACCTGGAGGATTAAACTCGAAACATGGCGGAGATGGGACGATTACTGGTGATCCTGGGCGTAGCGCTGGTGATGATTGGGGGCATCGTCATGCTGGTGGGGCGGACGGGGGTGCCGCTGGGGCGGCTGCCGGGCGACATTTTATATCGGGGCAAGAACACTACTGTTTATTTTCCGCTGGCTAGTTCGATTCTGATCAGTGCCGTGCTTTCTATTGTTCTGTTTCTGATTGGGCGGATGAAGCGCTAGCGCGCTGGTGCCCCACAGATTCTTGAAACACCACACCATGTGCCCTGTTTATAGCCAATCCATAAAGACAACTATTTAGTTGACTAATGTCAACCATTCAATTTACACTAAAAGAATGGTCGCTGGCTTTCGCCATAAGGGGCTGGTAGAGCTCTATCGCACCGGCGAGACACGCCGGATCCGCGCTGATCAAATCGGGAAGTGCGTGCGCATCCTGCAATTGCTGGAAGTAGCGGCGCAGCCGGAGGACATGAACATCGCGGGCTTTCGTTTCCATGGGCTGCAAGGCAATCTGAAACGCTGGTCGGTGCGCGTGACCGGGAATTACCGGATCACTTTCGGCTGGTCTGGCGAAAACGCTTTGGACGTCGATTTTGAAGACTACCATTAGGGAGAAAGTTATGGAGAGAAAGAACGGACTACGGCCCGTCCATCCGGGCGAGATTATCAAGCAAGATATCCTGCCGTCCGTCGGGCTATCTGTAACGGCCGCGGCCAAAGCTCTGGGGGTGTCGCGCCAGATGCTTCACGGCATTCTGGCGGGGCGCAAACCCTTGTCTGCCGTCATGTGCCTGAAGGTGGGCCGGCTGTTTGGCGGCTCGCCGGAAGTATGGATGCGATTGCAGGCCGCCTACGATCTGAAAAAATCTGAACAGAATAAGAAGGTCATGGCTCGCGTCGCGCGAATCGTCCCGGTCAAATCGGTCGAAGAAGCTCGAGTCTGAACCCCAAACTCATGGGCATGGCGGACCAACTCGGGTTCCAGTTTCGCCCTCCGGAGCGGCGTGTCTGGACGGTGCGGGCGCTGGTGTCGGCGGTGCGGTCGCACATTGAGCGCGAGTATTCGGATTGCTGGGTGGAAGGGGAAATTTCCAATCTTCGCATTCCCGACTCCGGGCATTTGTATTTCACTTTGAAGGAAGAAGCGGCGCAGATGCGCGTCGTGATGTTTCGATCTTCGGCCAAGCTGCTGCGGTTTCGTCCGGAGAACGGATTGCATGTCACGGTGCGCGGACGCATCACCGTGTATGAAGATCGCGGCGAGTTGCAGATCTCCGCTGAATTCATGGAGCCCAAGGGCGCGGGGGCTCTGCAACTCGCGTTCGAACAATTGAAGGCGCGATTGCAGGTGGAAGGTCTGTTCGAGGCGTCGCGGAAAAAGCCGATTCCGCCGTTGCCGCAAAGAATCGGCATCATCACTTCACCGCAGGGCGCGGCGCTGCGCGACATCCTGAACATTCTGGCGCGAAGGCATCATTCGGCGAATGTGCTGATCTATCCGGCGCAGGTGCAGGGCGACTCGGCGCCGGGCGAAGTGATGGCCGGACTTCGAGCGTTTCATCAAGACCTGGGTCGCGGCCGCGCGGTTGAAGTCATCATCATTGCGCGCGGCGGAGGCTCGGCCGAAGACCTCGCCTGTTTCAATCATGAGGGGCTGGCGCGAGCGGTTGCGGATTCGAAGATTCCGGTGATTTCGGCCATTGGGCACGAGACGGATTTCACCATCGTGGATTTTGTCGCCGATCTGCGGGCGCCGACTCCCTCGGCGGCGGCGGAACTGGTGATTCGGTCGCGGCAGGAGATCGAAGCGCAGGCGGAAGAATTGTATCGAAGGCTGGAGAACGCCCTGCGGTATCGCCTGCTGATGGCGCGCCAAGACCTGACTGAGCGCGCGCAGCATGGAGCGTTTGCGCGCATGATGGACGGCATTCACCGCCGGCAGCAGAAGCTGGATGAACAACGCTTCCGTCTGGAAAAAGCGGAACGGCAACTTCTGGAACGATGGAATCGCCGCTGCGAGAATGTTGCCGCGGCCGTCCGCCACTATGACGCGCGACGCCGGCTGGCCGCGATCCGACAACGGCTGCAAGCCCAGGTTGCGAACCTGGCCACCGCCACCCGCACCCGGTTGCTCCAGAGCCGCGGGGCGCTCGATCGCCAGACGGCGAGCCTGGAAGCGCTTTCGCCGGTGGCCATCCTGAACCGCGGGTACGCCCTGGTATTCGATGCAAAAGGCCAACTGGTGAAAGACGCTGCCCGACTCAAATCCGGAGATGAGGTGTCAGCCCGTCTGGCTCGAGGGCGAGTTCGCGCACGTGTCACCGCCACGGAACAGAGCGAAACCGAACCCGGAGAGCTAGCTTAGGCGCGCGCTGCATTAGAATGAAATTTAACTAAACTTTCCGACGTGAGGGTAGAGTGACAGCGTCGCTGGCCTGGCCACACATCTCGGTCACCTCGGTCATCGACATTCTGCTGGTCGCTATTCTGATCTACCAGTTCCTGGTGCTGGTGCGCGGCACTCGAGCGGCGCCGATGCTGATCGGAGTGGCAGTCCTCGGGCTGGCTTTTTATTTCGCGCGGCTGGAAGAATTGCGCACGTTGAACTGGCTGCTCAGCACGCTGCTGCCATACGTTGTCTTCGCGCTGATCGTCGTCTTCCAGTCGGAAATCCGGCACGCCCTCGCCAATCTCGGGAGCCGCATTTCCCTGATGCGGGCTTCCAGTTCGGTGGCCGACGTTTACGACGACATTGTTCTGGCGGCCAATCTTTTTTCTCAAAATCAGACGGGCGCTCTCATCGTGATCGAACGCGAGATCGGGCTGCGCACCTACATCGAAAGCGGCGTGGCCCTCGATGCCAGGCTGTCGTACGACCTACTGGCCACGGTGTTTCGTCCCAGCGCTCCATTGCATGATGGCGCCGTGATTGTGCAGCGCGATCGCATCGCCGCCGCCGCCTGTTTTCTGCCGCTGTCGATGAATCCGGTGCTCTCGACCCAACTCGGCACGCGTCATCGCGCGGCGATCGGCATCACGGAAGAGACCGACGCAGTCGCGGTCATCATTTCAGAAGAGACAGGCACGATCAGCATGGCGGTGGCGGGGAGCATTGAGCGCGACTTGACGGTGGAACGTCTGCGCGAGCGCTTGAGCAATCTGCTGCGCCGTTACGCGCCGGCCCCCACCCTGCCGACTCCGATGGAGGAAAGTTTTGTCGAAGAGGAGCCGCCCAGTTCGCATGTCTCCCGCAGGCACGATGCCGGTCTGCGCCCCGGGGGGGACGACTGACGATGCCGAGCTTTTTTCAGCGTGTGTTCCTGCACAACCTCGGGCTCAAAGTGGTCTCGCTGTTACTCGCCATCGGCTTGTGGATGGGAGTGGCGCGCAGCCCCATCGCCGAAGTTGAAATGAGGATCCCGATCGAATTCGACAATCTTCCGGGCAATCTGGAGATCGATTCCGCGAACTCCACCGAAGTACAAATACGGGTGCGGGGGCCGGAGCGCGCGATTCATCAATTACAACCGGCGGACGTGCACGCCGAGATTAATTTGGCCACGGTGGTGCCCGGGGAAAGGACTTTCGATTTGAGCAACAGCCAAATCCAGGTGCCGCAAGATCTGGAAGTGGTGCAGATCATCCCCGGGCAGTTTCACCTATCGTTCGATAATCGCGAGACCCGCACGGTCGCGGTTCGACCGCGGGTGACGGGGAATTTTGCCGGCGGCATGCGATTGGCACAGGTAATCGCGGACCCGCCGAATGTCGTGATCACGGGACCTCGACGCCGCGTCGAAGCGGTGGAAGCCGCCATTACAGACCCGGTAGACGCCAGCGGAGCCATGACCCGCGCGACATTCGTGACCCACGCCTACGTTACCGATCCTCTCATCCAGGTGGCACACCCCACTTCTATCCGCGTGACGGTTATCATGGAGGGTTTGGGAAGCGAGAAAAACAAGGAGTAATTTTCTTCCCCGGCTCCTGCATGACGCAAAGCAGACAACTCTTCGGTACCGACGGAATACGTGGCGTGGCCGGCGAATTTCCGCTGACGCGTGACAGCGTCTATTGGATTGGACGAGCCCTGGGACACGATCTGCTGCGGGTGAATGGCAGGGCGCGGGTGGTGACTGGACAGGACACGCGCGCCTCCAGCCGCTGGATTGCCGACCGATTTCTGCGGGGGCTGGCTTCGGTGAACGTGGAAACACGCAGCGCCGGCGTGATCACCACGCCCGGTGTGGCTTATCTGGCGCGCACCCAGGGATTCGACGCGGGGGTGGTGATTTCGGCATCGCATAATCCGTGGACCGATAACGGGATCAAAATTTTTTCCGGCGACGGATACAAGCTGCCGGATGCACACGAACTGGCAATTGAAAAAGAGATTTTTGCGCTGCTGCAGGCGGATGCGGTTCCCCCGGCGGATACCACTTCCGAAGTTACGAGCGGGGTCGCGAGCCTTCCCGGGGACGAAGCCCTGCGCCACGCTTACGTGCGCTGGCTCGCAGGCAGCGTTTCCACTCCCTTGAGCGGGCTGCGCGTGGCTGTCGATTGCGCCAATGGCGCGGCCACTGCAGAAGCTCCGGAGCTATTCGGAACGCTAAACATCCGAACAACATTTCTGCACTCCGCGCCCGACGGAGAGAACATCAACGACAATTGCGGCGCGCTGCACCCGGAAACCGTCGCGCATTTCGTGGCGGAGAGTGTTGCTTCCGGCAAGCAGGAGGAGCGTTTCGATGTCGGGGTCACTTTCGATGGCGATGCCGACCGCGCGCTTTTTTGCGATGCCAAGGGGCGCGTGGTGAACGGAGATGCGATTCTGCTGCTGGCGGCACGTGAAATGCAGTCCCGCCACGCACTCGCCAAAGACACCGTGGTGGCGACGACCATGTCGAATATGGGATTGGAGTTGGCGCTGAAGCAATCCGGCATTCAGATGCTGCGCGCCAACGTCGGCGACAAATACGTGCTCGAAGAAATGCAGCGCGTGGGAGCCACACTGGGCGGCGAACAGTCGGGCCACATTTTGTTTCGTGACGGAGAATCGACCACCGGCGACGGCCTGCTGACTGCGCTCCGCGTGCTGGAGATCATGGCCCGAACCGGCAAATCGCTGGCCGATCTGGTGAGCGATCTGAAAGTTTTCCCGCAGACGATCAGAAATGTCCGCGTGCAGCAAAAGACTCCCTTCGCGGAGATTCCGCCGGTGCGTGAGGCGATTGCGGCGGCGGAGCGGGAACTCGATGGCAAGGGCCGCGTGGTCGTACGCTATTCCGGCACCGAAGCGCTGGCGCGGGTGATGATTGAAGCCGAGTCGAAGGAGCAGATGGATCGGCTTGCGGAATCGATCGTTAGCGCGATTCGGTCGGCGCTCGGGGTTAGCACTTGATTTTGGGTGGCGCAGCGCTTCAGCGCTGCGGTAGCCGCACCATTCTTAAAAAGGCTTTAGCCGCTGAGGGCGTGGCTTTCGCTCAGAAGCGACTTTCTCCGCAGCCTTGAGAGTCGTACCCTTCCCGAAATGCTCCGCCGTTTTGCAATCCTCCATGCCACTTCGGGAGGCACGTCCCTTCGTACGGGCTGGTTATCTTGTGCGCTTGAAGGAGTGAGTCGAGAATGAGAATCGGTTTGGAGTTACTCGCTTTCGACGAAGCTCATGAGAATTCTTATTGTGGAAGACGATGCGGCGCTCGCCAGCTTTATCCGCAAAGGCCTGGAAGCGGAATATCACGCGGTGGATGTTGCCAGCGAGGGGAACCAGGGCCGGGCGATGGCAACGCAGTTTGACTACGATCTGGTCGTCCTCGACCTGAACCTGCCCGGGGTTGACGGATTGTCAGTTCTGAAGAGCGTGCGGCAGCGGAAGGCGAACTTGCCGGTGATGATTCTCACCGCGCGCAGCCGGGTGGAAGACCGCGTTCAGTGCCTCGATTCGGGCGCGGACGATTATCTGGTAAAACCCTTTTCTTTTCTTGAACTGTCGGCGCGAACGCGGGCATTGTTGCGGCGCAGCCAGCTGCCATTGCAATCGGTTCTTACCGTGTCTGATCTCTGCCTGGATCGGGTGGAACGCAAAGTTTCGCGCGCCGGGCGTCCCATTGAATTGACCACCAAGGAATTCGGCTTGCTCGAATATCTGATACGCAATGCCGGACGACGGCTGACGCGGGCGATGATCATCGAGCACGTCTGGAACCTGACCTTTGATTCCACGACGAACGTAGTGGATGTTTACATTAACTACCTGCGGCGAAAGGTGGATCACGGCTTCTCTCCGCCCCTGATTCGCACCGTTCGCGGGGTTGGGTATCAGATAGGCTCGGAAGGGACGGCGGCATGACCGCGAGTCCGCATTCTTTCCCGCCAAGCCTGCGAGGTCCGGACGTGCTCGGCGAATTGCTGCACTCGTTAAGCCAGCCGCTGACCGGCCTGCGCTGTTCGCTCGAGCTTTCGCTGCAACTCCCACTCGAACTCTCCATCGAGGAAGTGGCGGAGCAGCAACAGGAGAGTGTCGCGGCAGCTCTGCAACAGACGGAAAAAGTTATTGGCATGATCCAGTTGATGCGGGAGTATCTGGACGTCGAACCACTCGAGTCGAAAGCGTACTCGTCCGCTCTGACGCCGGCACTACAGAGTGTGATCGAAGATCTGTCGTCAATCGCGGCGGTGCGCGATATACGGCTACGACTGGTGGGTACATGTACGGCGACACTGCCAGCGCCGGAGTCGCGGCTGCGGCTGGCTTTGCAGTACCTGATTGCAACCATGATCGAAGGGCAACCGGCTGGCGGCAAAGTTACGCTTCTGCTGGCGGAAGGCCCGGCGGGAGCGGTGTTGCGGGTCGAAGGGGAACGCGAACTTCGCGTCCCGCATGCTCGCGAGCCCGACCAGAGCCCGACGAGTCCACCAACCAAGCGCGATCCGGCGCGGGCAACATCAACTTTGCGCAGGGCGAGGCTTGCCATCGCCAGGCGCGTGCTCGAAAATGCGGGAGCATCGCTCGTTTTCGACGGCGCTGAACCGGGGTGTGATGGATTCGCCCTTCGCGTTGCGCGACATCTCTGACGCGATGCCCCGATACGAAACGGGTGGGGATTTTGACTCAGAGCCGTTTCCACAGACACGGCCGACGGGTGCCCAATTCTAAATTTCGCGTTCTTTGCGAAATTTGGAGTGGGTGTGTGGACCATAATGGCGTCCTCGGATTCATCACGATCAAATGTGATCCCCGTCACAGACACCCAACTCCGCCTCGTGCCACAATGTCCACAGTTGAGGTAGCGAGAAGTGTGCTCCCCTCCGAGGCCGCCGTGTCAAGAGCTGCCCCTGAATTTTCAAGCGCTCGTTGAAGGCGAAGCCCGAAAGCTAAGTCATTATTTATTAATATTTTAGCGATAAGTCCTTTAAACCCAAAGATTTTGCGGGCAATTCTGTCTAAATCGCTGATTCCAAAGGTGTGAGATTTAAAAAAAATCGAGAAGGGGCGCAGTCCGAGAGCAAATGGCTAAGTCCTTATTCCGTGATAGTTTCGAAGTAAGTCATTTATATTCAATACTTTGACGCAATTCGGGGGGGGCAGGAGGAACCCAAAACCAAACCAACCCACTACCGCTGAACTAACGAACGGAACCAATATTCAATGAGCGCGGTGAAAGACGGGCGCCCCGCCCGTCCACCACCGGCTTCGGCGGAACCTGAGTCTTTCCGCCTCCTATCAGGGAGTACAATCCAGCCTTTCCGGAGGTTCCGCGTGAGGCGATGGATTGTTCTGCTGGCTACGCTGTTTTCTTCGCTATCGCTGATTTCCACGAGCTGGGCTCAGAAGAACGCGCCGGCTGCGGCGCCGGTGATTGTGATTCGCGCAGGCGTACTGATTGACGGTGTGTCCGGCTCAGCTCGGCGCGACCAGGTCATCACCATTCGAGGAAATATGATTACCGACGTGGCCGATGGGGGAGCGAGCAGTCCGGCAAATCTCCCGGCCGGCGCTACTTTCATCGACCTTTCTCAGGCCACGGTGCTGCCGGGTTTGATTGATGCTCATACTCACATCTTCCTGCAGGGTGAAGACCCCGCCGAGGGCGGATACGACATTCAGTTGCTCAAGTATCCGCTGGCGTTTCGCGCGGCGCGGGCAACCGTTTCGGCGCGGCGTGCTCTCGAGCAAGGGTTCACCACGTTGCGTGACATGGAAACCGAAGGCGCCGGCTACGGCGACGTAGGCATCAAAATGGCGATCGAAGGTGGATACATTCCCGGGCCGCGGTTGTTTGTTTCGACGCGCGCGATCTCGACGACTGGGGGATATCCGCTCGAGGGTTACGCACCGGAGATCGAAGTGCCGAAGGGAGTGCAGATCATCGATGGGCCGGTCGAGGCGCGCAAGGCAGCGCGCGAACAACTCGACCACGGCGCCGACTGGATCAAGGTGTATATGACCCATCGGTCGTGGGTCGGCAAGAACGGGGAACTGGCATCGCAGCCGACGCTGACGGTGGAGGAACTGCGCGCGATTGTGGATGAAACTCATGGCTGGGGAAAAAAGGTGGCTTGCCATGTATACGGCGGCGAAGGCATGCAGCGCGCGCTCGATGGCGGCTGTGACTCGATCGAACACGGACTCGTGCTGACCGATGCACAGATCGCACAGATGATCCGGCAGGGCACGTGGCTGTGTCCGACGCTGAGCGTTTACTACGGAGACTGGGCTCCGGCGGATACCCCGGCGGGCCAGCGCGACCGTAAGCGCGCGTCCGAACACGAAGTGTCATTTCGCAAAGCGTTGAAGGCGGGGGTGAAGATTGCGTTCGGGACTGACATGGGGGGAATTCCGTGGAGCGAACCGATCGCGCAGGAGTTTCCGCGGATGGTGGAATTTGGCATGACGCCCATGCAGGCGATCCAGAGCGCGACATCGCGGGCAGCGGAACTGCTCGAGATGAAAGGAAAGCTGGGCACAATCGCGCCCGGCGCCTACGCGGATGTAGTCGCCGTTTCCGGCGATCCACTGACGAATATAAAAATTCTGGAAAATGTCGGATTTGTGATGAAGGATGGCAAGGTATTCAAGAACGATTTGGAGAAAAGCAAGTGAGTCATTCTACTGGTGCGCGTGCGGGCTCTGGGCGGGATTTGCGGTGGGCGCTGGCGGTGCCTTGGCGATCTTTACATCGAAGCTGATAGGTAACTGTTTTGGCGGATAACACGCCGCGTTGTCGCAGGCCTGATATTTCAGAGTTCCGCGGACAATATATTTGCCGGGCTGCACGGATCGCAGCGGGCGAACCAGCACATCCACTTTGAAATCCCCGCTATAGACATTGAGCTTCTCGTCGGGATCGAAGGGGAAACTCATATCCACCCCTTCAGGATAAGTGGTCTTGCCGATGACGATGTCGGTGGTGGCTTCCACCTTGAGCGCGGTCGGGATCAGAAACTCGGACTTGGGTTGGTTGGAGTTGATGTGATAACCGCTGGCAACGCGGAACAAGAGCGGGACAGTAGCTGGTTTGCCTTGCACGGCGGTCACGACCGGCGCGGGCGCCATCTTTACAGCCGGACCTCCTTCTTGCGGATCCAGGCTATCCTGCGCCCAAGAGCAGGCCGAGAACAGGAGAACGACGCTCGCGAGAAAGATTTTCATGGGATCGAGACCACTCCAGCTTTAAGAGTATCCCAGGTTCAGGCGCGGTTCGTAGTTACTTCTGAGCCTGTACCGCATGGCCCTGGCTCATGGCCTTTTTGATGTCGTCGACGAAATCGCTGCGGCTCCGCAGACCGAATTCGCGGGCAGTGACTTTGCCGTCACGGTCTATGAAAAAAGTGGTGGGGAGCACGCTGACGCCGCCATAGCTCTGGGCGACGGAGTCCTGGCCAATCAGGATGGGATAGTTGACGCCCATTTCCTTTGCGAATTTGGCGATTTCTTCGGTACTCGCGTCATCCATCGCGACGCCGACGATCTGGAACCCTTGCGGGCCATATTCCTTTTGCAGCTCGACGAACCACGGCATTTCGATCTTGCAGGGGCCGCAATAGGTGGCCCAGAAATTGAGCAGAACCGCTTTACCGCGAAGATCGGAGAGCTTGACTTTCTTGCCGTCGAGCGCCGGCAGTTCGAAGTCCGGAGCCAAGCTGCCGATGAGTTGCCCTTTACCGGGACCGTTCATGCGATTGTTGCGGGCCATGCGAATGCCAACAAATAACATCGCCGCGACGATGGCGGCGATGAAGAATAGAATCAGAGGATTTCTTTTCACTGGTTGCCTCGGCGGCTAAAAAGCCGCCATTTATTTTGCGACATAACGGCGCGGCTGAAGTCGCACCCTTTCAAAGCAAACGTTCCTGGAGCGCAAAGCGATTCAAGCTAGAGCGCAAAGCGATTCAAGAACGAGAAATAGCCGGAGATGAGCGCGAAGCGGCCCATCACCAGCAGAATACCCAATACGATCAGCAAGCCTCCGCTCGCTACCTCCACGGCATGCATGTGGAATTTAAAGCGGTTGTAGAACTTTAAAAAACGCTCGATACCGAGCGAGGTCAGCAGGAAAGGCACAGCTAATCCGGCCGAATAGATGGCCAGGAGAACGATGCCTTTCCAAACCTGGTCTTGATCGGCGGCGAAACCCAGCACTACGGCGAGGATGGGACCGACGCACGGCGTCCATCCGAAAGCAAAGGCAAATCCGATGACGAACGCGCCCCATGCGGACGAACTGCCCTTGAGGCCATGCAATCGGGTGTCGGCCAGCAACGCTTTGATCTGAAAGATGCCGGTGAGGTGCAGACCGAAGAGAATGATGACCACTCCAGCGATGCGGGCGAGCAGCGATTTGTAGCGCGCCAGGACCTGGCCGACTTCGGTCGAGATGGCGCCCAGGGTGATGAAGACGATGCTGAAGCCGATGATGAACGCGGCCGAATTGAGCATCACCTTGCGGAAAAGCTGTCCTTCTTCCAGCTTCAATTGTTCGACGCCCACACCCGAGATCAGGGAAACGTATCCGGGCACGAGCGGAAGCACGCAGGGCGAGAGGAACGAGATCAATCCTGCGACGAAGGCGGCGAGCGGTAATGGCAGACTCGTCATATCTCCTCTATTGTAACGAGCGGGGAGAAGTTTGCGCTTCCTGCTTGGCTGGACGGACGAATGCGTCCGTCCGTACGCGGTTCGGGACGGGGCATAGCCTCGTCACCACACAGGCTCAGCACACATATTTATAGATAGATCTTGGGGACAGTTCTCGAAGCTTTCGGTCACTGCTTTGGCGGCGGGGTGGTTTCAGGAGAGGCTTCGCTTAGCGCCTTCTTCAGGAATCCTGGCGGCACGGTGGCGGTGAGAATGGCGCGGTCTCCGGACTGTTCGACTTTCAGGCTGTCGAAGAACGACTTCACGTCTGCATCGGTACCGTGCGGGCCGACGCTGCCTTCGGCGGCGTGAAAGATGCTGAGAAAGGCTGCGGTCTTTTCGGTGATGGATTGGGCGTCCGCATCGCTGTTGGTAAATGCTTCCGCCCGCAGGTGGAGGGCGCGGAGATAGCGCGCGGAAACCACAGCCACCGCGGGCTTGGGAAACAGAAGACTCCAGCTGCCTAGGCCGCCGAAGGAACCCATTCCGGGCTGCACACGGAGAATGGCAAACGACAGACTCGCCAGCGGAACTTTTCCGTAGAACCGGCGCAGCAACCAGGGTCCGGCAAACGGCGATGCCAGCTTGCGGGAGCGGTCGAGCATTCCGCGAATCACGTCAGGATTCGGATGGTTTGAAACCGCGACGCTGTCATAGGAAAGGACGACCACGCGAACCGTGCGCCCATCCAGCGGTATGCTGTAGATGTCGAAACCACGGTAGTCGTCCACTGAAGATGAGATCTTCTTGAGGTAAGCCGTCAGCCGGCCGGAGTCGATCTTGCCGACGAACACCTCTGAGAAGCGCGGTTCTGAAGCCGATCCGGCGGTTCCGCCGCCCCAACTCTGCGGGTAGTGGATGGCGAAGGCGGCCTGGTCGAGATCGCGCTCGAACTGAAAGCCTGTCTCGTCTACAAATTTCTGGTAATCCGGGTCGCGCGAGACCGGGGGCAGCTGGCCGGTGGCGTTGAATGTCCGAATCCACTTCAGGTTGATGTAGAAAAAACCGTCGGCGCCCGGGAGCAGGCGGGCCGCTTCCGGTGGAGCGTGCTTGCGCAGGGTCACGATCAACGCGACCACAGCCACAATCAGCAAAACGACCAGTGGGATGGGGAGGCGGCGTCGAATGCGCATCGAATTTCGGAGGGTCTCGGCTCATCCGCTATATTAAGAGAGGGTTGAGCACGATTATGATAGCACTCGCTTTGGCGTGGTTTGGTCGGGACGGCTGGCGCGGGAGGAATAACCGGCTGGGTGACGGTCTGGGCGGGCTTGCGGTTGCACGTGAAATGCCCTTGTGATAACTTAAATAATTGTCCCGGCTTCAGGAAGGGATCAGGGAAGTATTGTGCCTGGTTGGACTTGCTTCCACCTGCTGGCGTAGCTCAGTCGGTAGAGCATCTGATTTGTAATCAGAGGGTCGGGGGTTCGATTCCCTTCGCCAGCTCCAGAAAAACAAGATTCCGGAAATAGAAGAGGTTTACGCGGCGACGCGCGCAAGCGGCGCAGCTTTGAAGCACTCCTTCAGATTATTTTCCGGCGAGTGTGGGTGTCAGGCGGGAGTTCTCGCATTCAGTTTCCCGAGCTGAGAAATGCTTCGCAATGTCGGTGTCGGTTTTCGCGCGGTCGGGCGGTGTTTTCAGATTTGCACAGGTGGGTGAGTGGTTAAAGCCAACAGACTGTAAATCTGTCCCTCTCAGGAGGTACGGAGGTTCGAATCCTCCCCTGTGCACCAGATAGAAAAGGTTGCAAGGTTTCAAAGTGAGTCTGGAGCACTTGCGTTCCTTGAAATCCTCAAACCTTGAAGCATGGAATTTGTGTTGACGATCAAGAAGAAGTTCGTGCTGGCTCTGATCGCGTACGCGGTGCTCGGCGTTTTAGCGTGGACGACGCTGTCAGACGAGCCGATTCGGGTCTTTAATTCGAATGTGAATTTGCGCAGCGCGACGCTGGTGATTTTAGGGCTGTTCGCATTTCGAGCGGGATTGTATTTTTGGCGCACCCAGATCGAAGAAGAGCGGGAGAGCGAAGCGGACGAATTAAAGAGTTAGAAGTCTGGGGCGGTGCGAAAGCAGGTCCTTCGCTCCGCTCAGGATGACAAAGTTAGATTGATGGCGACTTAAATTTAGGTTGATGGCGGCGAATTTTAGGCGAGCCGATGTAGCTCAGTTGGTAGAGCACTCCCTTGGTAAGGGAGAGGTCATCAGTTCAATCCTGATCATCGGCTCCAGCAGATTGGGTGGGCGGTGCGAAGAAGACGCGGCTAGCCGCGTCTCTACAGGGATTCGTAGAGGGCGGGAGTAACTTGAGGCGTTTTGCGGGCGTGAGCGAAGCGGGAGCCCGCAGCCGAAATGCCGAGCGATTTTGGCGAGGGATCTGGAAGTTCGAGGCTGAGCGGGAGTAACTCAGTGGTAGAGTCACAGCCTTCCAAGCTGTTGGTCGCGGGTTCGATCCCCGTCTCCCGCTCCAGAGTTTCACGGCGCGTTGGAAAATTCGGGTGTTTAGGTGGGATAGTGATTTTCGAGCCAGGCGTTATCAAGATTGAGCACGAGCGCGAGTTCGGCGACCTGAAAGCGGCGATTGAAAAAGTATTCGCGACGGACCGGGTCTCGAAGTATCTGAAGGCGCTTGACGGCCGCAAGGTTCGAGTCCGGGACATGGATGCGGCTTTCGCGGCGAATGCAATCGACGCTGCGGCAGAAGACAAGGCTGGAACGGCGCGGTCGTTGTACAGCGCGCTGCCGGTCTCGGATCAGGCCCAGGTGCGAGAGTTTTATCTCTCGAAGGTCGAAGAGGTCGATCCAGCGGTGCGGGCGAAGTTTCAGAAGCTGTATCAATATTACTGAGTGGATCTCAGGACGACGATTGATTCGCGAAACAGCCGGCGGCAGGCCGGCGCTACAAAGGAAGACAGGAAATGGCGAAAGAAAAATTTGAACGGACAAAGCCGCACTGCAACGTAGGGACGATTGGTCACATCGACCATGGCAAGACGACGTTGACGGCGGCGATCACGAAAGTTTTGCAGAAGCACAACC
>Ga0182015_10000862_pt1 | contig 42155 bp, 35 predicted proteins | sample 712P3MmetaG_FD_120478 | JGI IMG/M metagenome (GOLD analysis project Ga0182015, IMG submission 120478) | Permafrost microbial communities from Stordalen Mire, Sweden - 712P3M metaG | ecosystem: Environmental > Terrestrial > Soil > Wetlands > Permafrost | place: Sweden: Stordalen | collected...
CGCGCGGGCAATCACTTGAATTCCCCTTGGCGCCGTCCTGGCGGCGCGCATATTTCTAAACCGTCGAGTGTTTGACACGCGGGATGAGTTAGTTGTAATTTGTCCGCTCCATAATGCGGAACAGAATGTACCCCAATGAGGGACATTTTTCTACCCCGTGATTAGCGAGAATCCAAGGAGAAGCGATGCCAGCCCAAGTTGATCCGTTAACGGGTCTGAAGTTTTATGACTTGAGCCATCCATGGGGATTGCAGAGCCCCAATTGGCCCTATTTCGAAGATGTGAAGATCGAACGCGTACACTACCACGCTAAATCGCGCGTGCTCTCCCAGCGTGTCACCACGGTGATGCACTCAGGGACGCATGTGGACGCTCCGGCTCACGTGGTGGAGGGCGCGCCGTTTCTGCACGAGGTTCCCCTGTTCACGTTTTTCGGTCGAGGAGTCGTCGTCTCGATTCCCAAGAAAAAGTGGGAGGTCGTTACGGCCGAGGATCTGGAAAAAGCGACCCCGCGCATCGAACCGGGAGACATCGCCATCGTCAACACAGGCTGGCACAAGCACTATGGTGACAATGTGAATTACTACGCGTACTCACCCGGATTTTACAAAGAGGCTGGCGACTGGTTCGTAAAACGCGGTGTCAAAGCCATCGGGACCGATACGCAAGCGCTGGATCATCCGCTGGGGACTGCAATCGCTCCGCACGGGCCCGGCGCTCCCAACGGCTTGCTGCCCTGGGCCATCGCGGAATACGAAGCTGAGAAAGGTCGCAAAGTCCTGGACGATTTTCCGCTTTGGGAGCCGTGCCACCGCGCCGTCCTTTCCCACAACATCGTGGGATTTGAAAATATTGGCGGCGACATCGACGAGGTAACCGGAAAACGCGTGACCATCGCTGCGTTTCCATGGCGCTGGGTCGGGGGCGACGGCTGTATCGTCCGTCTCGTTGCTATTATTGACCCCAAGGGAACATTTCGCGTCGAACAGGGAGGAAACCGGTAATGCATGTCACTCGATTCAACGCCGCGAAATCCTACAATCCGCCAAAGCATTCTGGATGTGTTTCCTACCGGCTCCAGGGAATGGACGCCTCTTCGGTCCGGGATTTTTGGGTCGGCATGTCGCACTTCCTGCCTGGCGGCGGCGCGGAACTCGACGCTACCCCCGTTGAGAAAGTCTATGTAGTTTTGTCCGGGGAAATCACCGTCGAGGCTGGTGGTCAACGCTTAACGCTAAAACCTTTCGACTCCTGTGTAATCGGCAAGAACGAAGAACGCAGTATCGTCAACGAGTCTAGTCTGCCGGCCACGATTCTCGTTGCGATCTCAACTCCCAAGCCATCCGCATGAATCCGGTCGTCATCACTGCCGCGTTGACTGGTCCCATCGCAAGCAAGACCGACCATCCGGGACTCCCGACGACGCCCGAGGAAATTGCGGCCGCGGCAACCTCTGCTTACCATGCTGGTGCTTCCGTCGCTCACGTTCACCTGCGCGACGGTCAAGGAAAACCAACCGCGGACTTGAAGATTGCGCAGCGCGTCCTAGACATGATCCGGGACCAATCGCCGATTCTGATTCAACTCTCCACCGGAGTTGGCCTCGATGTTCCGTTCAGCGAACGCGAAAGGCTCGTCCAATTGCGGCCCCAGATGGCTACGCTCAATCCGTGTACGATGTCGTTTGGCGTGGGCGAGTTCCGAAACCCACCGCAGGATGTCCGCAGACTCGCCGCGCACATGAAAGAGCTGGGGGTAAAGGCAGAGCTGGAAATTTACGATTCCGGGCACGCCGATTTTTGCGCCGTTTTGCTCAACGAGGGCTTGCTCGTCGAGCCACTGCAATTCTCCGTCGTGATGGGTGTACGAGGAGGAATGGCCGCTACTCCCGAGAACCTGCTGCATACTCTGCGAAAATTGCCGGCCGGCGCGATCTGGCAGGCCATAGCAATCGGGAAGGCGAATCTGGAAATGACGGCGATCGCCGTAGCGATGGGTGGCAACGCACGCACTGGCCTGGAAGATACCCTCTACATTCGCAAGGGCGAACTCGCGCCGGACAATGCAGCGCTGGTGAATAGGCTGGCCGAAGTGTGCAAATCACTCGAGCGTCCTGCGTCAACCGTAAGTCAAACGCAAGCGATTCTTTCACTGCGCCGCGATGCGATCCGCTCCTGACTACTTAATTGGCAATCTCAATATGCTCTCTGCATTCCGATGGCAGAGCTTGGCGCGAAGACCTTCGCCGATCGGGGCGGTGTTGATGAACTCACAGGCCACTGAGGAATCTTCAAACGGATAGTCGATCGAAAACATCACATTGTCTTCCCCCAGCGCGGACACAGCGCAAAGCAGCGGTTCTAGAGAGGACACTCCTGAGGTCGTGACGGCAATATTCGTCCGAAAATATTCGGAGGGCTGTTTATTCAATTCCCGGGACCGATTTGAAATCTTCCAGCGGCTGTCAATTCGCCACAGCTGAAAAGGCAAAGCTTCGCCCATGTGGCCGAGAATCACGCGCGCCTTGGGATAGCGGTCGAAGACTCCGGAGAACACAATGCGCAGAGCGTGGTTGGCCGTTTCCACCCCCCAGCTCCACATGGGTCCCCAAAGTTCCGGGTGCCCGGAGTACATGTAAGGTCTGTCCGGCGGATTGCCCGGATGAAGATAAATCGGTGCGCTCAAAGCGGAAGAGCGTTCCCAGAATGGCGAAAAGCGATCGTCGTCGAGATAGGCCCCGTTCGTGTGCCCGTTGATCATTGCGCCCTGAAAGCCCAGATCGCGCATGCAACGTTCCAGTTCGTCGGCAGCGGCCATTGGATCCTGCATCGGGAGATGTGCGAATCCTCCGTAACGGCCCGGTTGCTTTTGAACTTCGCGCGCCAACGAGTCGTTCGCCTCACGCGCCAGGCGCAAGGCCGTGCCTGCGCTCCGCTCGATCTGCACTCCGGGCCCCGCCAGTGAGAGAACTACAAACTCGACGCCATTCTCGTTCATGACTTCCAATCGCCGCTCTCCAAAATCTGATAGAGCGGCGAGCGCTCTTTCGTAGAGCTCCCGGTTGATGTTGGCAGCTGTCTCTCTCCAATATTCCACCAGGCCGGGAAGCATAAAGTGTTCTTCGAGGGCGATCTTCTTCACGATTGCACCTACTCTGGACAAGCGTAGTGACCCAAATAATCAGCACCGTATCATATTCATGCGTGACACGGTCTCATGCCCCGTCGGAATATAAGTGCTTCCTGAAGAAATTCTCAATACTTTGAAATGTAGCCGGTGGTTTGTCGGCGATTTTTTCAATTCCGGGCATTCGATGCCGGACTGTCACTCGTTTGGGCGCCCCTTGGTCGAAATTGTTCCGATTGAGAAACCCGTGCCCGAGACCTTCGATGAGGCATAAAGTCACATCATTCCCATGAGCGGCCAGAGCTTCGTAAAGCAATTCGCTTTGATGGGCCGGCACGGCGGTATCACTCGTTCCGTGAAGGATGTAAAACGGCGCCAAACCAGATCGTACGTAAGTGATCGGATTGGCTTCTCGTACAAGGTGCGGACAAGATTGAATGGGGGCACCCAGAAACAGTGACTCGAGAGAGCCCGGGGAAGCGGAACTTGCGCCGGCCGGGAGTTGAATCGACTCCGGATCGTCGGACGGTTTGCCAGAAGGATCGCGATGTCCGTCCATCTGCAAAAAATCGGTAGGGCCGTAGCCATCAACAACCGCCTGGACTTCGCTCCAATATCCCGGATGCTCGATCTCGCCTTCTTCGAAAGTTCCCGCATTCGAAGTTGCGGCCAATGCAGCAAGATGCCCGCCAGATGACGACCCCCACAGCCCAAGGCGGCTTGCGTCGAAGCCATAGAGGCTGGCCACTGAGCGCAACCAGCGGACTGCGGTCTTTACGTCCCGAATTTGAGCGGGGAAAACTGCGTCGGTGCTGAGGCGATAGTCGACGCTTGCCATCGCGAATCCGCGTGCCGCGAAGTGACGCGAAAGATCCGGGCCCAGCATTCGATCACCGAATCTCCACCCTCCCCCGTGCAACCACAAAATTACTCGAGGAGGCTTTTCAGTATTCTGCGGAAGGTAAATATCCGCTAACAATGGCTTTCCGTCCGGCGACGCATAAACCAAATCTTTGACGATTGAGACTGTGAATTGCCGATTGTCAGCCATGGATCGGTTGTTCTTCCCGGTTTCGTCCAGCCGCGATGACTGCTGTCGCACTCGAGCGTTTTATCGCTGCGTCGCGGGGGCCGGTCTCGGGTCGCCCACGAGCTTCAGGTCCAGCTCGCCCAGACGCTGCATTACACGGTCAAACCGGAAGGGCCTTGGCTCTAGCGGAAAAATGTAGCCGTCGTATGGATCACACATTATTCGGAAAAATGGTTCAAACAATCCTGGCGCCAACACGCCCATGAATCTCGTAAAGGGAGCATCGATGCGGTAGGAATGAACCGTCCCCGCCGGAACATGCAGAAAATCACCGGGAAGGAACGAGATTTCTTTTCCGTCAGCCCACATCGTCATTTTCCCCTCGAAGCAGAAGAAAGTTTCCGTGTGCTTTTCGTGAAAGTGGTCGGGGATACGATCGCCTGGAGGTCCCAGAGTTGTGACGCTGATGAATTGGCCGCTCGTGTTTCCCTGATGGGCGAGAAATGCAAAAAGATCGCTTCCCGCGATCATCCGCTCTCCCTCGCCAGCTTCAATGACATACGCCTCAACTCCTTTGGGAGGCATCGCCACCGGCGAGAGAGTTTGCGCGCTTGAGTATATTGTCTCGCTGACGAATTCCACATCGGAATTGGCCTGCGCCTTTCCGAAAAATGCGGCCGCGATTTCGCTTGATCCCGATTCTGGATGGACGTGCCCTGGGTATGGCTCCCCGAGCAGCGAGTACATTTGCGCAAGGCTGCTCCCCACCGACCAGGAAAGAACCTGGGTGCGATGGCTTTGCATTTGGTAGCCATGAATGACACCCGCCGGTATATTTGCGTAATCATTGCGGGACAGCAGCGCTCTCTTGCCGTCAATCCATAATTCCAATTGACCGTCCAGAACATAGAGCGATTCGTGGGCCGCCTTGTGCCGGTGAAGAGGGAATGTGGCGCCTTTTCCTCCGGACAGAAAAATCACTTCCAGCAGTCCGCCCGTATCTTCATTGCGCGCAACCACGGTGGCAAGTTCACCGCCAAACGTAAGGCGTTGACCTTCGCCCGCGCGTATCAAGTACGAGCGCTTCACACCGGGCAGTTCGTTACCGGTCATAAAGAATCCCAAGGCAGTCTGGCTGCTGATTGCTCCCGCCCGCCTATCGGGCGCGGCGCGGTCTTATTATCGGTTGACGAGTGTACAAAGCCGCTGCCGATGAAGTGAGACTTTTTTAGTTGATCAGCTAGACGTGGAACGTCTAGACTCCAGCCATGGAATTGCGCCACCTGAGATACTTCGCCGCGGTCGCCGAGGAATTGAATTTCACTCGCGCCGCGAACCGGCTTCACACTGCTCAACCGTCGCTGAGCCAGCAGGTTCGTCAGCTCGAAGACGAGATCGGCACATCCCTGTTCGAACGCGATACTCGTAAGGTCCAGCTTACGCCCGCGGGCCGGGCGTTGCTCAAGGAAACCCGCGAGATTTTGCGGCGCACCGACCATCTCGTCGAGATCGCATCCTCGGCCGCCACCGGGAAGGCGAGCGAACTTTCCATTGGCGTGAGTCCCCTCGCTGAAGTAAAAATTGTGCCGAAAATAGTTCCGATCATGCGGGAAAGGTATCCGAGAATTTCCCTGATGTTTCACAGTATTGCGACGGGCGAACAGCTCACGGGCCTGCGGGACTATTCGATTGATATTGCTTTTCTTTGGGGTCCTCTAAACGAACCGGATCTCGCCACCGAGAAAGTTCTTCGAGAGGAAATTGTCGCCGTGTTGCCCGCCCATCATGGGCTTGCAAAGATGCGCCGGGTATCAATCCCGATGCTCAGCGATATGCCCTGCATCGGAGTCTCGCGTAAAGCGCCACCGCCGCTGCGCGACGCTCTTGTTGCTTTGTGCCAGCAGGCTGGGATACGAATGCGCTGGTCGCACGAAGCGGATTCAGTCTCGGGACATTTGAATATGGTCGCGGCCGGTTTGGGATATGCGCTCTTGCCCGAATACGTGAAATCCATCATGCCGCGCGGCGTAGTCGCGAAGACCCTCCATCTCGACCCGCCGCCATGCCTGAATCTCTACTCGGTCTGCCGAAATGGCGACACGCTTCCCGCTCTGAGCGAATTTCGGAATGTCGTTCGGGAATGTTTCGCGAAGAATTGAAGATCGGTTGGTCCCGGCGAATCCCTGCGGCTAGCTCCGCGGAGAGTACGGACCGAAATCGGGCGGCGCTATCGCCGACGCCCCCAGCACCTTCCACTAAGACGCCTCGCATCTAGACCCAAGACAAATGAAGTATTGGCTGAAGGCCTGCCCGTCATCTATAGACCTTGCGGGAAGGTCTATTTAAGGATGGATCGCTGATGAAAATCGACCGGCGTTCGCTCTTGCACTCGGCAGCAGTGGCCGCGGGTGTTGGCGCAGCGTCATGGGCAACGGGATGGCAGGGATTGGGAACATGGGCCGCCGCTCAGACGCTGACGTCAGCTCCCGAGGATGTCTTGAATCCCGTGGAGGTGACTGGCCCAGACGCGGTTCCGATTATTGGCCGGCTGCCGGGGGCGCGCCGCATGTACGTGCTTCCCGATGGTAAGGGCGAATATCACCGCGTCGGTTCATTCGTGATAACGCGCATCGCGCGACCGATCGAAAGCGGAAACACCTACGAGCTGACAACTTTCGCGGGAGCAACCGGCGCTACGATGCCGCGGCACGCGCATCTTGCCAGCCATGCGGCAATCGTCGTGATGACGGGAGATATCGAGTTGGAGCTAGACGGAAAGCGCTGGCGCATGTTGCGCGGCGACTTTGCCAACATACCGCCGGGCACGCCCCATGGTTGGGTGATGCGGTCGGATCGCTCTCGTTTCGCGCTGTTTTCGATGGGCGATCGGGCGGGCGCGGCGTATGTAGCCATGGGAGCACCAGCAGATAGCTCGGCACTTCCGAGTGGTGACCCGAAGCCGATTGCGCCGGATAAATTAGCTGGGGCGGCAATGGCGGGCGATTTCCAGCTCACGCCGCTAATGGAAAATCCTGGCGATGTGGTCAGAATCTCAAACCTGTTGCTGCCTTCGACGGCCAGCGCTTATGTCTTGCTCGACGGCGGCGGCGAACGCTATGGCGGCAACACGTTCTGCGCCAAGGATGCGAATACCAACGGACAGTTCGTTTTCATAATGACCGAAGGCGGTCAGGGCCCGGGCATCGGCGCTCATTTTCACGCGCGCCATACCGAGGATTTCTTTGCCCTCGACGGCGAAACGATGGTCTGGGCGCAGGGCAAAGCCGTCCCGCTGAAGTCCGGAGATTTCGTTCAAGCGCCGCCGCGCAATATGCACGGCTTTAAAATGATGCAGCCCTACAATCGCTTTGTCGGGTTCCTTTCGCCCGGAATCTTCGAAAACTTTTTCACGCACGGCCAGCCGGGCCGCAACGGAATCGGCGGCCACGGCGCAGGCGAAGGCTCAGTTGGCGGCAGTGCCCAGGATCAGCGGCCGCCTGGCGCGCCAGCGCGTGGATTTGTCCCTCCGCCGGGCCCTGGCAGCGATCCCAATGCTATGTTCAGGGCGCTGATGATGAGTGGCGTCGGACCCGACGGATATCCTCTCGACGTGCACGGACCCACCCTGCCTCTTCCGCCGCAGGATCCAATCTGGACGACTGGTCCCCAGTTTCGTGGCGGCCAGCAATCATCACTCCTTCTTCAACACGGAAGATTGCTGTGCGGCGGCGCTTCGGTCTCCCGCGAAATTACTCCTGAACTGCGGCGCGCCCTTGCGTTGAAGCCCAAGGCGGAAGATTTCGTGTAGAGCAGGCTTTCCCATTTCAACAGGGAGAGATCTTTAATGATGATGCTTGATCGCCGAGAGTTTTTGGCTGGCCTGAGCGCCTTTTCGATCGCGCCCAGAGTTTTCGGCGCGGATTCTGCGGAGACTTACCCCGTCAGCCTGCAGAGCGTGACCTATGCATCTCATGGCCGAAAAGATTTGGCGCTGGATCTTTATCTTCCCCAGAGGCTAAATGGGCGCGCTCCCATCATTGTGTTTCTGCACGGTGGCGGCTGGTCAGGCGGCACAACCACCACGGGCCCGGACTTCAAGCGATTTTTCGCGCAAGATGGTTTTGCGATGGCTTCGATCGAGTACCGGCTCACGCCATCTGTCACGTTTCCGAGCAATGCTGAAGACGTAAAAACTGCCGTCCGCTGGATTCGCACGAACGCGGATCGTTACGGTTTGGATCCTCGCAAAATTGGATTGTGGGGCACTTCCGCGGGAGGTCATCTCGCAGCCATTGCCGGCCTCACGCCACCGGGCATGTTCGAGGGCGAAGGGAATCTCGGCCAATCCAGTGAAGTGCAATGCGTCCTGGATGCTTACGGACCCTCATCGTTCAACCTGATGGACGCAGAAACGGAATACGAGAGAGCAACGTTGCAGCCCGTGTCCCCAGCACTGGCAAATGCTCCGCCGATGGTCGCAGGAGTCGTAGCCGGAACCCCCGCGGGCGCTGGCCTTCAGCCGGGACCGCCGCGAGGACCAGTTCCGCACGATCATCCGAATTCGGCAGAATCACGCGTGGTGGGAGCGCCAATCCAAACCGTTCCTGATAAAGTGAAATTTGCCAGCCCTCTGACATATGTCAAAAGAGGCGCTCCACCGTTCCTGCTGATGCACGGCCTCGCCGATGATTCGGTGCCTTACCATCAGAGTATTCTTCTCTACGAAGCGCTAGCCGCTGCCGGCGACGACGTAACCCTGCGTCTGGTGGATGGCCTACCGCATACCTTCTTCAACCGGAGCAATCTCGACGAACTTGCGGGACCGTTCCGCATGGATGTGCGGACGCACCCCGCCGGAGGGCTTGAGAGTCGGAGCGTGGAGCGCGCCGGGGTTTTCGACGTCGCGCGCGCCTATTTCGCGAGGTATTTAACGCCCTGAGTCAGGGAATGAATACCGCCGATCTACTTTCCACCACAATCGGGAAACATAATTTGCGCCGTCTGATATAGGTCGCGACGCCAGTTGGCCATTTCATGCCCGCCGGAACTCAGCACCCAAAAGTTGCGGATTCCATACTTATTGATGACCGACATCACGGCCTGCCCGTTCTTGAGCGCAATGTCCGTTTCGCCTGCCGACATATAGAATGGAACTCGGAACAAATCGTTGGTTTGCGGATCCTTCAACAACTCTTGGTAGTTGTCTTCAAATGCTTTTTGCTGATCCGGGAAATAACCCGAGCTGTAGACGAATAGCTCGCTGAAAGTGTCCAGATGCGGCAGTCCGGTGTTCATGACCACAAAACCGCCCATCGACAATCCCGCTATCGCCCGATCGGCGCGATCCGCCTTCACTCGGTAGTGGTGTTCCACGTAAGGGATGATGTCCTTCAAATATTCCTGGGTACAGGCATCGTCCTTGCCCGGAGCCGAAGGCGTCGCCGAAGCGCACGCGTGGGTGTTGGGCATCACCACAACCATTGGTTTCGCTTTACCCGCTGCAATCAGGTTGTCGAGGATGAAGTTCGCGCTTCCTCCGCGAGCGTCCGTCGAAGTCCAGTTCGTATCGTCGCCTCCTCCGCCGTGGTTCAAATATAGCGTCGGGTAAGTCGCGGTCGCGTTCGTCTGATAGTTCGGAGGCAGATAAACGTGCATGCGCTTTTCTTCGCCTGAATAGTTCTTGTAGGTCGCCACTTCCACTTTACCGTGGGGAACTTCGGCATTCGCAAAGAAGGTCGCGTCCGCGTAGGCGGGCAGCGCTGGCAATATTGGGAGCGGGCAAATTCCCGCCTTGGGCATCGGAGGCATCGCGGGCGGCCCGCCGGGTCCACCGGGCTCGCCAGGGCCCGGAATATGTGGTGATGTTGGGGCCTGCGCTGCTGAAGGCGCTCGTTGCGCTAGCCAAATAAACACACTCCAGCCAACCATCAACAGAAGGAAACTGAGTTTAATCAGCCGCAACCTTGTCGGTGCAAATCGCCCGTTTTTCACGCGCCTCACCTTATCCCTGTCGAAGGGAAAACAACATTTTCCCGAGGACATATTATTCGGAGCTGGTATTGCTGCCAATACTTTGTTTGTCTCCGTTTGAGATGCGGCAGGTCTAACCTTCCGACGCGCGAAACGAAGGCAGGCAAGGGGCCCCGTACGGAGCGCTCTTCGAGGAGTTCCATGAATGCGCGCCACACAGGAGGCTTGTCATTTGATCTGCTGCGCGAGGCGCGCTGATTGATCTCAGGCGACGTGGTGATATACCGGCAGGCGTCCCGCAGTAAGACCCGCCACATCTAGACCCGAGACAAATGAAGTATTGGCCCAAGTTTCTGGCATCCACTATAGAGAAGACCAAATTCTTAGTACGGTCGGAACAGCTCGGCAGTTGCGCGCAGGTTCAGCTTTCAGCGGGGTTTATGGTGGCGAGCCTCCATGGTCAAATGGGATGCGCGCTTCGACGGCTGAATAATATTGGGGACGGGAGCGAGGTAATGCGAAAGAAATCTAGATTGATTCATGTGGCGTGGTTTGCGTTATTGATTGCAGTCCCGGTTGCATGGACGGCGGATGCAATCGATCCGATCGTTTCCGTAACTGGAGGGGAAGTGCAGGGTAAATTGTGGACGGATGGCACCGGGGCTGCTTTCAAGGGAGTACCGTTCGCCGAGCCTCCGGTTGGCAATTTGCGATGGCGCGAACCAATGCCGGTTAAGGATTGGAAGGGAGTTCGAGCGGCGGACGCGTATCCTCCGGCCTGCGCTCAAGCGAATGCGGGTTGGAACGCCCCGGATGCCAAGACCAGCAAGGAAGACTGCCTCTATCTCAATGTATGGGCGCCGACATGGCCTCCTAAGTCGCGTCATCCGGTGATGGTCTGGATTCACGGAGGTGGTAATTCCGCGGGCAGCGGCTCTGGCCCACTCTTTGATGGTGAATCGCTGGCGCGTCACGGCGTCGTGGTCGTAACTATCCAGTACCGGCTGGGGATGTTTGGATTCTTGGCTCTCCCAGGGCTTACCAGGGAATCTCCGCATCATAGCTCCGGCAACTACGCGATTCTGGACCAGATTGAGGCGCTGAAATGGGTGCGAGCAAATATTGCAAACTTTGGCGGCGACCCGGGTCAGGTCACTGTGTTTGGCCAATCGGCCGGGGCTCACGATACTGGGATTTTGTTAACCTCACCGCTCGCTAAGGGGCTGATCAAGCGCGCAATCGAAGAGAGCGGAACGGTTGTGATCAACGGGATGATGGCACCGGTTCTCTCTGTCGCTGAACAGAATGGGGAAAAACTTGTCGCAAGCCTCAAACCGCCTGAATCCAGCGTCGTTGAATATCTGCGCAGCCTCCCGGCCGAGGACGTTCTAAAGGCTGCGCCGCCTTACGGCTCGGGCGGCTTGGATACCAACGTGGACGGCTACGTGATTCCTAGCGCCCCGGGCGAGATATTCGCTTCGCATAAGGAACTTCCGGTGCCTCTGCTCATCGGCAACAATGCTCGCGAATTTACGCAGCCCGGAAGTCCTGATGATCTCAAAAAAGCGATCGTGAGCTTCTACGGACCCGTTGCGCCCGAGGCATTGAAACTCTACGGCCTGTCGGGAGACACGCCACCTTCAGCTTACCCTCCTTATGGCGATGTGAACTCGCAGTTCGCCACGGACACGGCTTTTCGCTGTTCAACCGTGGGAATCGCAACGTCTCACAGCTCCGTTGCACCAACCTTTGAATACGAATACTCCCATGCCCTTCCGGGGCGCGAAGCTGCCGGCGCGACCCATTCGGCGGAACTGGGATACGTCTTCGGAACGTTTGTAATGGGCAAGCCCGGGCCAGTTGACCTGAAGATCTCCGCGGCCTTGCAGCGCTATTGGACGAATTTCGCCAAGTCCGGCGATCCGAACGGCGAGACTCTGGCAGCGTGGCCGCGACACGATTCTCTCTCGCAGGCGTATCTGGAATTTACCGACGACGGCCCAGTGGCTAAAACCCACCTTCGAAACGCCATCTGCCGCCTATATGAAGCAGCTTTACCGAAACGCGCTGACTAGTCGATTGAAGTCGCAGATCCTCGGATTGCCGATTATCCGCAAAGTCCGCAAGAGTATGAAGGAAGTTTAACTTGCAGTTCCAAGTTAAAGCACGATTGGAACAGGGGTTGGAGTGGCGCGCCCGGAGGGATTCGAACCCCCGACCCTCTGCTTAGAAGTCGCTTGAACACTTTAATCAGAACTTGCCGGAGCGAGCGCTAAGCAGAGGAAAGTCAGGAAGTTGTGACGAACGGTGACAAGCTACTTACTCCTTCTTCATCACGTTTGAGCACGTCTTTAGCTGCGTTTTGCCACCATTACTATTACGTTTTTATGGCGGCAGCCGATTTTGTAGATCGCCGATGCCTCGGTATGAACTTTCGGGGAAAACACCTGCTTTGCAAGCTCGACTACGCCGTCCCATCGCTCCATTCCTTCCGTCGCGCTTTCGGTATTCTCAACAATTTCGCGGAATCTGATTCTCGCTCGAAGTGACCTCCGAGGCCACAAAAACATAGGGTTTTGGAACAGCTGGACTCGCGGCCTTGCACTCATACGCGCCGGCCCCGTGCATTCCGATTGTCGCAACGCGGAGCATCAGGTCGCTCAAATCATGATCCCGGCTCACTAGCTGGGGAGGATGCACTAGACGAACTCTTCGCGGTTTATTCATCGCCGTCGGAGGCCTTGAACCGCGCGCTCGATGGCATCGGTACGAGTCCTAGCGGTCTCGACCGCGGAGGCTCCTTCGGACTTGGCCGCACGTGCGCGGTCCAGGGCCCGTTCTTATGTTCCTGGAGACAATCACCATAGGGGTTCGTGCCTAATTCGATGAGAATGGACAATCGTAGAAACTTCGTCGTGGGCCAAGCGTGTCTGAATGAGGTTTTTGGTGTGGACAGGTATTCGGGCCTGATCGGACGCAAACTGGGCTGAATTTGTGAAGCGAGATCACCGTTCCTTGTAACAAACAGATACATCCGTTCGCAACTCATCGACATCCATCATTTTACTATCTCAAAACCACGTCCGCAGCACGGCCGTCTGCGGAGCTAAATTGAAATTCGCCCTTGATTTCAACTTCTGTAGGATTAATCACTGCAATTCCCGTGGCGATGCCTGCACCGTCCAAGATGGCTGGGAATTCCGCTATGTGAGAGCCCTTCAGGCTGCCCGAGTCGACATACCCAATTTCGTTCTCGACGGGCTCGCCCCTCAGCGAAGTTGTGATCCTCTCGTCGCTGATCGCGATAGGCACGTCGCTCCAGAGCCGGACGGAGCCGCGAATCTTCTGAATGTTGAACAGGTCGGAGAGACTCCATGCGCGTTGGGTTCCGATAGGCAGGATTTGCTCATAGCGTCCCTCCTCTTTGCCATCGGCATCAAATAGCGTGAAGCGCAGCAACGCTGGCGTGTGAGTGGCATTGGCAACTGCGAAATTCATCTGCGAAGGCGTTTCTCCGTGGCGAATCAGGTCGGGGATCGTGTCGACGGGAAACCAAGCAATTTGAACCGGTGTACGTGCTGCGATGGTTGTCTGGCTGAGTTGCAACGCGTCTTTCCGAATGCTCACGATCGCGGCGGCCCATGGAAGCTGTCCTCCCTGATCGGACCTCACGACTGCGAATCCGTCTTCCGGAAAGAACGAGTCCGAGTGAAGCTTCACACGAAACGTGGCGCCCGGCTGAATCTTATAGGAGAGCCCCTCGGAGGATGCTGACCACTTAGCCGGCTGGCCTGTGCGGCCTTCAAACACGTCGATGTGCCCAGACACTGTTCCGTCGCGAGGATTGACGAGGACGACCTCTGTGTCGCGCCCGCCGCCGGCACTGAGCCCGGCGATCACCGCGCCGTCATTTGAGTCGAGCACCTCGGCCGAGGGGATTGCCATTATCAGATTCTCGCCGCGACTCGTATGAGTCTGGCGCAGCACCAAAGAGGCGACCGGTTGCCCTGCGGCGATTCTGAGTGTGCCCATCCCGCCATGAATCGCCGATCCGAACAGTTCGCTCGCGAGCACGGTGACTTGGCCACCACCGGCAATATTCCGATTCGCGTCTCGAACCTCGGCGCCGTCGCGGAAATGAAAATGCACGTCGACCGCTTGATCGTTCGGATTGCTGACAAACACCTGGTGATCTTTCCCTTCGGTCTGGTCTAGATAGAACAATGAGGATGTCGAAGGCCGAGGCGCAGGCGCGTTCGTCTCGCTGATCAACATTCGGCTGCGGCGTTCCGACAAAGGCTCCATGAACTGACGAGTATTCGTAAAGGTGAGCATCGCGCCGGGAGCGTCCGCACCGGTGGACAATTGCGCGGTCCAGTCCTTCCGGTAGTCGAGCTCGGGCTTGTCGCGCCCATTCCACGGATCGGTCGTGCTGAAAGCCGTGGTTGCGCGCGCGCCAATCTGGACCGCCTTGTGAGAATTCGGCAGATCGAAGATCACCACTTTTGACATGGGCGCGTCGGTCTGGAAGAGGCGCTGATTGGCGGTGTCGATCGCCATCTCCCGAGGCTCGATGAGCTCTTCCTGCTCGGCATGAGTGACGTCGTCGTTCGAATAGTCGTTCTTTCCGAGGAGGCCGATTGCGCCGGGATCACCTTGTAGCTTATCCGGAGCGACATCGAAGATCATGGTGCGTTCGTTCCCACGATCGGTGACATACAACCGGTCCTTCGTAGCATCGTAGACGAGCGAGCTGGGAATATTGAAGCGGCGGCTGCCTTCTTCTTCGCTGATTTTCTTGGAGCGAAGTCGCGTGCCGTCCCCCGTGGTGAAATCCTTCTGCCCGATCACGGCGTAAGCGCTCATGCCATTGTGCAGTTTGCCGGCGCTGACGTCGAAGACCAGCACGCGCGCGTTGTTGCCATCGACGACGAACAGGCGATTTCGGCCTGGATCGAAAGCGACTCCGCCCGGAAAATCGAAGCTGTGATCGTTGGTGACGCGGCCTTTCGCCGCGCCGGCGCTGGCGCCTTCGCCTTCGTCACCGCTGAACGCCCCGCCGCCACGAGAGGGCGGCGTAGAGGCCTTGCTGTCGAAATCGGGCTGGCCGATTACGGCGATGGCTGCTGGGCCGTTTTTCAGATGATCCGGGGCGATGTCATACACGAGCACGCGATTGTTTCCGCTGTCGGTAAGGAACAGGCGCTGACCCTTTTCATCGAAGTCCATGGCCAAGGGAGCGCTGCCGCCGCCGCCGATGCCGCGGTCGGCGCCGAGGATCTGGAAATCAACACCCGCCGCGCCGGCTCCGAGTTTGATGGTGGTGAAGTCCGGCTGACCGATCACGACCGATGCTGCTTCGTACGTCTTCATTCGATCGGGATCCGCGTCGAAGACTAGAACGCGGTTATGCCAGCCATCGCCGACAAACAAACGCTTGTTCGGTTCGTCGTAGGCCAGGCCATAAGGAATCAGCATGTTTCTGGCCGAAATGTCCCATAGCTTTCCCGTATAGACGTCCGGCTCTCCCAGCACCCAATGCGCTGTGCGGTCAAGAACTCGATTGTCGTCAGTCAATTTGAAGATCAGGACACGGCTGTTGTATTGATCGGAAACGAACAATCGATGGTCGACGGAATCGAGCGCCACCGAGCGCGGGTACATCACCCGTCCATTGAGACGGCTGCCTGCAGGACGGTCGACAAAGTCGACTTTTCCGTCCGCATCGAAGTGACCGATGGTGGTGATGGAAGGCATTCCTGTCGGCTTGATGTCTCCGGAAACATCGAAGATCGATACGCGGTTGCCGCCGGGATGGCTGGCGGCGACGTAAAGCTTACCGTCCTTTGCATCGAGGAAAGGCCGCGGCCAGGTTTCCTGGGTCTGCGAAACCTTCCACTCGATTTTTTCGGCGTCATGCTGAAACAGAACCGCCATTGCGTCTTCGTTGTTCTTGATTCGGCTGGGAGCGACGTCGAAAACCAGCGCGCGGTTCTGGTCGATGGGTTCCGACACGTATAACCGCTGGCGCTGCGAGTCGATTTGTAGCGGACCGTAACCGAGAGCCACGGCTTTCTGCAGGCTGGTGCGCGGATTTCGACTGTTGAAATCGTCCTGCCCCAGAACATTGGCGGCCGCCAAGCCCATCTTCAACTGATCGGGAGCGACGTTGAAGATGAGGATGCGACGATTGCCGCCGTCACCAACGAATAGCCGCTGCGTCGCAGGGTCATGCAAGAGCCGCGCGGGACGATTCATACGGTCGGGTCCGAGACCCGGATCGTGAGCGTTGAAATCGGGTTGGCCGACGACGCCGGTCGCCGTCATGCCGGTCTTGGTGCGCTGCGGACTGACGTCGAACACCATCACGCGGTTGTTTCCGGAATCGGAAACGAAGAGGCGATTGTTCGCGTCGTCATAGAAAATGCTGCCGGGATGGTTCAACTGCGTCTCGCTGGCGCCGGCAACTTTCGACGTGAAGTCGGCCTGGCCGATGACTGCGATCGCGTCGGGAGACTGACTTTTGATATGCGAAGGCTCGATATCCCAGATCAGAATGCGATTGTTGGCGCCGTCAGTCGCGAACAGGCGCTGATTTTTTTCGTCGAGAACGGTGCCATCGATCGACGTGACCTGATTGGGCCCTACACCCGAGGATAGCCGAATGTTGGGAGTGGTCTGACCGAACACGGCAATCGCGTCCGGGCCATCTTTCATGTGATCGGGGCGAACATCGAATAGAAGAAGTCGATTGCCGTCTTTTGCCACCAGGCGGTCGTGGACGCTATCGTACGCGACGCCGCCGATTCCGGCACCTTCGTGCGCAGAAGCCATCGTGGTGGTCACCGGTTGTTTGCGGCCGTAACGGCTGGGCTGACCGATTGCGTAATCGGCGGTGTACCTCGCAGGCAGACCATTCGCATCGAGCTGGAAGACCAAGATGCGGTTGCCGCCGCCCTGTCCTACGAAAAGTCTATGATGGGCGCGATCCAGCGCCCCAACTTCGTTTCAATACTCGCTCGACGCGGTAGGTCCGCCGTCGATGACTCCTCCCACGAAGGTCGGGTTGTCCCAGATATCTTCTGAGCCGAGAACATCGCTCGCGGGCAGCCCCTTAATTCGGGAAGGACTATTTTGAGCCTCGCTCTGAGAAAACGCGGTGTGGGAAGCTCCGAACAAAACGATTGCTGCTAAGCCGACGAGCCACAAATTGGCGGTTTTCACGAAATCCTCCAGCAGGTTCAATATATGGAAAACGCACAAATGTTCGTTTTGCGAACATCCGCGCAGAAGTGTATGCCACTAATTTCAGAAGTCAAGATGAAAAATGGATGCAACCGGTCAATGGGAAAGGAGCCTCTCCACGCGGGACCAGCAGTAAGCGAATTCCCCCACGAAAGAACGATTCCTGCAATTTCCCTGCCGGCCAGACTCCTACAGGTTCGTTTTCAGGCGCAACGTGGAGTTGATTCTTTCAGCGGCTCGTTTGAGGCATGGCAAGAACTTGGAAACCATTTCCGAGGGAGTGGTGCGCGAGAGGTTTGCCGTGATGTTCATGGCCGCGACAATTTGCCGATCCCGGTCGACGAGCGGGACAGCGAGTGAGCAAATACCTTCCTCCAACTCCTGATTGCACATCGACCAGCCCTTCGCGTGGTCCGCGGCGACAACTTTTATGATCTGCTGTGGGGAAGTAATGGTGTACCGCGTATAGCGAGTGATGGAGGAATCTTTTAGAAGGTCGCCCACCTGCTTCTTGGGTAAGCCACCCAGCAAGATGCGACCCATCGCGCTACAGTAGGCCGGGATACGGCTGCCAATCGAAAGAGTAATGGTCATGATTTTTTTGACAGGCACCCGGACAATGTAAACGATGTCACTGCCGTCCAGAACTGACACCGATGAAGACTCGTTAACTTCCTGCACGAGATCTCGTACGACCGGTTCGGCGATGGAGCGCAGAGGAAGAGTCGAAAGATAGGAGTAGCCGAGTTCCAGAATGCGCGGCGTCAGCTGGAAGGAGCGGCCCTGCCGGCGTACATATCCTAGTTTCTCGAGGGTGAGCAAAAACCGTCGCGCGCCGGCGCGGTCCAGGCCAGTGGCTTCGGCGACCTCGCTCAGCGTCTGCGCGGAAGAGCTCGGACCAAAGCTGTGAATCACAGACAATCCGCGGGCAAAGGCCTGAACGTATCCATCAGAGGACGGAGTGCGCGTCTGTGTCATTTCAACAATTTCCTGATCCTGACGTCCGAGGAGTTCCGGTAGAGAGATCTCAGGCAGAATCCTTCGAATAAAAAGGCAAATGAGAAGCCAATTCGCGAATCAAGTTCTACTACGGGCCATGATTGGAATGCAAGCGAAAGTGGTATTGGCGATGCAGCTACGAGGCGAGTTGGAGCGGGCTGCGGGAAACAAATAACTGAACGAAAAGTTCAAAGGGGCTATGAGAGCAGCCCCTTTGAACTTGATTCTCAGCAACGGCTAGGCTGGAGGCAGCTTCAAGATTGTGCGCGCCGTCTTGTAGAGGATCTGGTCCCGTTGGTCCTCGGTGATGTCGGCCCGCGCCACGTTGTTCAACGTCCACCACTGTTGGAAAACATAGTGTTCGTTCAGTGGGCCATACGTTTTCGGCTCAGGGCGGTTGAAGTCCGAACCAAACATCACGCGTTCAGCTCCAATCCCCTTGACTGCTGCCGCAATAATCTCCGGAGGCGACTTCGAAACTTCGCAATAGGCGTTGTCAAAGGAATAGGCGAGGCGGATCGCTTCCCATCCATCTGGAATCGCCATCGCCCCTCCCGTATGACCGAGAATAAATTTCAGGTCCGGATAAGCATTCATAAGATCGCCGAACTTTTCGGCCCAGTGCCAGGAGGTGGCGTATCCGTGGCCGTAGTTTGAGGCCGTGCCCGTAACGGCCCAGCCGGAGTGAACCAACACGGCCATGTCATGTTCGAGAAGCACGTCGACGAAGGGTTTCAGATCCTTCACGGTATATTTTCCTGCTGGGCCCCAGAAGAAACCGCCTTCGCCGACTCCCTTGCAGCCAATCTGTATCTGCCCCTTCAGGATTTCGGTGGCTTCCTCCACCGTCACCTCCGCCATGCGACCCTTGGTGCGGTCCGTAAGCATGCTCGTCATCTTGATGAATCGGTCCGGATAATTCTTGTAGCTGCTGTCGATGTACCTTTCGAATGTCACGAACGCCGGAGAGAGAGCGGCCTGCGCCACGCCGTGCGCATCCATCGAAGCGACGAGCTCGGGGGTGTAATCCTTCCACTGATCGAGATCGTGCATGCGTTTCTCTTCCGTGTAGTTATTTCCTTGGACCGGCGTTTCCCAGGAATGCGTGTGGTAGTCGAACACTTTCTTTTCTTCTACGGCCCGCAAATTCTTCCACGGTCCATTGGTGGCTTCGGGCGGCAGAGCCGTGGAACTTTGGGGATCGAGCGACGAGCTTGCGCCCCCGGCCAGCTTCGCCACGTCAGCGGATTCGGCCAGCGCCGGCAAGATGCCAACAAGAGCCCCAGTCAATGCGCCCGCTTTCAAGAGATTTCTACGCGAATGATTCACAACTTCCTCCTTTATGCCCGAGGACAGAAAAAGCGATTGGTCCCGGAGCTTAGAACAATAGCTTCAACGCAAATTGCAACTGCCGCGACGGCGTGACCGTACTGATGATGGTGCCCGCGGCGCTGTTACGCGGAAAAGACTGATCGTCAATGCAGTTCGTGGTAGCCGGAGGGCAAGCGCCGCCCGATGTAAACAGAGTTCCGTTTGGCTCCGAGAAGTTTGCACGATTGAAAGCATTGAACACGTCAAATCGGAATTGCAGGCGCAAACCTTCGCTTCCGATCTTGGATATCTGCCCTTCCTTCTCAAGAGAAAAATCGAAATCGACCAAGCCTGGTCCAATGATCTGATCGCGACCGACGTTGCCAAGCGTTCCCGGGGCCGGCAGCGTGTATGCATTCACGTTAAAGTAGTTATTCGGATCCTGCGGATGGACCTGCTGTGGCGAAGATGATCCCACGAGCTCCGGCGGGAGGGCGCTCAGTGCCGGCCACGCCGCAACTTTGTCGCGTTGCCCCGAATCCAGACTGCCTGTCACGTTGAACGGAGAGCCACCTTGAATTTTGCCGATACCGCTTACGGTCCAACCGTCGATCAAGAATGCGGCGGCTTTATTGTCCACCGATCGGCTTCGTCCCCAAGGCACCTGATACCCGAAGTTCATCACCAATGCCTGGCGGACGTCGAAGCTGCTCAAACCGCGGCCATCGATCGCAGGAAGAAAAGCGTCTCGAAAAGGTCCAATTGCGCCGTTGGTGTAATCCACGGCGCCCACGATATCGCTCGCGTCGTCGGTCGACCTGCCATACGTGTAGGAAACTTGATACGCCAAGCCGCTGGAATATTTCTGCTGAAAAGATGCTATCAACCCGTTATAGAACGAGTTCGCATCGGTAGTCGTGATCTTCATCCAGTCGAATGCGGTATTGCGTATCGGAGCGGTCGGTCCCCAGAAAAGTGAGCTTGCATCCGATTCCGGGACTGGCCCGACCACTTCAGGTCCGGTGGGACCTAGAGTCGGTATCCTGTTTACGTTCCAATCGTCGTTGCGGAGAAGATGGCGGCCCTGGGAACCTACATAGGCAATCTGAAATACCTTGTTTGAGCCCAGTTGTCTTTGGACGTTCAGCGTAAATTCCTGAATCATAGGCTGCTTCGGGTAAAACGTAATTCCGTTGGTGAATAAAGCGCTGTTTGCCAGCAGTGTGGGCTGGGTTGTAAATGTATTCGGGAAATCGATCTTGGTGCCGGGCGGCAGCTGCGCACCCACGAGGCTTCCCCGTTGAAAAATGGGAGCGTCCTGGTCGATCGCCGTGAGCCAGTCGTAGGACATCAAGTGGTCGTAGAAAAGTCCATAGCCGGCGCGAATGACGGTGTTGTTGATCGGATTCCACGCGAATCCGATTCTCGGCGCAAAATTCTTGCGGGACGGATTCAGGTAGAACGGGTTTCCAACGCTGACGGCGGAAAGGGGCAAGTTAATTTGCTCATACAACGGGTCACTCGAATTGTTGCCGCGAAATTCCGCAACCTTGTTCGCGGCGACCGTGGGAACACTGTCTGGCTCGTAGCGAACGCCGAAGTTAAGAGTCAGCTTTGAGTTCAGCTTGAAATCGTCCTGCGCGTAGGTCCCTATAAGCCACTGCACGTCGCTATCCGCAGGCTGGGTCGAAGGCAAAAGGCCGCTGTATGTAGACGGCGTGTCCTGCAAGAAAGTCTGCACATTGAGGAACGCAAAATCGCCGCCGCCATAGATGCTGGTGAAGATATTCGTCTGCCGATGCTCCGCGTCAATCCCGAAACGAAGACTGTGGCGCCCCTTCAACACAGTCAAATCATCCTTGAACTGGAGGATATTGAACCAGACGTCGGTGCGCACCCCATCCCCGCCCACTGCAGTCGTTGTTCCTGCGTTGTAGAACATGTACGAAATGCCGTTCGCGTCCCGGAACGGTGTGAGCGCGAAAAGGGCTTGGTCCGCGGGTGTCGAACCGGCCGCTCCGACGTCATACAGCGCTGAAACGGAGCGATTGTAAAAAGTTGAAAACGTATTTACGACGTCGGGAGAGATGGTCCAATCCAAGCCGACCGCAGCGTATTTGGAAGCCGTGAGATTCACGGTGGTGAAAACGTAGTCTTTCGGCAGCAGTTGCGTGCCGCTGTCAAAAGAATACCGGCCCCAGAGTGTCAGCGTAGAGTTGATTTTGTGATCGACGCGGAAGAGGCCGTAATTGGTACTCGTAGGCGTAGCTTCGACCAAGTTCCACAGCGCGGTTCCAGCCGAACATCCCTTGGGAGGCGCGGGACAGAACAGACTCGTCGTGGGAGCCAAGGCCAGGTACGGGGCCACTTTCGGATCGACACCTACGTTCGCCATTGTGGGAGTGTAAATACCGAGATGCGCGTTCGCGTCCGGCACTGTAAGCACTGTCGTGGAACCCAAAAGCTGGCGAAGCCCCTCGTAGTTTACGAAGAAAAATGTTTTGTCTTTCTTGATTGGACCGCCCAATGTGGCCCCGAATTGATTTCGTTCGAAGGGCGGTGGGCCCGACGCCGGGTCGAAATAATTGCGCGTGTTAAAAACTTTATTTCGGAAATACTCGTAAACGCTTCCGTGAAAATCATTCGTACCCGACTTCGTGACGATCTGTACCAAGCCGGCGCCGGTTCGTCCGTATTCCGCGCTGAAAGGATTCGTGACGACTTCATACTCTTGAACTGCGTCGATTCCAGCTGCTTCCCCAGTCGGATTGCCAATATCATTGTAAGCGTTGTCGATATCCTGCCCATCCAGCGTGTAATCGTTCGACGAAACCCGCATTCCGCTGATTGAGATTTTCTGGCCGAAGCCCGCACTCAGCGAGCGAGCGCCCGTGCTCGCGTATACGACGCCGGGCTGCAGGACAGCCAGGTCCGCGAAACCTCTGCCGTTCAGCGGCAAGTTCTCAATCTGTTCGTTTTCAACGACTCCCCCGACAACCGCGTTGGAGGTGTCAATCGTCGGCACAGCGCTGGCTACCTCAACAGTCTGTGCCATCGAGCCAACATTCATTTGGATATCGATCACCGGCTGATCGCCCACGTGAAGGACGATGCTAGGGCGCACAACCGTCGAAAAGCCGGTAGCTTTCACCTCGATGGTGTAAGTGCTTACCGACAGAGTCGGGACGGCATATCCGCCTGACGCGTCCGTCGTAAAAGTACGCACACTTCCAGTAGCGGTTTCCGTGACGGTCACCGTAGCGCCGGGAATGGCGCTGCCGCTCTGATCCTTGACGGTACCGCTGACACTTTGTGTTCCCTGACTGAATGTTGAAACGGCAGTCGCTGTGAGAATCAACAAAAGAAGAGTGAATCGAACCGTGGTCCTGGGCAACTCAACGAAAGTCATAGCGACTCTCCCTGCGCGACATTTCACCGGGCGTATTTTGAAAATATTTTTTGAAATCGCCGGCATCCGACGACCGGCTTTTTATAAATCAGGTTCTTCCAAAGCACCGATTTGTGATATGTTCAGCATGCGAACTATCGTGCGTGCTACAAACAACAGGCGCATCCTATGAGCGCCGTTTACGACTGTCAAGGAAAATGTGACTTGGTTTATTCGGTGGCGCAGCCCGTCTTTGAAAAGCGATGCGGCCGGTCCTCAGACTTTTCGCGGGAAAATCCACCATTCACGGACCGCAGGGAAATCGAACGGAAAGAAAGGGAGCAACAACGCTATCCTTATGTATACCGCGAGCACGGCCTTTCTGGAAGCCTTGAATGAAGCAGGCGTAACACACATTTTCGCGAATCTCGGCAGCGATCATCCGCCGATTATCGAAAGTCTGGCGGAGGGGCAAGCGAACGGCAGAGTTTTGCCGAAATTGATTACCTGCCCGAACGAGATGGTCGCGCTGAGCGCGGCGCAGGGGTTTGCACAAGCCAGCGGACGAGCGCAAGCCGTCCTTGTACACGTGGAGTGCGGCACTCAGTCTCTCGGCGGCGCCGTCCACAATGCTGCCAACGGGCGCGCGCCCGTTCTTATTTTTGCGGGCGTCTCTCCCATCACTCAGGAGGGCGAACTAACGGGGACTCGCAACGAGTACGTGCAGTGGATTCAGGACGTGTTCGACCAACGTGGACTGGTTCGCGGATATGTGCGATATGAGAACGAAATTCGCACCGGAAAGAACATCAAGCAACTCGTACTTCGTGCCATGCAGTTTGCGAACAGCGACCCGAAGGGGCCCGTTTATCTGACGGGCTCACGAGAAGTGATGTCGGAGGAGGTTTCGCCCGTCAGCCTCAATGTCGATCAATGGCAGCCAATTTCGCCTGCTGCGATTGCGCCTAACGACGTCGCCGTTGTCGTCAAGGATTTGCTCCAAGCAAAGCGTCCTCTGGTTGTGACGTCCTATTTAGGTCGCCAAACGTCTGCTGTAAAACAATTGATTCGGTTGTGCCAACGGCTCGCGATCGGCTTCCTGGAATCGGTGCCGAAGTCTATGAATTTCCCGGCCGACGACCCGCTCTATCAAGGCAATACCTGGAGTGAACCGCGCCAGAACATCGCGCTGGAACAGGCTGATCTAGTATTGGTCCTCGACAGCGATGTGCCATGGATTCCCGTGGTAAATAGGGCTGCGAAGAACGCCACCGTATACTACATCGATGTTGATCCTTTGAAAGACCGGAGACCCCTGTGGTATATACCCGTGAAGAAGTCGTTTCGCGTGGATGCTTCCACAGCACTGGAACAAATCAACGAGCGGCTCGACCACGAGGTGGTCGACGAAGGCGCAGTCGAAAAGAGGCGGCAGTTCTATACGAATCTCAGCCAGGCACGTTGCACTCAACTTCAGAAGGTCGAAGAAGAGCACGCTAAGGCGGACATCATCACTGCGGAATATATCAGTGCGAGGGTACGACATCACACGGGCAAGAACACCGTGTTCCTAATCGAAGGCGTCACCAATAACAAGGCGATGTTCGACCACATCTGCCCCAATGAGCCGGGAAGCGTTTTCACCAGCGGTGGCGGTTCGCTGGGATGGAACGGCGGAGCCGCCATAGGCATCAAGATGGCGCGGCCGGGCGCGACGGTAGTTAGCCTCACCGGAGACGGGACTTATATGTTCACTGCTCCGTCGTCCGTTCATTGGATGTCGCGCCACTACCAGACGCCTTTCCTACATGTCGTCTATAACAATCGTGGCTGGAAGGCGCCCAAGCAAGCGACGTTGTCAGTGCACCCCGACGGCCACGCGAGCAGAACGGACGATCTGGGCGCAACGTTCAATCCTCCGCCGGATTATGCTGGTATAGCGGCAGCAGCGGGAGGGGCTTTCGCGCAAACCCTGCGCCATCCGTCCGACGTGGATCCTGCCTTGGAAAACGCAATGAAGATATTGAAAACCGAGCGGCGAAGCGTCGTGCTGGATGTTTGGCTGTCGTCGTTCTAGTTTACGCAGCCCATCTGGCACGTCGTATCTGCGCCACGCCTCGGTCGATTCGCGTGGCGCATTAGTCAGGTAGGATTTCCTTCGGCGGTTCCGGCAGCCAGAAACTGGCGGCCAAGCCGACTGCGAACGACAGCAGACCCACGGCTCCCGCAGCGAATGCCAATTGCCGGAAAGTCGTTCCACCGGGCGCGAAATTGGCGATGGATGTCGTGAGCATCGCCGCCGACGTTCCTAGCATGCGCCCTCCGACATTGGCGGATAAGCCTTCTCCGGTGCCCCGCAAGTGAGTGGGATAAACCATCGGCAGATAATTCCCCCAAAACGTAAACTGGGCCACGACCACGATGCCGATCGCAAAAATTCCCCAGCGTGACATGTTCGTATCGCTCAGCGCCGGCAGGAAAAACACGAACGGCACCAGCAGCACTCCCGGCAGTATAAAGGCTTGCAGCAGGCGCTTGCGATTCACCACGCGCACGATGAGGTAGGCCATGATCAATCTGCCAAACAATCCTCCGAACTCCGAGAGGGCTTGATACCCGCTCACTGCCTGTTGCTGCGCGATACGGGGCAGGTCGCGAACCGCCGGCAGACCCGGAACAATTCGCGCCACATGCTGCAGAGTGCCAAACGAGCCTGCGTAGGCGCACGCGGTCATGAGAGTAGTCAGGATGGCAGTTTTTCGCAGCGCGGGACTGAAGAGCTCGGTGAACCTAGGTCGCTTCAGCGTTCCTTCGTTTTTCTTGGTGAGCCAGATAGGAGATTCGGGTAGGAACGGACGGGTTATGAGAAGCAGCGCCGCCGGAATCAATCCGGTTAGAAGCGTGTACCGCCAGGCGGCATGCCCGGCGTAAATGGCCGGCAAGCGCGGGCTCAGTGTGACGGCCACGAAATAAGCGCCACTTACCAGTAGCCCACCAGTTGAACCGAACGCCTGCGAATATCCGATCACGCCCTCCCGTTCTTCCCGCTCCGTAAACAGCTCGGCCAGCCACGCGAGCGTGGAGACGAATGCGATGGAAACACCGACGAAGGCAACGCATCGGAGAAAAAGTAGTTGATAGGCTGTCTTTGCTAGCGCTGCCGCGGCGGTAGCGAATCCGTATGCGAGGATGCTCCAAAACATCAGACGACGGCGGCCAAGTAGATCGATCAAGTACCCGCCGAGCAATCCGAATACACCGCCGCAAACCGCGGGGATATAGAAAAGCCGGCCGACCCACATGTTGAAAACCGGACTGCCCGGCTTCGCGATCAGCATTTCGCTCAATGCCGGCTGAACGACGAGGCTGAGGATGAGCAGGACGTAGGTATCGAAACCAAACCCGACTCCGCCTACCGCGAAGATGAGCCACTGCTTAGGTCCCAGACGAGCGAACCACGAACGATCTTGCGAATCGGGCATAAACGTCTCTCCTGGGAGCTTCGCCAGAACAGCTCATTCCCGAGCGATTCTGTTCGAGGACACAAAACCTAACTAATGCCAAGCAGTTTGCATGCATTCTCGTGGTAAAGCTTCTTGCGATCCTCTACCGAGAGTCCGAGTGCGTCTATACAACGGATCGTTTCGCGGATGTACATGGGGCCCCCTTCGGGATCGAACGGCGCATCAGAAGCGAACAATACGTGATCAACTCCGTAAAAACTCAAACTGCACTCAAGCGCTGCCAAAGATCCAAAGGTAGCCGTATCGACGTAGAAACTCTTGAAGTAATCGAGGGGACGTTTCTTGAGTTCCTTTAAGAGAGGTTTGTAGTCGAGAAAACTCGTGCGAGCGCCAAGTTGATCCCAGCCCGGGCCCACGCGTCCCTCAAAAAACGGCGTCATGCCACCGGCGTGATGAATGATGAACTTGAGATTTGGCATCTTGTCGAGCATCTTGGAAAACACGATTCGTGCTTGTGCGGCGCTGGATTCGTAGGGCCATCCGAACGTCCACCAGATCTCGTACAGTGACAATTCTTCCGTTTGGTAGTCCGGGAATTTTGCCGTGCGCGTCGGGTGAATCCAAATCGGTTTTCGCAGCGCCTCAAGCGCCCTGAATATGTGTCCAAACTCCGGGGCATCGAGTGGCTTGCCGCTCACGTTCGTATAGATTTGAATTCCACAGGCACCGAGATCTTCGACCGCGCGTCGTGCTTCTTCTACGGCACATTCTGCGTCGATCATGGCGATCGAGGCGATAAAACCTGGAAAGCGGCTGGGATATTTCGTGCATAGATCCGCCATTCCGTCGCTCCCGATTCTCGACAGTTCCCGTGCCACCTCTACTCCACCTAATACCTCGAGAGGTGGCGCGGCCAGAGACAAAATCTGTTGATAATCTTCGAATTCGTCCATCACTCTGAAGCGCACGTCGAGGTCTACCATCATCGGAATCGCCCCGCTTCGCTTCGTGATCTCCGTCATCGTTCCGACTTGATTCAGCAAAGCGCGGTAATACTTCTCTGGCCAGATGTGATTGAAGACGTCGATTTTTCTCACGCGAGTACCTTTCCATTTGTTTGCCGAAACCGGTGGCAAGATACAGTCCGCCTCGCCGGAATGCAAAGCAGGAATAAAGTTGTACCTCAGATTCGTTCTCTGTCAAAACAAAAGTTCGTACCACAAACATATTCCTTGACACGATTATTCGCTCGATGCTATATGAACCCCGCGGAATCGCCCTGCAATTGTCGATGGAAGTTTTGAGCGCGTTGGCCGGTAAGTCCGGATGGGTGGTTTCTAGTGCAGGGCCATCGGCTCGCCGGAGCACAGACGTCGGTTTCCGGGCTCTTGTCAGCGTGGTTTTTTTGAAATGGAAAACTTTTTTTACGGGAAATATTCAGGAGGATTCCTGCGATGCGACGGATACTTTCACTGAAAGCGATGTTGTGGTTGGTTCTGCTTACTTTATTTTGCGGGACGTCAGGGGTAGCCTGGGCCCAAACCCCCAAGCCGGTTGGAATCCCTTTCGACGCGGCAACAAGTTTGAACATTGAATCCCCTCCACCGGAGGGCGTTGCTATCAAGGCGGGCCGGCTGTTCGATCCAAGGTCTGGGACCAACTTACTTAACCAAGTCATCCTCATCAAAGGCGACAAGATCGTGGATGTCGGTCCGGCGGATAAAATCCAGATTCCGGCAGGAGCTAGGGTCATCGATCTCAGCCAGGCCACTGTGCTCCCAGGCCTTATCGACATGCATGTCCATCTCTTTAATACTCCTCAAGCTCCCAATGAAGCGCGGCGCGAAGTACGAGCTGTGAACTTTGCGTTGAGGGACGTTCTGGGCGGCTTCACCACTCTCACGGACATGGGCTCTCGCGATACCTACGGCAGCGTTGAATTGCGCGACGCAATTAACAAGGGCTGGATACCCGGTCCCCGCTTGCAAGTTGCCGGCCCGCACCTTAACCCTGGACACGGTGTCTACGCAGCTCCATCCGTTCCGCAGCCATTTGGATTCGGCGTTGGATCGCCCACTTGGCAGGTTACCAGCAACACGAATTCGCCGTGGTTGATGACGGAAGCCGTTCGCGAACATGCCCGTTATGGCGTTGATCTTGTAAAGATGTACACAACTGATGATTACTCGGGTTCAGGCTACTGGGAAGACAGGGCCGCCCCCCGGCCCGGTGCCCTCACACCGCCGCAAGGAGCCTTCAAGCCGGATGGCAAGATGAACTCATATCCTTCAATGTCTCTGGAAGAGGCGCGCGCGGGTGTCGTCGAAGCTCACCGCCGCGGATTGACGGTAGCTTCCCATTCTTACGGTGGTGAAGGATTGCGCGTTGCGCTCGAAGCCGGCATCGATCTTCCGATGCATGTTGCTGTCGGCGTAACCGGGGCAATCGGTCTGGATGATGAAACGATTAGGCTCTTCAAGGTTCCGTTGGATAATGGGAAGCAGCGGCCCGTGATTCAAACTCTCTGGGATCTGATGGGCGGCATGGAGGCCGGTAATTTGGCTTCGACTGCACATTCAGCTAATGGTCCAAGAACAATCTTCGGCGTCACCGAACTAAGCTTTAAGAGGCTGGTGGCCGCAGGCATTCCGGAGGTTTTCGGCAGTGGCGCCTATGAGTATGGCCACGGAACACAAACTTGCCAGTTCCCGATCTACGTCAAGTGGGGAATGAGCCCGGCAGACGCATTAAGGATGGCCACGAGCAATGCTGCGGCGGCGCTCAACTACGATTTGGGCAACTATGTTGGATACGTCGAAAAAGGAAGGTTTGCCGACATCGTTGCCGTGCCCGGAGATCCGCTAAAAGACATCAACACGATGGAAAACATCAAATTCGTCATGAAGGGCGGCGCAATCTTTCGGAACGAATTTGCGCCCGGCGCCGTTCCACTCAACTTGAGCAGGCCACCCGGATCCGGACCATCTGGCGGTGAATCCGGTGGCGCCGAAAACGATTAGTTCCCCCACCCCGGTTGTTCGGGCCTCGTTACGGTCCGAACGGCTGAGCAACGCCTCGGGGTGGCTCGCCACCCCCGATAGTAGCCACCCTGGGGCGTGTTTTAAAACCGTAGCATAACGCTGGGCCACGTTTTGGGCGTGGCCCAGGGCGACCGGACAAAGGCAGTGAGCGCGACGGAACACACGCCTGGAATTCTCAGCTGTCTGTTCCTTTTGCGAACAAATGTTCGATCGAAGAATTATCGAAAGACGGTCGAGGCCTTGGCTCGATTTGCTTGTCCGGGCCCGAGACATAGATTCTGGAGGCTGCGCATGTGCAACGGTTCGAGACGGTCTCATCTAGCCTGGCTAGTATTTGCCGCGCTGGTTCTGACATTTTTTCCATTTGCGCGGGCTAACGCGCAAGTTGTAGGCGCGACTTTGACGGGCACAATATCCGACTCTAGCGGCGGCGCGATTGCGGGCGCCCAGATTTCGTGCAAGAACCTGGCTACCGCTGTGACACGCGACATGGTTTCCGACTCGGCCGGCTTTTACACGCTTCCAAACTTGGCACCGGGAACTTACGAGGTCACGGTAACGGCGCAAGGATTCTCAACCGAGGTACGAAGCGGTTTCACGCTGACCGTCGGTGAAAGTCGAGAGCTGAACCTGACGATGACCGTTGGCCAGGTGGCTCAGAAAGTTCAAGTAACCGGCGAAGCGTCGGCAGTGGAAACTAGCTCTTCGGAGATCAGCGCCGTCGTCAACCCGGCGACGATCGTGGATCTGCCCCTGAATGGTCGCAGCTGGACGGACCTCACGGAGCTTCAGCGCGGTGTATCGGTAATCACCACCACCTCATCGGACGTCGAGGCCGGGCAGGGTGCTGGCGGTTCTTGCAACCGCGGTTGCGGAGTGCAGTACTCGATCAACGGTGGCCGGCCACAACAGAATAACTACCGTATCGACGGTGTCGGCATCAACGATCAGTTCAATGCCGGCCCCGGTAGCCAGGCGAACGGGGGCAATCTTGGAGTAGACGCGATCCAAGAGTACTCCGTCATCACGGACAATCAATCGGCGGAATACGGCAGAGAGGCGGGCGGCGTGATCAACGCCGTAACCACCGCTGGCACGAATGACTTCCACGGAACTGGATTTGAGTTCCTGCGCAATAGTGCCCTTGATTCGCGGACGTTTTTCGACCCAGCGGGGGAGATTCCCCCCTTCCGCCGTAACCAATTTGGCGGCTCGCTTGGTGGACCAATTCAAAAAGGGAAAACATTTTTCTTTGTATCGTACGAAGGGCTGCGCCAATTCCTGAACACAAGTACGCCGGTGATCGTTCCTTCGCCTGACGCCCGGATGGGAATTCTCGCAACCGGAAACGGTTGCACCACGGCTGGAGGTTGCACAGTCACGGTGGACCCTGCGATTGTGACTGCGCTAACACTATACCCCACCTGTTCAACGCTCGTCGCCGGTTCCCCCAACGAGTCGTCATGCACATTGGTGCTGCCCGATGTCACTAGTGAGAATTTCCTGGATGCCCGCGTGGATAGAACGTTTTCGATGCAGGACAGTCTCGCCGGCACCTTTCAATTCGACAAAGCAAAGGCGGCGTTCGCCGATGGCTTTGAGAATCAAACCCTGGGAAACATCACGCAGCGCCTGCTTGCAAGTATCGCAGAGACCCATGTGTTCAGCTCTTCCTTGGTGAACACTGCCCACTTCGGCTTTACCCGATTCACGGCTCCCATCGGCACGAGCCTTGGGGCAATCAATCCTGCGGACAACAACACGTCAATCAGCACCGTGGGTGCGCCTGTGGGAATGTCTGTCCTAACAGTTTCGGGCGGGTTCACATCAAATCCAGGAGGGCACGACGCGCAAGCATCGAGCTTCAACTTCTTTAATACGTTCCAATTCTATGACGATTTGTTCCTGACTAAAGGTAAGAACTCGCTCAAGTTCGGCTTTGCCTTCGAACACGACCAGCAAATCTACGACAACAGCACGCAGACGGGCGGCACTTGGGCGTTCAGCAGTTTGGAACAATTTCTCATGAACGAGCCAACCTCTCTTTCGTCCCAGATACCAGGTACTCTCCAGCCGCGCCGCATCCATCAGAGCATTGTCGGCACCTACATTCAGGACGATTATCGCTTCCGCTCGAACCTGACCCTTAACCTGGGTCTCCGCTACGAAATGTCCACCGTTCCTAATGAGCAGAGTGGAGAAGTTTCGAACCTTCCGCTGTTGTATCAACCTTCGCCGACGCTCGGCAATCCCTATTGGAAAAATCCCACGTACCGGAATTTTGAACCCCGAATCGGGTTTGCGTGGGATCCTTTCCATGATGGCAAAACGTCGGTCCGCGGAGGCTTCGGTATGTTCGATATCTTGCCGCTCTATTACGAGATCACGTCACAAGGCGCACAGGCTCAACCCTTTTTCGAAGTGGGAGCCGGTACCTTTAACGGTACGACCCCCGATCTGTTTCCTACCGTAGGCTACGCGCAATTGGCTGGCGTTACGTCGAGCTTCCGAGGCACTCAATTCCAGGATGACCCGAAGCGAAACTACGTGCAGGAATGGAACCTTGATCTCCAGCGCCAACTCACTCCGAGCCTTTCAGTTAGCGCCGGTTACGTGGGCACTCGGGGAGTTCACATGGTAACGAAGACCACGGAAGACGATATCGTCGAGCCCACCCTCACCTCAGCAGGCTGGCTTTGGCCCGGTCCATTCGGCACGCCCGGTGTTGACACCAAAAACCAGCGGATCAACACCAACTTCGGCGACATCAAAGCCACATATTGGTTGGGAAATTCCGATTACAACGGTTTGGTGACCCAGATTCAAAAGCGCATGTCTCATGGTTTCTACATTCAAGGCTCTTTTACATGGTCGAAGAGCCTGGACGACACATCGTCCGTCGCGGAGGGCAACGGTTTTACAAACTCCATTGGCGGACCCGACCTGTTTGACCTCAACCATTTGGCGTTTCCGACTTTGATCAAGAATCTCGACTACGGCCCGTCCGATTTCAATGTCGGCCGCACATTGTGGATCAACGGAGTATGGGTCATTCCTGGGCCGGAATCAGCTCATGGCCTAGTAAAGCTTGTCGCAAAAGGCTGGCAGGTGAGCGGCATCTTCAGAGCCAGTGACGGCGCTCCATTTACGCCCACGTGGGGAACATCGGGCAACGTGACGGGTGATTTTGGCAGCACGAACAACGGCTTCCTGGATGCCGTTCCGGACTGTAAGACGACCAATCCTCAAAACACCGTCCACTACGTCAACATTGGTTGCTTCACACTCCCAGTGGCGCCCGACATGGCCTTTTGGAGTGCCAATTGCGACCCTAAATTAACCGGAACAATCGTGGAAACATATCCTACTTGCGTGAATCTGCGCGGCACGGCCCGTCGCAATTCGCTGGTCGGACCTGGCCTCGTCAATCTCGATTTCTCCGCGTTCAAGAACACGTATGTCACGGAGAAGCTCAACGTTCAGTTTCGTGTCGAGGCTTTTAACATCGCGAACCGGTCAAATTTCTTGCCACCCTCTTCGACCGATCTCTTTAGCTCCACCGGTACTGCCGTCGGCACATATGGCCGCCTGACGGCGGAATCGACAACGGCAAGAGAGATTCAGTTCGGAGTGAAGCTGATCTTCTAACATCCGGATTGGTGAAAGAGCCTGCGCCGAGCGATTACTCGACCGGGCTCCAACGCCAAATCTGCCAACGAAGTTGGGTAGTGTAGACACGTCGATCCCCCTGGGCCAACCACCCCCGGCCCAGGGGGACAGACGCTTTTTAATAGGTCCCCAAAACACACCTGTTACCGGGAGCATCCAAAGTGACCACTCAATTGGCGTCAACATATCCCGAGCTGTTTCTCTTGATCGGCGGCGAGTGGCTTTCGTCGGAGGGACGAGACAGCTCGGCCGTGACGAATCCAGCGACCGAAGAAGTAATCGGGCGGCTTCCTCACGCCTCCGGGGCTGATCTGGACCGTGCGCTGGCTGGCGCCGCGGAAGGCTTTCGCACATGGCGTGCGATTTTCCCTGATGAGCGCGGGAGGTTGATGAAGCGTGCCGCTGCCCTGCTCCGCGAGCGTCAGGAAGAGATCGCGCGAATAGCGACCACCGAGTCCGGCAAGGTCCTCGTCGAGACGCGAATCGAAGTGGGAATGGCAGCCAATATCTTTGAATGGTACGCCGAGGAAGGACGCCGAGCCTACGGCCGCGTGCTGCCTCAGCGCGCGCCGGGAACCCGCCTGACGGTGGTAAAGGAGCCCGTAGGGCCCGTGGCGGCATTCGCGCCGTGGAACTTCCCGCTCGGCAATCCAGCACGCAAGATTGGCGCGGCGCTCGGCGCTGGATGTTCGGTGATCCTGAAGCCGGCTGAAGAAACGCCCGCATCAGCGCTGGCGGTCGCGCGCTGCCTGGTTGATGCCGGGCTTCCACCGAACGTGCTGGCCATCGTCTTTGGCATTCCCGCCGATATTTCCTCGTACCTGTTGGCGTCGCCCGTGATCCGCAAAGTGTCGTTCACTGGCTCGATTCCTGTCGGCAAGGCGCTGATGAAGCTGGCTGCGGACCGGATGCAACGAACCACCATGGAACTCGGCGGCCACGCCCCCGTGCTGGTATTCGACGATGTGGAGGTCGATAAGGTGCTGGATTTGTCCGTCGCGGCGAAATACCGCAACGCTGGGCAGGTATGCGTATCACCGACGCGCTTTTATGTCCACGAAAAGATCTACAACAAATTCGTCGAGGGCTTTGTGGCGCGCGCCAAATCCGTGCCGGTGGGCGACGGGCTGGACGAAAAACACAGAATGGGGCCGCTCATTCACGCACGACGAATGGGAGCGATCGACGCCATGGTCCAGGACGCTCGATCCTGCGGAGCCAAAGTCCAGGCTGGCGGATCGCGTTTGCGCAGCCCGGGTTACTTCTACTCGCCGACGGTGATCTCCGACCTCCCAGCGAAGGCGCGAATCATGAGCGAAGAGCCGTTTGGACCGGTCGCGGCGATTAATCCATTTTCAAATTTTGACGCTGTGATTGGCGAGGCGAACAAGCTGCCGTTTGGACTTGCAGCGTTCGCGTTTACGTCGTCGTCGCGCACCCTTAAACTCCTGGGAGAGCAACTGGAGGCGGGAATGGTGGGGCTAAATACGTACGCCATCTCCGTGCCCGAATCCCCATTTGGCGGCGTGAAGGAGAGCGGTCACGGCTCTGAAGAAGGAATTGAAGGTCTTGAGGCGTGTCTCGTGACCAAGTTCATCAGCGAAGCCTAGGTCCTAGAACGAATCAAGCGTCTAACTTGAACAATCTCCTCGCGTTCTTATAGAGGATCAGATCCCGCTCATACTCCGTCAGGTCTGCGTTGGCGATGGTGTTCAGGTTGTACCATTGTTGGAAAACGAAGTGCTGATTCAACGGGCCGTAAGTCTTGCCTTCAGGCCGATTGAAGTCTGAACCGAAAAGCACGCGTTCCGCTCCAATGCCTTTCACGGCGGCGTTTACGATTTCAACTGGCGCCTTGGACATCTCGCAATAGGTATTGTCGAAGGAGAACGCTAGTCGAAGTGCTTCATAGCCGTCCGGCCTCGCCAGAGCTCCTCCCGTGTGGCCGATGATAATTTTCATATCCGGGTAGGCCGATGCCAGATCGCCCATCTGCTCGACCCAATGCCAGGATGCACTGTAGTTCTTGGCAAACACATTGGTTGTCACTCCCCACCCGCAGTGAATCAACACCGGCAGGTCGTATTCCAGGATCACATCCACGTACGGCTTGAGGTCTTTCACCGAGTACTTTCCGAATCCCCGGGATTGCAATGGGTTGCCGCCGTCTTCTCCGATTCCTCGACATCCCTGGGCCACTTGTTCTCGGGTGGCGCGAGCCGACTCCACGGGATCAAAGCGCTCGATGTAATTTTCCGAAGTCATGTCACCGACTTCGACTGATGTCATTTTGATGAAGCGGTCCGGATGCGCCGCGAAACTGGTCGAATTGTATTTCTCCCACGGGATGAATGCGGGAGACAACGCAGCCTGCGCGACGCCCAAGCGGTCCATCGAGGAGATGAGGTCTTCGGTATAGTCTTTGAAGTCTTCCTCGTTGTGCGCCGCGCGTTCGTCCGCATAGGTCTTTCCCTGGTACGGCGTTTCCCAGCAGTGCGTATGAAAATCGATCACTCTCTTTTCTTTGACCGCTCGCAGGTTGGTCCAGGGGCCGTTGTATGCCTCCGACGGATAATTGAGCGCCCGGTTCGGCTCGGCAGCGCGCGATTCCTGCGGTTCTGCGGCACCAGCTGCGGCGTCACCTGCGCCGGAGACTAGACTCGCTAGCGCTCCTGCCATGGCTCCCATCTTTAACAGCGCCCTGCGTGAATGGGTCACTGTGTTCTCCTGTTTTGCGTCGGAAGGTTGTGTTTTCGCCATCATCACGCGATCACTGACAGACGAACATTTGTTCGTAGATGTGATGACCGTACTTTATACGCGATGGCTGCGAGATTCAATTCACCTCTTGAAGCGGTCCAGGTCGATTTAGGTTCTCATCCGGCTGAAACGTTGTCCAAAGTGAACCGTTCGAAAGAAGGGTAAAGCGAGCGGCGGGATTGGACTCTCGACCCTCTGATTCGTTGACAAACGGTCCCTTTGGTCAGCATTGATCGCATTTATTCACGGCTGTAAATTCCTTTTCGTCTATGATCTGCGATCATGGGGCGAGCACTCCGGAGCCTTGACAACGGGAAAGGACTAAGAGTTTCACCATTACCGACGTCGAAGTATTGCGTTTTCATGACGGTGGTAAATTGCGGTCCGAGTGAAGCGGCAGCTACGCAACTGTATATAAATGAGGAGGAAAGAGTAAATGGCGCGCCCGGAGGGATTCGAACCCCCGACCCTCTGCTTAGAAGGCAGACGCTCTTTCCAACTGAGCTACGGGCGCGGAAGCTATGCGTCTGATTCTAAGACATTTCGAATTTTGTCTCTACAGCGTTTATGCTCACGGTGCCAAAACTGTGTCAAGACCTTGAGTTTTGGCACACGCGCTCCCAAAGCTAAGCGGTTGGTTTTCCGTCGGAGCCACATTCCTTTTCTGACTGGAGATAGCTTGTGAAAGAAACGACGACGAGTTGGGCAATTCAGAGTCCGGAATACTTGCGGAATCCAGATCGGATAACTAATGAATAGGGCGTCTGCTTTCGGAGCAGGCGCACTACCTTTCAGTAGAGCGAATAGCTCCTTAACTAACGACGGCGCCGAAGGGAACGCCTGCCTCGTGAGCAGGAGCACTGACCCATTCGAGATCGTCAGTTCAAATCAAGCGTCCCCGACTAGAGTCTCTTCTCTTTGAACGATTTCCGCAAACCCTGCAACCAGCCACATTTGTTTGCCGAAATAGAGACTCGAGGACGTTGGCGTCTAAAAGACTCTGTCTTGATCTCGCGATGGTCAATGGGATGATTGTTAGTTTCCAGCTTGCTCGTTCCGTTCAGGCAAAGTGCGACCTTTTGCTTGAAAGCAAGATCCTGTACCTTGACATCAACAGACAGGACGTTTTAGATTTGCGAGACGTGAGCGCGAGATACACATAAGCCAGTGCTGTGAGGCGCAAATGACGAAACCGACGAGCTTTCAAGTGGACATCCGGCCGCTCTTTACGGATCGAGACGTTCACGCGATGACTAAGGCCTTCAATTTAGCTGATTATGATGATGTGAAGAAGCACGCGGCGATCATCTACGACCGGATTCGGGGAATCGGTGGTACCGTCATGCCGCCCCCTCCGCCGCGAGGAGAAGGTCCCTGGCCTCAATCCCAGATTGAACTATTTGCAAAATGGATCGCGGACGGCCACCAACCCTAAGCCGCAAGGATAGCATGATCCTCGAAACCAATGAATTGCATTGAGTCCAATGGCTCGAGAAACATGGCGACGCCCACGACCGGGTTCCTGACCGCGTAGAAGTTACGTTCTGCTCTGCGAAACAGCAACTTTGACGTCGTGAGGGCGCGGTTCACGGTGGCGTTCGTCGCGGTTCTGCCGTCCTTTTCTTTTTGCCTTCGCTCATGGTTGCGCGCTGATTTGAAGTCTTCGACCATCTCGCTCGTGATTTCGTCAAGATGCTTGTCATTGAAGTTTTTGCTTCCCCTTAGATGTTTTCCGTGAAGCTCTTGAGGGTTGTCGTGCTGTGATCGGAGGGCTACGAAGAGAGCTGGGATCACCCGGAAGGTTGCGTTTAATGTCGCTCTAAGAGGCGCGTCGGTAATTTAAGTTGTTTGGAGAACATGAACCTGCCGGAGAACATTGGCAAGTGCCTGATTAGCTCCCGGAAACTTGCCGTACGGAACTGTGCATGTCCGTGAAATACGTTAATCAGGCACTTGACTGGCATTTTCCACAGGTCCCCTACGTATCCACTGATTCGTGCACAATTTCATTGACGCCGAATCTCGGAACATCTATCTTGCGCATTGGATTGAACCGGGAATGTCAGACGCTTTCCGGTTCAGCTTGAGATCAGCCCTCTGTCGTCGAATCTCATCAACCCGTAACGGCGCCCGCACGGCTTTTCGTGTTCTTGAGCCTCCCACGAATCTCAGTTGCTTTGTGCTTTGTGACGCCGTCTGCGCAATGTTAGTTAGTGGCTGCAAAAACGTTAGCTAGGAAGACCAGCAACACGACCGTCAGATTCAAGCGCCTCGCCAACGGCGAGAACTCAGTGGTGATACTTGTATGCGGGCGAATTCGATCGGAACACGTGAGCGCAATCAAAGGTTTGGTCGGGCAGAAGGCCGAACTGCAACGTGCGACTGAGAGTGCAAACAAAGAACCCCACTGATTTCAACTGGAATGTGCATAACAAAGAACAAAGGAGCAGGAACATGGAAATACTGATGGTGCTAACATCGCACGATCAACTCGGGAACACCGGCCGCAAGACCGGGATCTGGCTCGAAGAATTCGCCTCCCCCTACTTTGTTTTCAGGGACGCTGGTATCGAGCTGACCCTCGCATCACCGAAGGGCGGACAACCACCGATCGATCCGAAGAGCGACTTGCCGGACAATCAGACGCCAGCCATGGCGCGGTTCAAGAAGGACACGGCCGCACAAGAGGTGTTTTCCCAGACGGCCAAGCTTGCCGATATGAAAGCGGAAGATTTTGACACGGTATTCTACCCGGGCGGGCACGGGCCCATGTGGGACCTAGCGGAAAGCACTGATTCCATCGCTTTGATCGAGTCCTTCTACAATTCCGGCAAGCCGGTGGCTTTGGTCTGCCATTCGCCTGGAGTGCTCCGTCACGTTACTTACAATGGCGCGCCCCTGGTGAAGGGAAAGCGTGTTACCGGCTTCACCAACGGAGAGGAAGAGGAAATGCAATTGACACATGTGGTGCCGTTTCTGGTTGAGGACGAGCTGCTGCGACTGGGAGCCACCTTTGAGAAGCTTGCCAACTGGCAGCCTTTCTACGTCGTTGATGGCCGTCTCATCACCGGCCAGAACCCCGCGTCATCAACGTCCACGGCTCAAGCGCTTATGAAGGTCCTCGGAGAGAGAGCCGCTCACGCTTCTGCTTGAGTTGACGATCACATCGGTTCGTCGTTGTTACCGATGACGGCGGCCAAGGCGATTTCGCCGCCTTGGCCGCGAAGGTCCCACACGACGTGGAGCGGGGCAGCCATAGCGAGTTGCGATCCATTGTCGATCGAGCGATCTGTACCGCGACCATTGAAGGAGGCCGTATGTCAAATGAGCAAATAGGAAGCGCCGTTAGTGCGAGTCGAGCGTTGCAGCCCACGGAAACAAATCCTCTCGATTTTGTGCCCGACAAAATTCCTTTCGACACTCCGTATGGCCCGCCGATATCACTAGACCGAGCCGAGGCGGTTATCCACGCGGCGGTGGCAGAGGCGAAGAAACGGAATTGGAAGATGAACGTCGCGGTGGTCGATTCCGGCGGCAACCTCGTCGCCTTTCAACGAATGGACGGCGCGATGCTTGCCTCCATTCAGATTGCCGAACACAAGGCTCGAGCAGCCGCGACATTCCGGCGCGAAACGAAGCAGTTCGAAGACGGTATCCAGCTTATGCATCTCAACTATCTGCTCGCGTTCGATGGAATCATCGCCTCTCGAGGCGGCATCCCACTGATCGAACAGGGGGTGATTATCGGCGCAATCGGTAGTTCGGGAGGAATGGATTCCCAGGACGAGATCGTCAGCAAGGCAGGCGCGGCAGTAATCAACCAACTGCCGGCAGGTAACAAATGATCCAAGTCTCGAGAAAGCGTTGGGGACAATCAACCGGTTTTCCGGACAATCAAATAGACAGGAGAATGCCATGACAACTGCAAGCGCACTCACGAAACCCGCACAGATTCGCGTGGCCCGGGTGTCGCCCGCCTATTGGCGTGTCACGATCGACAACCCGCCGATCAACGTGATGGGCCCGGAAATGGTCCGGGAGTTCCAGGAAGTCATCCGCGCTCTCGAGGCCGACGAGCAGGTCAGGGTCGTAGTCTTCGACAGCGCGGTCGACGACTACTTCCTGAATCACTCTGATTTCCAGGCCAAGCTTGAAGACCTGACCGGAATGCCGGCGGGTCCCACAGGCTTGCCGCCTTGGCCGGACTTTCTCGCGCGTCTGACTCGTTTGCCAGTCGCCTCCATCGCCCTCATCCGTGGCCGGGCGACCGGCAACGGTAGTGAGATCACGCTGGCCTGCGACATGAGTTTCGCCAGCCGCGAGAAGACCATCATCTCGCAATGGGAGGTGGGCGTGGGGATGGTCGCCGGCGGCGGCCCCATGGCTCGCCTGCCCCGACTCATCGGCCGAAACCGCGCCCTCGAGGTGCTCTTGAGCTCGGAAGACATCAGAGCAGACCAGGCCGAAGCCTACGGCTATATCAATCGCGCCCTGCCCGACGCCGAGCTGGACGCGTTCGTAGAGGCGCTCGCGACCCGGATCGCCAAGTTCGACAAATGGGCGATCGCCAACACCAAGCGCCTCGTCAACACCAGCCTCCCGCCGGACGTCGAGCTCGGTGCCGGGTGGGATGCGTGCATCGCATCGCTCGGGCGACCTGCCGCCCAGGATGGGATCAAGGCGCTGATCGCGCGGGGTTTCCACAAGCCGGGGGATGTCGAAAATCGGCTCGGATACTACCTGGGCCAAATCGCCGCGCGCTAGGCCGACGCCCGGCGCGATTCTCAAATCCGAGACGTTGAGGATGGGACGCGTTCAAAGCCAAGCTTGGCGGACACGTTTCGAATTCATGCCGGTAGTGATGTTTCACATATTCTGAGCACTATATCGAAAGGAGCCATCAATGGGCGCCGTACAAGTCGAACAGAAGAGCTATGAGATGCCCCCGCGCGAAGGGATCACCATCGCGCATTTTCTCACGGTCGCCGATGTCGAGCGATCGGCTCGCTACTACGAAAAGGTCTTCGGTGCTCGCATTCTGACCATGGGTGACGGCAACGCGCCTCCGTACCTTCAGCTTGCGAATATCTGGATGATTCTGAATGTTGGGGGCGGGCCGACTCCGGATAAGCCGACGGTGACGCTCAGCGTCCCCGACCCGAATCACATTAACAGCTTTATGAATTTCCGCGTTGCGGATATTCAAGCGTGCTACGAATTGTGGAAAAGCCGGGGAGCCGAGTTCCTCACGTCGCCGATTCCCAAGTACGGCGAGATTCGCTGCTACATTCGCGATCCTGACGGCTATATTATCGAGGTCGGACAAAGCACCTCCCTCACGTACGGTTGACGCTTGGCGCGGATAGGATGCCGACTCTGCGCCTCGTCGTCGCGCTTCTGCCAATCTCTGCCTTGAACAGTCACTCGCTCTGACATCGAAAGGCGTACCAGATGAATGGCACAAATGGACTGAAAGAGACCACGCTTAGTGTGAATGTTTTTACCGCCCCGGGAAAGGCTATGGTGGGCGAGCGGCCAAAGCCCTTAGGCGAAGCGTTCGGCTTTGACCCGATGACGTCGACTTTAATCTTTGGCGAGTACGACGCGGCGCTGGTAGACGCAATGACGACGGTGGCTGAGGCCGAGGCTCTCGCGGATTGGATTGCTCTGCACAACCGCAACTTGGAGACCATCTATATAACGCACGCCCATTTCGATCACTTCTACGGTCTGAGCATTCTGCTCGACCGTTTCCCGGGCGCTCGGGCAATAGCAACGCCCAAGACGGTGAACGCCATGCAGATGTCTTTCTCTCCCACGGTGGAGCGGTTAGCCCGCCGGCTCTTTCCTGGGCAAGTGGCCACTAAGTTGGTTGCACCTGAGCCCTATGAGCACGACACGTTCACTCTCGAGGGTCACGAATTGCGCATTATCGAGCAGGGCCGCACCGATAGTCCCGATTCGACGTCTCTACACGTTCCATCGATCGGCCTGATCGTCGCTGGCGACGTTGTGTACAACCAATGCCACATGTACGTCGGCGACACCACCCCCGAGAGCCGAAAGAATTGGATCGCGGCGCTAGACCGGTTGGCGGCGCTGAACCCGGCGATTGTTGTCGCCGGTCACAAGAAGCCTGGCGCGCCCGACTC
>Ga0182015_10000863_pt1 | contig 42138 bp, 48 predicted proteins | sample 712P3MmetaG_FD_120478 | JGI IMG/M metagenome (GOLD analysis project Ga0182015, IMG submission 120478) | Permafrost microbial communities from Stordalen Mire, Sweden - 712P3M metaG | ecosystem: Environmental > Terrestrial > Soil > Wetlands > Permafrost | place: Sweden: Stordalen | collected...
AGCTCCGGTCAGGCTTCGCCCTCCCTACGCAAGGGATGGACAAAGAACAAACAAAAACATAAACTCAACCATGTCCCAGGACTAACTCATGGACTGGACCAGAAAAGTGAACCCGGTCACTCGGGGGAGGGTTTGCAAAAAGTTGGCCTCAACGTGCATTGATTAGCGGCGCAAGTTTTAGACATATCGTGGATGCAGTCACCAACGAGCTGTTGCATTGGACAACCGAGTTGGAAAAACGTGGAATAAAAGGAGAAGACATGGACTTTGACGACAAAGAAAAGAAATCGGCCACAAACCAAACATTTCACATTCAGAAGTTCACTGGGGTTTTTGGCAATGTGACAAACTCAACTGTGACCTTGTATGATTATAGCTCCATTCAACAACTCCTCATTGACCACAAAATCCCCAAGGATGACAGACGAGAACTGGAAGACATCATGGATGAGTTGAAAGAAGCACAGCCCGAAAAGAAACCCTCCCTTTTGGCTCGTGCGGAAAAATGGATTGTGAAGCACAAAGAGGTTTTAGGCGTTGCGACCGAAGCGGTCAGCAAAGCAGTGGGAACGGTTACTTTTTACAAGACGCCCTGCGCCTCAAATGGTCATACTTCGAGTAATCTGGACAGAGGATGAAGATGATGAGGAAAACGAAGCCTGATTCAGTTATGGTTTGCAATAATTCAGAATCTAATTCAAGGATGAGTTTCAATGCTTTATAATCAATTCCCGCACGTCCACCGCTTCCATTCTCGCTGCGCGAATGGCTTGCAAGCCAAGTTCCGTGTCTTCGTAAGCACGACAAAATTTCGGGTCAACGCCGATGCGCCGCGCCGCTTCGAGAAAAATATCCGGTGCCGGCTTTTGATTTTTCACCATTTCACTCGTCACGACGGCAGCGAACAGATGCCGGATTTTTAAATGTTCCAGCACCTGCACGATGATCGGCTGCGTGCCGCCAGACGCGACGACCATCGGAATTTTTCCGTGATTAGCCTTCGCAATCTCCACAACGGCGTGGATCGGTTCCACATGTGCCATCATCGGCAGATACGCATTTTCCTTTTCGTGCGCGGCTTGAATATGGTCGAGCGTGACGCCTTGTTCCGCAACGAGCATTTTCAAGATGTCGCGCGAAGGCACGCCGCCAAGCGAATAAAAACGGTCTTCGGGGAAATGCAGTTTATATTTCATGGCAATCACCTGCCACGCGCGCCAATGCAGCGGCATGGTGTCGGCCAGCGTGCCGTCGCAATCGAAAATCAGTCCTTTTGGATTCATAATTCGTTAAATCGTTGCGACCGTGCAACGATTCAACCGTTTAACGCTTTTAGCCTTTCTTCCAAATCATGCGTCATCAGCGGCTCGATGAGCGGGTCGAGGTCGCCATCGATAAAATTCGCCAGATTATAAAGCGTGATTTCGATGCGATGATCGGTGACGCGGTTCTGCGGAAAATTGTAGGTGCGGATTTTTTCGCTGCGTTCGCCGGTGCCGACCTGGTCTTTGCGGTGCGCGGCGTATTTTGCATTTTCCTCGGCGATTTTCCGGTCAAGCAGACGCGAACGCAACACGGTGAGCGCTTGAATCCTGTTTTTTTGCTGCGATCGCTGGTCGGCGCAACGGACAATCATGCCCGTCGGCTTGTGGATGATTTGTACGGCGGAATCGGTGGTGTTCACGCCTTGACCACCTTTGCCGGAGGCGCGGCAGACATTGATCTCGATTTCGTCGGGCTTGATTTCAACGTCCACTTCCTCGGCTTCCGGCAGCACGGCAACGGTCGCGGTGCTGGTGTGAATCCGACCCTGCGCCTCGGTCGCTGGCACGCGCTGGACGCGATGCACGCCGCTCTCGTATTTGAGCCGCTTGAAAACATCCGTGCCGGTCACTTCAAAAATGATTTCCTTGAAACCGCCAAGGTCGGACGGGTTGGAATCGAGCGGCTCGACCCTCCATTTGCGTGTCTCGGCGTAGCGCGTGAACATCCGGTAAAGATCGGCGGCGAACAGCGCGGATTCCGAACCGCCCGCGCCGGCGCGAATTTCAACAATCGTATTGCGCGAATCAGTCGGGTTCGGCGGCACGAGTCCGAACTGGATTTGCTGGGTGAACTTTTTTCCCTCGGCTTCGAGCCGCACGATTTCCTCGCGCGCGAGCTGGGCGATTTCGGATTCTGGTGGTTCGCTTTGGAGCAACGCACGGTTTTCGACCAGTTGCGCCTGCGTTTTGAAAAAATTGTCGCCGCCCGCGACCAGTTCTTTAAGCCGGGCGTATTCCTTGGACATTTCCTGCGCGCGCTGCTGGTTGTCGAAAGTCGCCGGGTCGCTCAACGCGGCCTCGATTTCAGTGACGCGGCGGCGGAATTTTTCAATGTGCGGTAGCAAGTCCAAGTTCAATTTCTGATGGGCGATGGCGGATGGCGGATTTTTGAAAACTGCCGTTCGTAAAAACAATCCGCCCGCAAAAGCGCGGGGCTTCTGCGGGCGGTGTCTGGCAAAAAGCTACTTTTTCTTTTTCTTGGTCGCGGCGGCGGCCTGCGCGGCCTGCGTCTTGGCGAGGCGTTGCTGGAATTTGTCCACGCGTCCGGCAGTGTCCACGAACTTCTGCTGGCCGGTGTAAAATGGGTGGCAGGAGTTGCAAATGCCGACGATGATGGTGGATTTGGTGGAACGCGTCTTGATCACGTTGCCGCAAGCGCAACGGATTTCCGCATCCGCATATTTTGGATGAATGTCCGTCTTCATAAAAGGGGTGCAAAACTATCACGAAATAACTGGATGACAAGAAGGAATTATACACACCGCCGGTTCACACGCGATCTGCCTCAACCTCATTATGGCGAACGATTGAAGTGCACCACGATTTTCTCTTTGCACCAGCGACATAAAAAATCTAATGTGTGTGTACGGCCTTGTCCGATGGTGTAATGGTAACACAGCGCCCTTTGGAGGCGTTATTCATGGTTCGAATCCATGTCGGACAGCCATTTTTATTGGAGAAAAAGAGAGATTACCAATCTATGACACACTTCTGACACAAGAAACGCCAGGTTCTGGTGAGACAAACATGAAATGGCCCTACAAAGTTAGGCACCGGAAAAACGGCCCGATTCTCGCCAGAATTTACAAGCCAAAGACCCCTGACAAGAACAGCCCGCACCCCTATCCCTCATACCGCGTGGCGTGGAATGCGGCGGGCAAGCGCATGGTGAAGGCTTTCCGGCGCTTCGCCGGCAAGGGCGGGGCAAAGGAGTTTGCCGAGCAAATAGTCAAGGAATTGGCGCAAGGCTCGCAAGTGGCCGCGTTGTCCCCAGGAGAGGCCCGCAACACGCTCGCCGTCCGCGATGCTCTTGATGCCTTTCGGCGAGAGACAGGTAAAACAATCACTCCGGTTCAGGCCGTCACCGAATATCTAGCCGCCGTTCGCAAGTTGGGCAATTATTCAGTGCCCGAAGCCGTGACGGGATTCTTGGGCACCGTGGCGACGGTCAAGCGTGTGGATTTGTCCGCTGCGGTGGAAGAATTTATCGCCGCGCGTGAGCCAAAGACGAAAGCCAAGGATGGCAGACGCGCGCAACTTTCAACCTCCTACACTTACAACACCGGGCTGTGGCTGCGCAACTTCGCAGCCGAGTTCAGTGGTCAGGCTCTCTGCGATTTCGCCAAAGAACTGCTCTCTCTTTACTTCTCCAATAAAAAGCGCGCCGACCTCGCACCCAAGAGCCGGAATCATATCCGCGCCACGCTCGCCATGTTTTTTCGCTGGGCGATTAAAAATGATTACCTGTCCCCGAATCACCGGTTACTGGAAGCGGCTGGCATGGAGCGCGAAACGGCTATGGGCGCGAACACGGACTTCTTCCGACCCACTGAATTGCGGGCACTCTTGGAGTCCGCTGACGACACCATGCGTTCGCTTATTGCACTGTGCGCGTTGGCCGGTCTGCGCCAGCAAGAGGCGATGCGGTTGACGTGGGAGGATGTTTTTCACACGCCCGGCCATGTCGAAATCACGGCGGCGAAATCCAAGACCCGCAGCCGGCGCTTGGTGACGATGGTTCCCGCTCTGGCAGCATGGCTGCGACCGTTTCGGGGCAAGAAAGGCCCCGCTGTGGACTCAACACCGAGATACTTTCCACGCGCAGTTTACCGCGCTCCGCGAACTCCACAAAATTCCGGCCCGCAATAACGGACTGCGCCATGCGTTTTGCAGCTATCATTTCGCGCTGCACGCCAACGAGAATTTGACAGCGCAACAAGCGGGCAACTCACCGGCAATGATTCACGCGCACTACAAAGGTTTGGCTACGAAGCGCGAGGCGCTTTCGTGGTTCGCGGTGAAGCCGGCCAAAGCCGCTCAAAACATCATCGCCCTGCCCGAACAGGAAGCCTCCGCATGAATACCACTGTGCGAATCTGCGGTGTTGACTACCCGGCGAGTGAGCGGGTTCAAGACGGCACGTTTTGGGGCATCAAAACATCAGGAAAAACTTTTTGGCTCTTTCCTGTCTGCGACGAAAAAGGCAACGAAATTCAGTCACTGCCTCCGTATCTCCCGTGCGAAATTAAAGCCGTGACGGTTGAACCGCCAAACCTGACGCAACAACACCCGGAAACGGTGAAGAAACTTTTTGAGCAGCGGCGCGCCTACTTCGCCACGGCCACTTTGCCAGAGTATTTGAAGCAATATCCGAACGTGTGTTGGCTCACGGCAGAGCAGTTCAAAAACGGAACGTGACCGAATAATGGCGGAGTCGTTGAAAGATTTTGAACGCGACCCAATTTTGCTAGAAATGGTATGGTTTAAGCACGGAACACGGGAGATTGCCAACCAATTCGGCTACCTGGGAGATATTGACGAAACGGTGACGCGACCGGACGGGACAAGCCGAAGGTTCACGACAAAAGCCTCCGTTGAGTTGAGTCTGGCAACTCATCTCCAACAACAACGCAAGCTCGGCTGGGACGCAGCTTGCGCCATTGTAGGGAAGCTCAAATATGTGATGATCAACGACGGCGTGCCAGCGCAACGATTCATCTACTTGGAGGAAATGAAAGTGGCGGAGCATCCACCGCGCCAGCCTTCGGCCGTGCCGGAATTAGCGGACGAGGCAAAATCCAAAGCCGCGAAAACCGGCAAGGTCGTGCTGAATTGGCCGGAGGGTAAAAAGCAGTTAGACGCAATCAAGAAAAGCACTGACACGATTCAAAGCGACGCTGCGTCCACAAAAGCCGACGTTTCAAAGCTGTTGGGAAAACAGGTTAAACGACAAAGGAAATGGCATCAGGACGGTGGCAAAGCCACGTCCAAGTGGAAAGCCGCTTGACCAGAAACTTGACTCACACTTGACGCACACGCCCTTTTCAGAGGAAAGCAAAGAGAGAGTTTAGTTGGAAATAACACGGTTTTTCCCATCTTTCTTAGCCCGATTTTGCCGATCATCGGCCAATGTTTCCATATCCTTCCCACGCGATTCAGGCGGGGAAGTTGCTACACCAATGCTCGCTGTCACTTTCGGGAGAGTGGTTTCATTGAATTTGCATTGCAGGTTTTCAATGCTCACTCGAATTTTTTCGGCATATTCTGTAGCACGTTTGTGGTCTTGACCGATTATCAGGGCGGCAACCTCGTCTCACCGTGCCGACGAACGGTGAGGTCAAAGTGGACTTTGTGCTTGGTATCAAAAACCTTCCCCAATACTAACCATCATGATTCGCCTGCCAGCCATGCCAAACGCGAGCTTTCGCACCAAAGTGCTGGTGCCGATGATTGTGGTGATGGTGTTGATTGTCACAATTTCCATGTGGCTGGCAAACCAACAGACTAAGGCACAAATCCAAAAGAGTGCCAGCCAGCAGCTTAAATCCGCCGAGGCGATGTTGAAGATCACACAACAAAACCGCGAAAAAGACCTGTTGCGCCGTTATAGCGATGCCAAAAATGAACCACGTTTCAAGGCTGCCACGAAAATGTTTGAACCGGGACAGACCAGGCTTGATCTTGAACAACAAAATACATTGGTGGGAATACTCGATGATTTAATCAAAGAAGACGTTGCCGATGTGATTGTATTCACATCAAGTCAAGGTGCGCCTGTCTCTGTGGCGCGCGACCCACAAATTAATTTGCTGGCGTTTGAAGCCAGTTCCTCCACTTCAATCAAGCCGGCTTTTGATGGGGAATCGAAGGTGGATACCATCGAAAATAACAACCGCCTGTTTGACATCGTTGCCATTCCAATATCCGTGATAACGGCCCTGGCATCTCGGGGGAAAACTTGCTCAAAATTTTTGATCCCTTCTTTACCACCAAGCAGGTCGGTCAAGGCACTGGACTGGGCTTGAGCCTGTGCTACGGCATCATCAAGGAACACGGTGGCAACATTACGCCTTCCAGCCGTCCGGGTGACGGTGCGACGTTTGCCATTGAACTGCCGGTTTTACATCTTGCGGCAGGCGTCACCGAACCGGATCGCGCCAAGGAATCCAGACCGTTGAAAGCGAATGTAGGTGCCGGGGAAAAAATTCTCGTGATAGATGATGAAGATGCAATTTTACAAATGTTACGCGAAAAATTGACCGATAATGGCTACAGCGTGGATACCGTATCGGACGGCGAAGGCGCACTGAAGTGTTTGAGGCAGAATTATTATGGCGTCACGTTCTGCGACTGGAAGATGCCAGGCCTCAATGGCCGCCAGATATATGAAAAGCTTAAGGCAACAAGCCCGGATTTATGCCGTCGAATTATATTCTTCAGCGGCGACGTTGTTAATAGGCAAATGCGGGAATTCCTTGAACAGGAGAAACGTCAGTGCCTTGCCAAACCATTCACATTTGAAGAAGTCCACGCTGCGATAAAAAGCATTCTCACAGTGGCCTGAAGAAACCTAACAACCTAACCAGTAAATGAAGCCGACGCTGCAAAAACTGGCCTGCCGTCGTTCAGCCAACCGGCCATTGTTGCGGCGGCGGTTGCCACGCACCGCGAGATATTGTCGCCCTACCTTGAACAAATTTTTCGCGCGCTCACTTGCGTCAAATCTGCCACCGCCCAGTCCGGCTGGCATTTTTCAAGTTCATCCAGCTTCGCGCCGCCGGTGGCGACGCCCAGCGTTTTCGCGCCGATGAATTTTCCGCAGCGCACATCGAACGGCGTGTCGCCGATGACGACAATCTCCTGCGGTTGCAGATTTTTTTCCAGCACGCGGCGACCGCGTTCGAGCGCGGCGACCGCGATGTGATTGCGGTCTTCGTGGTCGTCGGCAAACGCGCCGGTGTGAAAAACGTCCCACAGCCCAAAGCGGCGCAACTTGAGTTCCGCGCCGAGCCGGATGTTGCCGGTGAGCAGGCCGAGCATCGGCGGGTGCGGCAACGCCTGCAGGTCGCGGAGAAATTCGCGCACGCCGTGGCACACGGTGCCGGCGCCGTGTGCGAGGATATGATCGAGCCAGAAAACGTATCGCTCAAAAAACTGCGCGAAATGTTCCGGCGTTTCCGGCAGCCCGTGGATTTTGAAAAATTCGCGGATGAGGCTCACGTCGGTGCGCCCGGCGAACTTCATTTTTTCAGCGCCATGATGCAGGTTGAATTCCGTCGCAAAAGTTTTTTTGAAAGCCTGCGTGCCGGCGTGGCCCGTGTGGACGAGCGTGCCGTCAATGTCGAACAAAACCAGTCTTGCCATGCGCGGAAAATATCAGAGCCGCCGGCTCCGGCGAGATTTTTAGGGTGGTCGGTCAAAAATAAGTTCGAGACAACCCGTTTTGACGGCAGTTTTCAATTGCGCAAAGGTGAAATGCGTGAAAAATTGGAGGCCGGTTTGAAAGATTGAAGTTTACCATGATACAAGCGTTGCAAAAAAAAGTCGGCAACACGAATGAGCCGTTCCTCGAAAAATTCCGTCACTTCGAGTCTGGTGCGAAATCGCCGTTGCTCCCGTTCCGCAAGGCGGGTCTCGCCTTGTTCGCTGAACTTGGCTTCCCGACGCTGCAAAACGAAGACTGGCGTTTCACGAACGTCGCGCCGCTCATGAACCTGCCGTTTCAGCCGATGTTTCAGGCACCAATGGTCAACGGCACGGAAACCAAGGTGCTAAACGAATCCGCCTTCGCCAAGCTCGCGGGCACACGGCTGGTTTTTGTGAACGGCCACTATTCGCCAAAACTTTCATCTGTCGAAACACTTTCGGCGGGCGTGAAGGCCGGCAGTCTGGCGGCGGCTTTGACTTCCGACACCGCGCTGGTTGAAAAATATCTGGGCCGTTGCACGCCCGCGCAGGACAACGCATTCACCGCGTTGAATCAGGCGTTTTTCCTCGACGGCGCGTTTGTTCATGTGCCGGAGGGCGTGGCCGTCGAAACACCGATCCAGATTGTCTACCTCTGCTCAACCGAAGAAACCGGCGCGACGGCGCATCCGCGCAACTTAATTGTCGCCGGGGACAACAGCCGCGTGACGATTGTGGAAAGCTACGTCACCACGACCGACGCGGCGTATTTCACCAACGCGGTGACGGAATTGTTCGCGGGCGAGAACGCATTCGTTGAACACCTGAAATTTCAGGACGAAGCGCAGGCGGCGTTTCACATCGCGGCGATCCATGGCGAGTTTGGCCGCGCCAGCAACGTGAACATCCATTCCTTCGCACTCGGCGCGAAACTGTCGCGCAACAGCATCCGCATCAAACTGGCGGGCGAAGGTCTGGAGTGCATCCTGAACGGGCTTTACCTGACGCGTCACGAGCAACTGGCCGACCATCACATGGTCGTCGAACACGCGCAGCCGCATTGCGCAAGCCACGAGTATTTCAACGGCATCCTCGACGACAAATCGAAGGGGGTCTTTCACGGACGGATTCTCGTGCAGCCAATCGCGCAGAAAACCGACGCGAAGCAGACGAACAAAAACCTGCTGCTCTCTGACGACGCGACGGCCGACACGAAACCGCAATTGGAAATCTACGCTGATGATGTGAAATGCACGCACGGCGCGACCATCGGCCAGTTGAACGACGAATCCATTTTTTATCTGCGCACGCGCGGCATCGGCCCGGACACGGCGCGGCAGATGTTGATCCACGCGTTCGCCGGCGAAATCATCAACCGCGTGAAGTGCGAAGCGGCGCGCGAGGAATTGGACAAAGTTATCTGGGACCGGCTCGAGGCGAATCCGCATTTGCCTGGAAAATGACCGGACGAACAGGATTCTTAAGATGAAATTCTTCGTCTTGTCAATCCTGTGATCCTGTCGAAAAATTTGTTCGACGATACATGTTCGACGATATCAACGACCTTTATCAGCAGGTCATCCTTGACCACTGCAAGCAGCCGCGCAATTTCCACGAGCTGCCTGCGGCCACCTGCTCCGCGCAAGGTAGAAACCCGATTTGCGGCGACGAGTTAAAACTGTTTCTCGCGGTGGATGGCGACGTCATCAAGGACGCGAGCTTCGTCGGTTCGGGTTGCTGCATTTCAAAAGCTTCGGCGTCGTTGCTGACGGAATTTGCGAAAGGCAAAACGAAAGCGGACGTGGAAAAAATGTTCGGCCAGGTCCACGAAATGGTCACGACCGGCAAGGTGAACGGCGACGTGGGCAAACTCGCCGTGTTCGCGGGCGTCCACAAATATCCGGCGCGCGTGAAATGCGCGATCCTGGCATGGCACGCGCTGATGGGCGCGTTGAAAGGCGAAGCCGGGCCAGTAACGACGGAGTCCGAACAAAATTGAATTTTTAACGCGAATGAGCGACGCAACAGACAAGCGGCCATCGTTCAGACGGGACACCCAAAGGCTAAACGTGCCTACGCATGGAGTCATTTGGACGGCGCAAATGACGAACGCGCGCGCTTTGTTGCCGTGCTTGAAACTCCGCCGGTGGATTTAGCACAAAAGGCTGTTCAAGTTCAAATCGTAAAAGACATGAAGGATAATAAAAAATGAATAAAATCTCTCAATGGGCTGGCTATTTGGCATCTTTTTTCTCAATTGCCTTTTGTGTAATGGTATCAGTATTTATGGAATCCGACGTGAAACCTCCGACCTGGATACCCGTGATTACGGGATGGTGCATGATGCTGGGGGCCTTCTCTGGAGTGGTATGCTTGGTTTCAGCCGCCTTCAACTCATTTAGAAATCGAAAGAAAACTCCAAATTAGGGGACTACTAGTTTTCCGGCTTCCTCGACAAATCGCCTCCTTGGATTAGGCTTAAATAACCATGAAAGGCGAAGTTGTTTATTTTTATGCGTTTGATGTGGCAAACGAAATCATCACGCCACGCGTGCAGGAAATCCTGTCGGAAAAACCGTTTCCGTTTGAAATCCGCATGGATCGGACGTTGCCGAAAGATATGCCGCTCTACAAACCACTGGCCATTGAGCCACATCCGTTGGCGGCGCAATTGCACGGTGCGCCGGTGCGCCTGCTCATTCGCATTTACGACGTGGGCGTCGTCACGGTGATGATGCGGGTGGCTTTTGAGGCCGGTGCGCTTGATGAGCTCATGCGGTTTCACAATCCAAAATTGGAGAACGGACTGACGCTCGATACGATGGCATTGAATTTTTGCGCGAAAGTTTGCGACAGCTTGAAAGATTCGATGGTGGGGCGCACAGAATTTCCACCGGCACCGGAAGCCTACACGGTGTTTTGTTTCACCGACCTTGTTGGCGCCAAAGACGTGAATGGCTGGCTTGACGAACAACGGCGAGGAGTGGCGGGATTGCTCACCGAAACGGCGGCGGAAAAATTAAGTGAGGCGCAGGTGAACGAGGTGCTGCGTGTTCAACGTTCATTCGAGAACACGGATTTGGTGGTGATTGATTGGGACGCAGCGTTGGTGGTGGATTTGACGGGTTATGTGGACGACGTGTTGTATGCGTTGGAGCTGGCGAATCTGCAATTGGAAGAGTTCCGTGTGATGGATCAACGTCTGGACAAGTATCTCGACCGGGCTTACGAAGATTTGGAACACAGATCGTTGACTTTGTTCGGCGCAGCGAATAAAACACTGCGGCATTTGCGCCGTTTCCGCGTGGATGTGGCAAAGCTCACGGACGAGGTCACACACATCACGAAATTTTTCGGTGACTGGTATCTCGCCCGCATTTATCTCGGCGCACGCGACCGTTTTTATCTGGATCAATGGCGCGCGAGTGTGGAGCAACGGCTCGCCCAACTTGACAAGCTTTACAGTGTCGCTCATGCAGAAGTGAATGAACAACGGATGTTATGGCTGGAAATCATCATTGTGATTTTCTTTGCACTGGATTTGGTGATTTTGTTGTGGGTGAAGCGGTAGCCGACTTGCACCACAAAAAAACGCGCAAGCCCGTCAAGCTGCATAAGCAATCATTAGCACGGGCGGTTGAATCATCTGTTTCTCGAACTCCTCCAACGGCGGCAAAGTGACCTGCACTTTGGCGAAGCCGTTTTACCGGCCATTCATGTGTTGAGTTGTCATCAAGACGATTGCCCCCAAAATCAATCCCACGATGGTGAGAACAACGATCAGGGCCGACGTTGCAGGAGTCAAGTCAATGCGAGCTGATGAAATGTAAAATGCCGTGACGAGCTTCTTTAGCTTGAAATCATTGGCTGGTTTGACGACTGATTTTGACCACTTCAGCCACTACTCGCCGGGCTGCCTGTTGAAAAGCCTCATCCGTAGTGCCAGCCAAGTCTGATCCACCAGATGATTTCCCTTCGGTTTCAAATGTCTCTATTTGTTTTCCGGAATTTAAATCAGAAATTGTCACTTGAACCAAAATTCGCGCCCGACCAGCCAAAGCCCCAAACCATGCCCGCGCGCTGTTGGAAACCTTGCTGACTTTCTTTATGTCGACATTGACCTTAATTCCGCCGCCCGAATTGGCGTCCGCTTTATTCCCGCTCACGCTCCCGAACATTTGTGTTTCTCGCAGGCCAGTGATGATCACGTCGTTAAGCAGTCGTCTGTCAGTTTCCAAGTTATCCAAAGAACCGGAGGTTTCCACCAGGACAAAATCAAGTGAGACCGGCATGCTGGTCGAAACCGGGCTGGCATTCTTGACCACACCCGATGACGCGCAGCCGTCGAACGTCAACAGAACAGACAGAATTGCCGCATATTTAAGCATGTCTTTCATTACTTCGCCCTAGATTACGATTTAAACCGCGACATCAAGAGCCTCAACAAAACCTTTCAATGTGTCAAAAGCAATAAACTCCGGGTTGACATCGCGATTCCAGCGTGGCTCAGTTTTGGAAGTCAGGCGGCTTCGACTATGAGCCGCTCGTGATCATCAAGCAACGCAACTGCCCAATTTATATGCGAAGGGTCAAAATAAAACCGAAAGTGGAGCGGGCGAAGGGAATCGAACCCTCGTTACTGGCATAGTGGTTTATAGTGGTTTTAAATATAGGTTTTCCCTAGCAAAAATGCTTGATTTGGTGTATGATTACTTGCACTACTTGCACTTGCTATGGCTTATTTATATCGCAAAACCCGCTCACCTTTTTGGTATGTCGTTTATTTCGACGCCGACAAGAAGGAGGTTCATCGTTCCACCGGCCTTCGTGCGGACAATCCGAACGACACCGCCAAGGCTAAGGCCCTGCGTGCTGAACTGGAAGCCAAGGAACACCATCGCGTCCCTGTGGTCAATAGCGAAGGTTGGGATACCTGGGTTCCGAAATACCTTGAACGGCACTGTGAAAGCCCCCTGACGCTGGAACGCTACAATACCAACTGGAAATGGCTGTCGCTCTGGCTTCAAACGCAACGGTTCCACTCGCCCCGCGCCATCACCTACCGCAATGCCCTTGAATACGTTGACTGGCGCACGGCCTTCAAAAAGAAAAGCGGCAAAAGCGTTGGACGCAATACCGCCATCATGGAATTGAAACTCTTTGCCATGATAATGGGCGAAGCGGTGCGGCTCGGCCATGCCGACGCTAACCCACTGGTCAGCCTAAAATTACGGCGGGATAAATCCCCTAAAAAGCCGGAATTGACGGACAAGGAAATCAGCGAGATTCGGGAAGCCTTGAAAGAGGAGCCGGAATGGATGCAAACGGCCTTTGATATTTCCCTGCACACTGGCTGCCGGTTGCGCGAAACCCGGCTGCCGATGAACTGCATTGATTTCAAAGAGGACAAAATCACGTTTCCTACGCCAAAAGGCGGCGAAGATCGGGCGTTTTCCATTCCGATGCCGTCCGCGCTACGCCCATTGTTTGAACGCCTCCGCAAAACCAAGCGGAAATTCACCGTTGAATTTCCATTCCAGCCGTCGCGCCGGTGGCAGCAATTTTTCATCAAAATCAATAAGCCGCACCTGTGTTTTCATTGTTTGCGGGTCACTTACGTCAATCGTCTGCGCCGCGCCGGTGTGCCGCGTGAAGCGGCCATGCGGCTGGTCAATCATTCGTCGGAATTGATTCATCAAGTTTATCAGCGTGAAAAAGTCGAGGACGTGGCGCAATGGCGTGACGCGGTGCAATTTCCTGCGTAGAATCGGCAGCATGAAACCAGACGCCGACACAATGAACTATACGCCCGACGAGCTGTGTAGGCGCATAGCGACTCTCACAGGCAGTATTATGGACTTTTGGAAACATGCCAGCGGTTGGGCACCGGCGGAGGCATCGGGTTTGCTGGATAAATCCATGCTTGAATGGCAAGCGTCATTGGCGTTAGGTCTTTCACGGTGGGTTGGTGCAAAGTCCGCCGGGGATTTGATATTGGCTTGGGCGAATCTGGGCGCTCTCGTGGAAGGCCAGCTTAAGCTTTTCCTGTGCGTGTATTACAACGATTACAAATCGAGTGTGGATGCAATTCGAGAGAAAAAAGGCAAACTCGCTGATCCTGACGGTTGCCAAATTGAACCGCTTAGACAGTTTTTCGAGAGGCGGATTTGGGATGCTGGCACTAATTGGAATCCATACGTGAAGCTCGTCCAACAGCGAAGAAACGCCATTCACGCTTTCAAACATCGTGATATTGGAACCTTTGTTGAATGGCAAGATGCCCTGCGGCTGCACCTTTCTTTTGTCCGCGACACTGGCGGGGGATTGCCTTATCCAGACGTTGGCGAGTATTTCAGCGGGCTTAGAGAAACTTGAAGGAGGAAACAGCCAAATCTGAGAGCCATTCACAGGAAGGACAAAATTTTATGCCGAAATTATCTGAAATTGTTCCAACGAGTTCACCGCGCATGATGGACTTGGTGGAAGCGGCAGGAGTAAATGTCAGCGAATGGGGAAACTTCAAAGGAGGCAAAAAGAATGCCGCCAGCAACCCGAAGTATTGTTATGAATGGTCATTCGTTGAACCAAAAAAGGTGGTTGTTCTCAATTTATGGCACGAACTGATGGAGGAGAATGATGATGGCATCATAATGAGAAAAATAAATATGCGCGAATTCGCTTCTAAACGTCCCTCCCCGGAAAAAGGAAGGTCGCTCAAAATGGATGCAGCAATTCAAACGGCATTGAAGGAGAAGCTTCCGATTCGTGTTATTGTCCTCGGTGGAAGGAGGCGCAACATAAGCAATCCTGCCGAAAGAGCCTCCCGTGTTTCCAAACGGTTGCTTGACCCTGTGGCATGGAGCGTCATCAAGTATGACTGGCAAAGTGGCGATTGCACACTACACCGAGGGGGAGGCCATTTCGTTGACCAGTTCTCAGTCGGCGAAGAGCCGGAGCAACCACCTGAACGGCGCGCTGTTTCCGGTCAAGCCTTCGTCCGAAGCCCGGAAGTTCGCGCACGAGTCCTATCGAGAGCCAACGGCAGGTGTGAGTGGTGTGAAACTCCCGGCTTTGCAACGTCGGATGGCGGGATTTATCTGGAAACGCATCATATAATTCCGCTCAGTGAAAATGGCCTTGATCGTGTTAGCAATGTCGTTGCGCTCTGTGCCAATCATCACCGTGAAGCACATCACGGCAAAAATAAGGCTGTAATGCGCGAAACACTGCTGAGGCGTTTTGCCGTTTCCACGTAGATTTACGCGGGTTTCAGATCGGCGGCGAAGGCGAATGATCTACGCTTACATCAAACCAATCCTTTGGAGCAGACTCCTTATATCAGCGTCAAATGCCGCCATGCGCAAAAGATCATTAAGCGTATAGCGCTGCCCAAGCAAACGCGCATCTACTGGCTTTGCATATGTAGGCCACACGGATTTTAATAGGTCTTCCGCTGCCGCCGCGCTAACGATGGAATTCTCCCTGCCTTGTGTCATTCTGTAAAGCACAGCTTCGTGTTTTGGTTTTTGAAAGCACACCGTGATGTCAAACTTAGCCGCTTCCTGCCTGAGTTTATCAATAGACCAGTCACCCTGATCTGCACGGTCACTATCAACTAGTAAAAAACGATCCTTGTAAGGCCCTTTGGTCGCAACGCCCTTTTTGTGCAAACGGACTGCTTCTCCAAGCATTGTTTCGTATCCGCCTCCATACAAAACATAGTTGTCGAGGTGAATATGTAATGCGTTGTTCGACAGCTCTTGCAGCCATCTAGCGAAAGATCGTTCGCTTTCACCTTCAACGGCCAAAAAGAAACGTGTGCGCTTATCAATCATTGGAATTGGTATCCATTATCCAATGTGCGGCACCGCGCCAAGTTCGCCGGATAGATATTTTTTCATCAGGCTCGGCTCACGACGCAACCCCTTAATTTCACGAGCACCATAAATACGTGTCGGTTGACCGCTTGGCTTTTCGGTAAAAAATACCTGTTCCTTTTCCAAATCATTTAGGATTGCCGGATTATGGGCTGTAAATAAAAGCTGTGCCCCATGCTTGTTACGCTCTTTATCGTAAAACCAGCGAAACAACTCAGGCACCAAAAGAGGGTGTATGTCAGTGTCAAGCTCATCAATGACAGCCAACCCTCCACGATCTAGCACAAATTGCAGGAGCGGGAAAATCTCGATAAATCGCCTCGTTCCGGCTGATTCTTGCGCAAGCACAATGTCGCAATCGAGTCCAAAATGCTTGAACGTTGCAATGGGGCCGGGGTTGCCGGGGTGAATCTTCATTTCCTCAAGTCCTAAATCAAGTCGGCTCAACTCCCGATTCAGGCGTTTGTGATAATCAGGGTTTTGTAAATAATAGGTTAAAGCCTGACTCAATCCTCCTTGGGCTTTGTCCAAGCCCATAACATTTGTTTGCAATCCTTGAAGCGCCAAAATAATTTCACTTGAAAGCTTATGGTTCAATTGTGCGAGTGTGCTGATGACACTTGCATTGGGGCGAATACTCTGAACGCGTGTATCGCTGCTGGTTATTTCAAACTCACGGCCAAAATCAAATTTTTGGCCGTTACGCTCAAATATCCTGCGAAATTTTCCATGGGGCGCATACGAGAGCGATTCATAACTGACATCTTTGCCAAACTGATTTGGTTCGTGATTGATATGGAGTTCGTAGCGGAAAATTGCGGGTGCTGAATCCGGCGCGATTTGACCATCATAATCAATGATGATTTTTGATGGAAGATTCCACCACTTGTTTTGCGCATAGGGATTGAAAAGTGAGAAAAGAGCAGCATTAGGGGCAAAACTAAAACTAGACCTCACAAAAAATGCAACATTTGTAATGGCGCGCAAAATTGTTGATTTGCCGGATGCGTTCGGGCCATAAAAACCAACAATCAGTGGCAAGCGCTGGTCGGGAGTGGCACGGGAAGCCCTAAAACAAGGCAATTCCGGCGCGTTCGCCGGCACTCGCAAATTGATCTCCTGCCTGTCGGCTACGGAGAAAAAGTTTTCAATGACGATTCTGTAAACCATATATTGATACTTTGCATATTTTTTGTCGAAAGTCAATTTTAATTAGCATAAAACTGCTAAAATAGGCCATATTAAGCGGAAAAATGTTGTTTTATCGGAAAAATGGCCCTGTTGGGCGATGCGCCCCGACTTGCCCCACGGGACTCAGCGATTATCTGGCCGGGAAATCGGGAGAATGGCACGAATCGCTATTATCGAAAACAGCCAATAACGAAAATAAGGCGATGTCTTATTAGCGGGTGCTTTTCACCAGATGCCGCCCGTCGCGGCGGCTGAGAGCGACAGAAGCACAGTCTGACTTTTCAACGCGCGTTTCGCGCCTCGTCTGGTCACACCCTAAAAGCCCTCCGGTTGGGGGCGGGCAGACGGGCGGAATCGGGATTTTAGGGGATGAAGGGTGGGCGGTAAGAGATGGCCAGCCGCATCGGTTGCCGGGGTTGGTCGGGGCAGAAAAGCCCCATAGCGGCCAGTCCACCGTGGCCGGGGACGCTGGCGCGATTCCAAACGGCGGACGGTTGGGCAAGGGTGCCAGGGACGGCACGGCTCTGGTTTGCGGGTTCCAAGGGACGCTGCCCTTTGGTCAGGGTTCCACAAGGGCGGAACGCCTTGTGTCCGGGGTCAGGGGGCGGAAAGCCCCTTGGCCGGACAACGTCCGGCGGTGAAAGCAGGGATTCTAAGGGACGGCTTTGGAGTCCCTCTAGCGCGGAACATCGCTTGCGATGTATAACCGCGCTGTTCGTCCCTATTTCGCTCCGGCCCCTATCGTGGCCGTCGCGGGGACTCACAGGTTCGGATTTACTCACGCTGTTTGTTTCGTTTTACTTCGACGCGGCTGGTAGGCGCCGCACCTGTTTCATTCTGCTACACGCTGGCGGACGGCAACGGACAAACTCTCTGAAACTGGCTGTCAGAGCCAATCTCCGCGAGACTCAACCTTCGGTTTCTGATATACTTATCTTGTTCGGAATAGGAGGCAGTAGGCGACTGGTTTGGTGCATGGCAATATACCGGTTGGAAGCAAAGATTATCAGTCGAGGAAACGGGCACTCTGCCGTTGCTGCTGCTGCCTATCGCACCGGGACAAAAATTCGAGACGAGCGGGCGGACAAAACCCATGATTATTCCAGTCGGACAAAAGGGGTCGTCGAGTCGGTCATTCTGAGGCCGGAAAATTCGCCAGAATGGGCGGCCAAAACTGCAACACTTTGGAACGCGGTTGAACAGGGAGAAAAGCGCAAGGATGCTCAACTGTCGCGTGAGTTTATTTTAGCCGTTCCCAAGGAGCTTTCTGCCAAGGAACAGTTCCAACTCGCGGTGGGGTGGGCGCAAGCTGAACTCGTGAGCAAAGGCATGATTGCCGAAGTGTCCCTGCACAACCCCAAAGGCGGGAAAAATCCGCACGTCCACATTCTCGCCACCATGCGGACATTGGACGGCGACAAATTCAGCGCCAAGAAACCCCGTGAATGGAACGACAAGGGGTTGCTGGTTCACTGGCGCGAATCATGGGCTAAAGCGGAGAATGACGCCTTGGAAAAGGCTGGCCGTCCCGAACGGGTGGATCACCGGTCGCTCAAAGACCGTGGCATTGACCGCATCCCGGAGCCAAAAATCGGCAAAGAGGCGGTGGGTATGAAACAACGGGGAGTGGTCGCAGACCCTGAGCGGTTCAAGCTCGTCCGATGGGTAAAGTCTCTCAATATCGCGCGTCCGTGGCTGCGGGGCATCGAGAAAACCGGGGAAGTCCCGCAACAGGGCATCGGCAAGACATGGTTGGAACGGTCAATGTTCTTTGCAACGCAGACCCGCCAGACGGTGCGCAATGCCGTCATGGATGCTTGGACAAAGCTGATCCAGTCGCGGCAACCTGGCGGACATGACATCCCGCCGAAAGACCGGGGGCCGGAAATGTCGAGATGATTTATGCAGCATGATCCATTAGCACAATATCGCAGAAAATCACCGCCTCCGGGATATGAACCACCTCCCAATGAGCCGGAAAAATATATGGCGTTTGACACCAAAGACAAAGTGTTTCGGCTGCGGATTCGTGGTGCGGATGATTCGATTTACGCTCCGGGCTACAACATTCTGCTCAATCTTCTTTACGACAAGCAGGGCACGCATTTCATCCTGACTTACACGGTGATGATGGTGCTGGTGCGGGGGAAGAATTTGCAAAAGGTGGTCTTTGCCATCGAAAACGGCATGGCGGATTTCATTCAGGAATTTGATTTCAAGCGGTGGCCGGAACCGACCGACGCCACCGCGCCATTTATTGAGTCCATCGAGGTCAAGGTTAACGAAAACGGTTTGGCGAATAATGAAGTTAAGCATTAACGAAAATTGCCTGTTCGATTTTAGGCGTGAGACGGGACTGAGAAAGTAGGAATAAAAATTATGAAATACGGTCACACAGAGGACAAGCAACTGCAAGGCATCGCGCTTGAAGCCGTCTTGGAGAAGCAACGCTTGGGTCAAGCGATGAACGCCAAAGAATTTGCCGTCTGTGCCGGTGTGTCGTATTCAACGGCGCGTAGCTGGTTTCGTCTGTCCGGTTTCCCCGTCTTTCATGGCGTTATCTTCTGGCAGGATTTTGTCGAATGGCGCATCGGACAAAATGGCATCAAAAATCCTGCTGAATCATTGCCTGTCAATAACGGCATTGCTCCCGCCAACGCATCAAACCTCCCGCCCCGTGCGGCGCGGATTCTGTTGGACGCTCGTTAAGGCTTTGCTGGCGTCTCGCCGTCCCGCTCCATACGCTTCAAAAGTTCGCCGGATTTCGTCCCGCACTTGTCGAAAAACTTTCAAAACTTCTTCTTCACTACCTTGTGCATGTGCGGGGTCATCAAATCCCCAATGGTAACGGTTCACCTGTCCGGGGAATATCGGACAGGCTTGGTCTGCGTTGCCGCAAACCGTTATCACGGTTTCAATTTTTTGGTCTGTGAACTGATTCAAGTGTTTGGACTGGTGCTGTGAAATATCAATCCCAACTTCTTGCATCACTTTGATCGCCAGCGGATGAACGTAGCCCGCTGGTTTTGAGCCTGCGCTTTGCACGTCCAGAATGTCACCCGCTGCGGCCTTCAAGAATCCTTCCGCCATGTGGCTGCGGCAGGAATTGCCAGTGCATAGAATTAAAACCTTTGGTTTTGGTGTTTGCATATAAATTTTCCTTTAGCAGCATTTTTTCTCTTTGAAACTCGGCAGGGTCGTAAGGATATTTGTCTTATTCAGATTGGGCGGCAGGCATCTGTCCTCGGCTAAACAAGCCGTGTGTTTCACGCCCAAACGGATGGTCAACGCCTCGCCGTCCACTTCGACTTTCTCAATGGGGAATTGCGAGACAAACGGGGCTTCATGTTCCACGTCTATTTCAAGGTCATCTTTTCCGAGAAACGAAGCGGACTTGTCGAGAATCGCAAGCAATTTTCCTGCGGTTAAGCGGTGGTCGGTGTCGTCGGCAAACCATGTTTGCAGGCGGCAAAGCGAGTCGGTGCGGAATGTTCCGCCGCAATCAATGAACTTTTTTTCTATCAGTGCAACTTCCGTAACATGAGCATGGGGCGGGGCTTTCGTGCCGGTCGGCAGGATAAAGCGAATGTTGCGGTAACTATTTTCGGACAGCGTTTTCTTGAATTCAGATATTTGCATAATGTTACTTTGATTTGGAGGTTATCGGACAACAGGCGGAATCTTGGCAACCACGGCAGGCGAAAACGGCGAGACACGCGCCGATAACGGGAGCGGCCAGATAAATCCAAAGGTGTTCCAAGTGCCCGGACACGATGGCGGGGGCAAGCGAGCGGGCGGGATTCATGGACGCGCCGCAGATTGGCCCCGCAAACATCGCTTCCAAGCCGATCACTGCGCCAATGGCGATTCCTGCTGTAACGCCCTTTTCCTTCGCTCCGGCGGACACGTTAAGAATCACAAACATCAAAATGAGTGTCAGAATCAGTTCCAAAACGAATGACTGCATGTCTGAACCTGCTGGCAAGGTCGCACCAAGGTTTGCATGAGCCGGAAAGAGAAAATGCAAAGTGCCGCTGGCGGCAATCGCGCCGAGGCATTGGGCGAAAATGTAGGGCAATACCTCCTGCCCGGAAAATCGGCCTGACAGCCAAAATGCGCTTGTTACGGCGGGATTCAGGTGTGCGCCCGATATGTCGCCAATGGTGTAAATCATGGCGAGAACGATAAGGCCGAATGTCAGGGCGACGCCAACATGGGTGATGCTGCCGCCGCTTATGTCGTTAATGACGATTGCGCCGGTGCCCGCGAACACCAGTGAGAACGTGCCAATAAATTCGGCAACCAGCTTTTTCATGTGGCAATACTCATATTTGCTTATGCGTATGTAATATGTGGCTTGTAATTAAATATGTCAATGCGTATATGTTTATGGATGCGTGACCTGTCCTTATTCTTCGCGGCACTGGCGGATGAAAACCGTCTGCGCCTCCTGTATTTGATGAAGGAGGGGGAAATCTGCGTCTGCTATTTGCAAGGCGTCCTGCAAACCAACCAGCCTAAAATTTCCCGGCACTTGGCCTATTTGAAACGGGCGGGTCTGGTGGAAGCCAGACGTGACGGTAAATGGATGCACTACCGCTTAAAGAAGCTGGAAAGCAGTCAGGAAAAAGTCCTTTCCGAAATATTGCAGCGTTTAGAAAAGGAAGCTCCGATCAAAAAGGACGCGCAACGGCTTAAACAAATTCAATGCTGCCCGTCAAAATATGGAATTCCTGAAGTCGAACCGAAGCGCGAACAATGCAAAAGCCAATAAATTTTTCAGGCTTAATTTACTTGCACTTTACTTGCACATGGCTGTAAGTCCTTGATTTATAATGGAGCGGGTGAAGGGAATCGAACCCTCGTCTCAGCCTTGGGAAGGCCACATTCTACCATTGAACCACACCCGCCTGCACTTGAAGCGGACTGTTTCTATCAAACCATCTGCTGGCTGGCAACTAGTTTGCCGCCGCGTTCATCGCGCCACGTCAAACCGCTTGATCGCCTCGCGCAACCTGTCCTCGATGGATTTCTGGCGCTCAACGGAAACAATTTTTCCGCCGTCCAGTTCACGCACATAAAAACTGTCAATTGCCGCGCCGCGTTCGGTCACGATGCGCGCGCCGGCGATGTCCACCGCCAGTTCGGCGAACGTCTGGGAGATCGCGTAGAGCAATCCGAGCTGGTCTTCAGTTTCAATCTCGATGAGCGTGCGCAACTCGGAAGCTTCGTTATCGAAATAAATTTCCGTCGCCATTCGTTCGCCCGCGTAGGCCTGATAAACCGGGCGGTTCGTGATCTGGCGGGCGATAAGCGCAGGCAAATCCACTTCTTCGCCGTTCAAAACTTTTTCGAGCAACTCCGCAAATTGGTCGTGCTGCTCGCGCGCGGCGAGATTTCCGGCGCGCGCATCGTTGACAAAAAATGTGTCGAGCGCGATGCCATCGGTGCGCGTGAAAATCCGCGCGCTCAGGATGTTCAGCCCGGCGGCGCTTAACGAGCCGGCAATTTTTCCGAACAGCCCGGCGCGATCCCAAGTGCAGATTTTGACGATGTTGTAGCCGCGGTCGGGTTCAGCCAGCCACGCGGTCACGGGTGACAGCTCGCGGTTGTTTTCACGGATCAGCCGGTGCATGAAACGGTGCGTGAGTTCGAGGTCGTCGAGAATTTCCCTGGACGTGTGAATTTGAAAATACGGCGGTGGGAGTGCGGAAAAATGCGCGTTCAATTCCTCCTCGCTGATCAGTGATGGCGCCAGTTCGCGCACTTCCCGCTTTAGCAGTTCGAGTTGTTTTTCCGAGGCGCGAATGAATTCCGTCCCACCGGCGATCAAAACCATCGCGCGCGAATGCAATTGCCATAGCAGCGAATCCTTGAAGCCATTCCACAGTTGGTCGCTCGTGCCTTGTGAATCGGCGAACGTCAGCAGCGCAAGCAGGTTCAAATTCTCCGGCGTCTGGATTTGCCGCGAGAAATTTCTGATGACCGCCGGATCGTCGAGGTCACGCCGCTGCGAAAGGTTCGCCATGAGCAGGTGATTTTCGATGATGAGCCGCAACGTGTGCGACGCCGAGCCGTCCAGATGCAGTCGTTTCGCCGCGCGCATCGCCATTTCTCCGCTGACTTCCGGGTGGCCGCCTTTTTTGTGTCCTTTCGATTTGCCGACATCGTGCAGCAGCAGCGCGAGGTAAAGCAGGCCGGGTCGGTTCAAACCCTGGAACAACGGCGCATAATTTTTATACGGCGGATTCTGCGCCTCCCAGATTCGGTCAAGTTGTTCGAGGCAGACCAGCGTGTGTTCGTCGGCGGCGTATTGATGATAAAACTCGTGCTGCACGAGGCAGGTGAGCCTGCCGAATTCGGGGAGGTATTTGCCGAGCAAATTCACCTCGTGCATTGCGCGCAAAATCGGCGCCACTTCGCCACGCCGTTCGAGAATCGTCAGAAAGGTTTCGCGCACGTGCTCGTCGTTCAGAAAATCACGATCCACGAGCGAAAGCTGGTTGCGGATGAGTTGCGCGAGGTCGGGATGCAAGGTCATCCGCCGTTGCTGCGCATGAAGAAAAACGCGCATGAGCCGGCGGGGCGAATCACGAAAAATCCGGTTGGACGCGGCGTGAATCTCGCCGTTGATGAATTTGAAACCGTCAATGATTTCCGGCTCGCGTTTTCTTTTTGGCAGCCACGCGCGCAGTGATGACAGTCTGCTTTGCGCTGGCGCGACGAGCGCCATGCGCTGCTCCAGCGTGCGCGTGATGAGAAAAATATTCCTCATGTGCGTGTAAAGGTCGCGCATGAATTTTTCGATGCGTTTGCTCGGCGAGCGGTCGCCGTAATCGAGTGCGTGCGCCACGGCGGGCTGTAAATTTTTACCCAGCACGTCGAGCGGGCGTGAAACTTCGTAATGCAATTCCGTCCGCACGCGCAACAGGAAATCGTAGGCCGCCTCCAACTGCTTGCGCCCGGCCTCGGACACAAATTCCCGCTCCTGCAAATCCCGAAGCGTGCGCGTGCGGTATTTGAAGAACGCCATCCACAAAAGATTTTGAAAATCGCGCAAACCGCCGCAGCCGTTTTTTATGTTCGGCTCCTGCATGCACGCCGAGTTGCCATATTTGCCATGCCGCGTCGCCTGATCCGCGACACGCGCGGCGATATATTTTTGTTCGAACCCGGCAATACATTTGGCGACCACAGCTTTCTGAAGTTTTTTGAACAACCCTTCGTCGCCCACGATCAGCCGCGCCTCGATGAGCGACGTTTTGGATTGCATGTCCGCGTTTGCCACCTTTACGCAATCGTCAATGCTCCGCACCGCGTGGCCGACTTTCAGGCCGATGTCCCAAAGCGGATACAGCACACCGTCAATCAGCTTCGACAGATACGGCAACGGCTTGTTGACCGCGATCTGACCGTCGTGCAGAAACATGAAGTCAATGTCGCTGTGCGGATTCAGTTCCGCGCGTCCATAACCGCCGATGGCCACCAGCGCGAGCGGCGGAAATTCCTTTTGCGCCTGCGGCGACAAGCTGGCGCGCGCCTCTTCCCACAAATGCCGCAGCAGTTCGTCGAGGATGGCCGCGCGCGCCTGGCAGATTTCGCGTCCACCCGCGCCCGCGCGATGCAAAATTTTCAACCGGTGCGTTTCAACCTTGAGAAAACCTTTGTAGCGGGCGAGTTTTCCAGCCGCATCACCATTGGGCGGCGCTGGCAGACGTTCCTTCGCGTTGGTTTCGATTTTTCTGATTAAATCCTGCACGCACGCATAAGTTGCGTAGAAAATGATTTGAAGGCAAGCGCGGTCGCCGTTGCACGAAACCTTTTCGTGCGCGCGGCGTCTGTTAACATTCCCGCGCCATGCCAGTCCAACCCGATCCCGATCCCGATGCCGTCCTGATGCTGCGCGTCAAGCGCGGCGACCGCGCGGCGTTCACCGAGCTGGTCGAGAAATACAAGCAACCCGTGATGAATTTTGTTTACCGCTCGCTGCGCGACGAGGCTGAGACGGAAGATTTGGCGCAAAATGTTTTTCTCCAAGTTTACAAATCCCGCGCCCGCTACGAACGCACCGCGAAATTTTCCACCTGGCTTTTTACCATCGCGCGGAATTTGTGCCTGAACGAAATCCGCCGCCGCTCGCGCCATCCCGCCGAATCGCTCGAAGAGACTCACGCTGAAAACGAAGACCAGCCGGTGCGGCAATACGAGGACAAAAAAGTTTTTCTGCCGACGGAAAATGTTTTGCACGGCGAACTCGCCCGGAAAATCGAAGAAGCGCTGGCCGAATTGCCGGAAAACCAGCGCACGGCCATTTTGCTCTGCCGTCAGGATGAATTGAGCTACGAAGAAATCGCCGGGGTTTTGGACTGCTCGCTTTCGGCGACGAAATCGCTCATCCATCGCGGCCGCGAAACATTAAAAGAAAAACTCAAGCCGTATCTGCGCACCGGCGACTGGATGGAATGAACCATCAAAATGACGTGCGGTTCATCGCCCGTTGATTTATAAAGCAGCCAGAAATTGATGAAGGCCTCTTCGCCAATCGGTTGGTTCCAACGCCCGCTGCCAGCAGCAACGCTGGCTGCCTGGTTTTTGCTTTCCGCTGGTTGCGGACGCGACAGCGTGAAAGTTTATCACGTTGAAAAGGATGATTCGGTTTCGATGCCGCCTGCCGTTGCGCCGGCCGCGCCGAATGCCGATGTCAGCCCCATGTCAGCCCAGGATTCCGGTGCCTTGCCGCAGTTGAAATGGACTTTGCCCGCAGGCTGGCAGGAAACCGCACCAGGCCAGATGCGCGTCGCCAGTTTCACGGTGACGGGCGCAAACGGCGAGACTGCCGGCGTCGGCGTGATTCCACTGCCTGCGGGCGAAGACCAGCTGGCCCTGGTCAACATGTGGCGCGACCTAATGCAACTGCCGTCGAAACCATTTCTGTCGGCGATGATTCCGCGAAACTTTTTGACATCGCCAGCGACTCATTACTCATTGACGGAAAATTCCGCGCGCGAATTCTCGTGGCGATGTTGACGCGCGGCGTGACCAGTTGGTTTTTCAAAATGACCGGCGAAGATTCGCTGGTCACGGCGCAAAAAGAATATTTTCTGCAATTCCTCAAATCGGTTTCGTTCGCGGAAAATGTTCCGGCGCAAATTTCTGGAACGGGCCTTGGCACCCAGAATTTTCTGGTTCCAAATGCGAGCACGACTGTAACCGGCGGAATTAATTCAACCAGCAGCGACAAACCGACGTGGACGGTTCCACCGAACTGGAATGAAACAATACCGTCGCAATTTCTCATCGCTCAATTTGTCATAGTCGGCGCGAGCGATGCGAAAGCACAAGTGAATGTCAGTTCACTCGCGGGCGAAGGTGGCGTTGCTCGCGAACGTGAACCGCTGGCGCGGACAACTGGGGTTGCCGCCGGTCACGCAAGAAGACGAATTTCAAAAAATGGTGAGTTCGGTTGATGCCGCCAACGGCAACGCGCAAGTCGTGGACTTCACCGGCACGGATTCCAAAACCGGCAAACCGGCGCGGCTCGGCGGCGCGATCGTCCCGCAAAACAGCCAGACCTGGTTTTACAAATTGATGGGCGATGAACAAATCGTCGCGCAGCAAAAAGACGCCTTCATCAAATTCATCCAGTTGGCAAATTATGCGAACGTTCATTGACCGGCTGATTATAATTTTCACGTCGTTGCGGCTCACGGTGATTCTGCTCGCAGCAGTTCACTGGTCGTTGACGACGTTGCGGGAGAAACTGATCAAGATTGGGGCGAAGGTCGTGCGTCATTCCCGGCAGATCGTCTTCCAGATGGCGGAGGTGGCGGTCCTGCGCGAGTTGTTCCGGGCCATTTTGGAAGGGATTGGGCGGCTGAGATTGGCAACGGTGTTATCAGGATGAAGGAAGAGACTCAACAATCGCATGAAAACAACGGCAAGCACGGAGGAGGTGTCTTCTCATCCGGGAGAAAATGGGCGTTGGGAGCCAAAAAAGGCATCGAAACAGCCCTGTGCCAGAGAATAACCGGAACGGACTGGAAAAAGTTCTTGCAAACCGGTGGAGCAGGAAGAGAATCACGAAAAAGGATCACGCTGGTCGTGGGCTAGAAACCAAATGTGAAACCGATTTTAAACCTCAAATTCCTCCAATCCATCACCCGACTGAAAGGTCGCCTGCTTTGGATTTCGTCTTTATTGCTGGGTGTGCTGGCCGGCCTTGTCGTGGTCTCGTGCAGCAGTCTCAACCGGACGGAAGTGATGCCGCCGCAAATTCCCGGAGCTACTTTTGTCGGTTCGGAGGCGTGCGAACAGTGCCATCAAGACACCTATCGCGGCTTCAACACCGCGACTCATTACCATTTGAAGGCACCGGGCACGAACGCGATGTTCGTCGGATGCGAATCCTGTCACGGTCCCGGCAGTCTGCACGTTCAATTTGGCGGCGCACCCAACACCATCATTAATCCCGGCAAATCGCCGCAGGTCTGTTTCCAATGCCATTTGGACAAGCAAGCTGAATTCAATTTGCCGTCGCACCATCCCGTTGTCGAAGGCAACATGAGTTGCGGGGACTGCCATGATCCGCACAAAGGCAATGTGATTCCCGGCGGTGGGACGGAACTCATGTCGCTAAACGACATCTGCACCAAATGCCACACGGCGCAAGCCGGTCCGTTCGTGTTCGAGCATGAGGCGATGCGCGAAGGTTGCATCACCTGTCACAATCCGCACGGGAGCGTTAATCCCCGATTGCTGATTGCGCGCAATGCCACGCTTTGCCTTCGCTGCCATTTCCAACAGCAGACAACCGCCGGCGCAATTTATATCGGCAATGTGAATCACACCACGTTTTTGAGTCGAGGGACTTGCTGGAGCGCGGGTTGCCATGAGGCCATTCACGGCTCGCAGACCAGCGATCTTTTGCGCTATTGATTAACGGAAAAAACAAACCCAGTAAACTTGTGAAAGTTCCTTTCAAACTTGGACGTGTGCGCTGGCCTTTGGTTTTTGCGGCCTGTCTGTGCGGCACTTTGTCCGGCGTGGCGCAAGGGACAATGACAAAAACAAACGCGACGGTTCTGCCCGTCACCGCGCAAGGGACAACAACGAATACAAACACGGCGGTTCTGCCTGTTACGGCGCAAACAGCAACGACAAAAACAAGCGCGGCGGATTTAGAGGCATCTCCCACCGATTACAATAATTGGCTGACCCTCGGTATCGGCAACTCTTTTGTCACTGATGGAGACAAGGCGCAATTTGAACATCAGGAACATACAACAGCGGGGCCGTATGGCGGCGTGCAGGACTTTCATTTGCAGGAGTTCGTGGGCAAGCAAGGATTGTTCACGGCGGACGGGCACGCCATGGCCGGCAATGACGATTATTCCGTCCGCTTGAAATTGTCCGATCCGAATATGGGCTATGTCAGCGGCGGATTCACACAATTTCGCACTTGGTATGATGGCAACGGCGGATTTTTTCCGCAAAACGACCAGTCATTTTCACTGTATGACAACGATCTTCACATAGATCGCGGCAGCATATGGGTTGAGGCCGGGCTGACGCTGCCGGACAAACCGTCTTTCACCCTCCGCTTCGAACACGATTACCGCCAGGGCGAAATGGATTCAACATCGTGGGGAGATAATGACACTGGCACCGGAGGGGCACCCCCTGATCGGAAAATTGTGCCGACGTTTCAGGACATTGATGAAACACGCGACATCGTGACTGCGGACATCAAGGACAAACTGGGCAACACCGATGCTGGACTGGGTGTGCGCTACGAAATTGATCACAGCGATGATTCGCTCAACATAAATTTCGATCCCGCCTCGCCTACCGCCAACCGTTATGTGACGCAGGAAAATGACGAGCAGGACGATATATTCAATGCCCACGGTTCCACAGTAACCCGCTTCAACAATATGCTCACGTTCTCGGTGGGCGGCGAGTTCACAACAATAGATACCGACCTGTCGGGCAGCCGGATTTACGGCCCAAGCTACGGTGCCCCATTTTCGACCACCTATCCCAACAGTCAGGCTCATGACGAAGGTTTCACCGACCTTACCGGCGGCGGCAACACTAAAGAGTATGTTGCCAACATGAACCTGATGATTACGCCAATTACCAACCTGGTGTTTGTTCCCGCGCTGCGCGTGGAATACGAAGGCGGCGACCTTTCTGATAATGCCAACAACAACAATGTGGCAGTGACCGGAGGACCGGTTACTTCAACCCCGACAGCCGCTGCCAATAATAATTGGTATCTGGACGTGGCGGAAAGTTTGGAAGCGCGTTACTCCGGTTTTCGCAACTGGTCGCTTTACGCCAGCGGCGAATGGTCGGAAGACAGCGGCAACACGATTTGGAATGAAACTACGGCTGTTATTACTCCCATCTTAAATCAGGATTGGAGCATGCTCGGCCAGAAATACACAGTCGGTGCAAACTGGTATCCACTTTACCGGCTCAACTTCAGCGCGCAGTATTATCACCAGATTCACGATTATGATTACAACAATAATTTGACCGCCATGCCGACTACATATCCGGGCTATTTGCAAAACGAGGGTTTCACGGTGGATGACATGAATATCCGCGCCACATGGCGTATCTTCAATACTTTGTCGTCGGTCACCCGCTATGATTTCCAATATTCGACCGTGGACACCACTTCCATTCCCGACGGCGGCACTCAAGCCGGGGAAGTCCAGAGCGCGAACATCACTAGCCACATCATCAGCGAAAACATCAGTTGGACGCCGCTGTCCCGGCTGTATATGCAGGTCGGTGGCAGTTATGTGCTTAACAATTTGGACACACCGGTGGCCAGTTCGCCGGGGATCAACAATCTGGTATTAAACAGCGACAGTGATTATTGGACAGTTGACGCGACAGTTGGTTATGCGCTTAATGAAAAGACTGATCTCCAGTTGCAATACTCCTATTACCGCGCTGATGATTACGTGAACAATTCAGCCAGCAGCCAGCCCTACGGCGCGGGCGACGAGCAGCATAGTGTCACGGCCACCATCACCCGACGGATCAGCAAGGCGCTTCAAGTCAGCCTGAAATACGGTTTTTTCAGCAATCGTGACGAGACTTCCGGGGGACTTGACAATTATGATGCGCAACTCGTTTATGCGAGTATGCAATACCGGTTCTAAATGATTTTTATGAATGGTTTGATTTGATAAAAAATCCAGTAATTATGACAACATTATGAAAATGAAAACACAAGCACTTACAAAAACAATCATCGTGGCCGCTCTCTTCGCGGGCGCGTTCTGCTGGTCCGCCGCAGCCGACGACGCCAACCAGCTATGGAACATAAATTGCGCCGCCTGCCACGGCAAGGACGGCAAAGGGCAAACGATGATGGGACGCAAGCTGCAAATCAAGGATTTGACCGATGCCAAAGTCCAGGGATCCTTTTCTGACGCCGAGGCCATGAAGACCATCAAGGAAGGTGTCACTGACAACGGCACGGAAAAAATGAAGGCGTTCGGCGGCAAATTCAGCGACGACGACATCAAGGCTTTCCTGGCGCAAGTCCGGTCGTTCAAGCCGGCGAAATAATCCGTCGTTCTGGATTTCTGCCAGCGGGCAGAGTAGGGCAGGCTTGGCCGCCGAAGGACATTTTTGGCGGTGTAGGTTTGATAGCGTGGTTTTGTGGCGATCTCAATAGTTCGTTATGCAAGAGAAAGAAAATTCAACGCTGCCTCCGCCCAGAGGCTTGTTTCGCAACTGGCTCAGTCTGGTTGGCGTTGTGATTTCGGTGGGCAGCGTGTTTTCCTGCCTGTTCCTGTTCGCCACCGAATTGTTTCTTCCCCATAGCAATCCCTACATGGGGATTCTGGTTTATATTCTGGCACCCGTCTTTTTCTTTCTCGGCGTCGCGCTGATGATTGCCGGTTGGTGGATACAACGCCGGCAGAAAACGGTCGCCGGGGTGTTGGCGGTCAATCTGTCCCGTCCGCGCGACCGGAAACTGCTGGGCGCGTTCATCGCCGGGGCGCTGATGTTCCTGCTCTGTTCCGCCATCGGCAGTTATCAAACTTATCAATATACCGACTCTGTTCAATTTTGCGGCACGGCCTGTCATGTGCCCATGAAACCGGAATACACGGCGTATCTTCATTCGCCTCACGCCCGCGTCGCCTGCGTCGAGTGCCACGTCGGGGCCGGGGCCGAATGGTATTTGAGATCCAAACTCAACGGCGTTCATCAACTTTACGACGTGGTGATGGACACAATTCCCAAGCCGATTCCAACGCCGGTCAAAAATATGCGGCCCGCGCGCGACACTTGTGAACAATGCCACTGGCCGGAAAAGTTCATCGGCAACCTCGACCGCACTTATCATCACTACCTGCCCGACGAAACGAACACGCCGTTTGCCGTGCGCCTGCTGTTGAAAGTCGGCGGCGGCGGCGAAAACGGCGCGCCCGGCGGCATCCACTGGCACGTCAGCCGGAACGAGAAAGTTGAATACATCGCCACGGATCCTCAACGGCAAATCATTCCGTGGGTGCGCGTCACGGACTTGGCCAGCGGAAAAACCACGGTGTATCGGAACAAAAAATTTCAAGACGACCCGGCCAAATACACCGTGTGCACCATGGACTGCATTGACTGCCACACGCGGCCGGCGCATAATTTTCTTTCGCCCGACGAAGCCGTGGACGACGCCATCACCGCCGGTTTGCTGGAGCGTTCGGTTCCATGGTTGAAGTCCAATCTCGTGGCCGTTCTGGTCCGGCCCTATAAAACCACGGACGGGGCCATGCAAAAAATCGCGTCCAGCCTCCGCGCGAGCTATCCCAAGCTGGCCAGCATTGACGGGCTGGTCACGGCGGCGCAGCAAATTTACGGGGCGAATTTTTTCCCGGAAATGAAAACCGACTGGCGGGTTCACCCGGACAACATCGGCCACAAAATTTCCGCCGGATGCTTCCGTTGCCACGACGGCAATCACACGACTGCGGATGGAAAGCAGGTGATTTCCGCCGATTGCAACCTGTGCCACATCATTCTGACGCAAGGCAGCGGCAAGCAGTTGCAACAACTCAAAGCCGACGGCAACGACTTCTACCACGTTGACTCGGTCTATACGCAACCCGACTGCGCCTTGTGCCACACGGGAGCGCTTTGAAATAAATCTTTGTGGTTTGCCATTGTTCGGATTTTGTTCTTACAATGACAAATTATGGCGAGTAAGAGCCAATGAACGGCGGGCAGCTTTCGCCTGTCCCTCTAAAATAAAAATGACAAAGAATTTTATGCGTCGGAGCAAACGGGTTCAATGGATGCGCCGCGCGGCGGGCGTCATTTTGATTTCAGCTTTAGCGGGCTGCAAACGCGACGAGGCCACGGTCTATCACATCCCGAAGGAAAATTCTCCACCGTCGCAACCCGCGCCGGCTGCCATGCCGGAAGCGACTTCGACGGAAATGACTCCGCCGCCAGCCGCATTGCCACAACTTAATTATCAATTGCCCGAAAACTGGCAGGAAAAACCGCCGAGCGAAATGCGCGTCGCCAGTTTCACCGCCCTCGGCCCGAATGGGCAATCCGCCGATGTGTCAGTCATTCCGCTGCCCATCGTCGGGCAAGATTTGGAACTGATCAATATGTGGCGCTCGCAGATGCAATTGCCGACCACTTCCGACCCGGACGCCGTCAAGCAGGCGGAACCGGTCGCCATCGGCACGGAGCAAGGCCGGCTGTTTGAGTTCGTGAGCGGACAGCCGATGATTGGAAGTGCCCGCCAGCGGATTCTCGTTGCGGAATTGACGCGTGGCCCGATGAGTTGGTTTTTCAAAATGACCGGCGAAGATACGTTCGTCGCCTCGCAAAAGGAAAATTTCCTGCAATTTATGAAATCCGTTTCGTTTGTTGAAAATTCTTCGGCGCAAATTGCCACTGCTCCGGTTACTCAAAATGAAAATGCCAATTCCATTTGGACAATTCCATCTGACTGGCAGCCGTTGCCCCCATCGCAATTTCTTCTGGCTGAATTTGCCATCACCGGCACACGCGGCGCAAACGCAGACGTGAACGTGGCGCAAATGGGCGGCGAAGGTGGCGGCTTGCTGTCAAACGCGAATCGCTGGCGCGGTCAACTTGGCTTGCCGCAAATTGCGGAAACCGATTTATCCACGCTGGTGACATCGGTTGATTCCGCGAATGGCAAAATTCAAATGGTGGATTTCACCGGCACAGATTCCAAAACCGGCAAACCCGCGCGGCTCGTTGGCGCGGTCGTGCCGCAAAACGGCCAGACGTGGTTTTACAAATTGATGGGCGACGAATCAATTGTCGCGCTCCAAAAAGACGCTTTCATTAAATTCATTCAGTCGGCAAAATATCCCGATGCTCGTTAGCCGATTGATCAAAATCTTCACCTCGCTGCGGCTCACGGTCATTTTGCTGGCGTTCGCCATCGTGCTCGTATTTGTCGGCACGCTCGCGCAGGTGGACGAGGGGCTTTACAACGCGCAGGCGCGTTATTTCCGTCAATGGCTCATTTTCGGACTCGATTTATTTGGTCACAAAATTCCGATTATTTTGCCCGGCGGCTATCTCATCGGCACGATGCTGCTGCTCAATTTAATTTGCGCGCACATTTACCGCTTTCAACTTTCGGTCAAAAAAATTGGGATCCAACTTACCCATGCGGGCGTCATACTTTTACTCGTCGGCCAGCTCGTGACGGACATGCTCGCGCACGAATCGCAAATCAGCTTCACCGAAGGCCAGACCAAATCGTATGCCGAAAGTCCGCGCAATTACGAACTGGTTTTCATGAGCGAAGAAAATCCAAATGAAGAACAAGTCGTTGCTATTCCCGGCAAATCGCTGGCTCTTGGTGGCGAAATTCAAAATGCCAGCCTTCCGTTCACCGTCCGCGTGAAAAGTTATTGGAAAAATTCCGAATCATCATTCCGCGCGCCGATGATGCAAAATGCCCCGCCGCTGACGACGAACGGCGTCGCGCTGAATTTTAATTTTCATCCCGCCTCGGAAGTGAAAACAATGGACGACAAAAATGTGCCGACGGCTGAAATCGAAATTGTTGGCGCAAACGGTTCGCTGGGCGACTGGGTTATTTCCGATTGGACGAGCGATGGCGAGATGATTGCAGAGTTGCAGCAAAGTTACGGGCAGCAATTGGGCGCAGACATGGCGCAAAAAATTGCCGGCGATTTGACACAGCCGCAATTTATTTTCGCCGGCGGAAAAAAAATTGCGTTCGCGCTGCGACCGCAGCGGATTTATTTTCCATTTTCACTGACATTGCTCAAGGCGACGCACACAGTTTATGAAGGCACGGATATTCCGAAGGATTTTCGCAGTCTCGTGCAATTACAAAATCCGCAGAGCGGCGAAAATCGCCAAGTTGAAATTTCCATGAACCATCCATTGCGCTATGCCGGACTGACGTTTTACCAGTATCAAATGACTGCGGGTGAAGCTGCACAACAAGCGGGCGTAACGCCCTCATCGGTGCTGCAAGTCGTGCGCAATCCGGCGTGGCTTACGCCGTATCTGGGCTGCGCGATGGTCGCCGCCGGACTTGTGACGCAATTCATGTTTCACCTCGTCGACTTCGTATCAAAACGAAAGATGAAATGAAAAAGACTTTTCAAAAATGGTTTCCGCCGTTGTTGACGCTCGTCATGGCGCTGTGTTTTTTCGGCCAACTACAGACGCCGCGCGACAAGGATTTTGCCTTCAACGAATTTGGGAAATTACCGGTGGTTTTCAATGGCCGGTTAAAGCCGATGGATTCGCTTGCGCGAAATTCGCTGTTGCAAATCCATCAAACACAAACGCTTAACACCGAGCCGTGGAAGGGCTGGAACGAACATCAAAAAATCATTTCTGCGACCGAATGGCTCGCGAATGTGATGATGAATCCCGCAGTCGCCGATGCGTGGCCGGTCTTCCGCGTGGACAACCCCGACCTCATTACGCTGCTCAAGCTGCCGCAGCGCAACCTTGCGCAGCAACAGGACGGCGAGCATTATTCGTGGAACCAGATCACGCCGTCGTTTGATTTGTTCAACAAGGAAAACGTGCGTGTCCAGAAAATCGAATCTGCGGAGCGCACCGCTTACGAACGCGCCGTAAGCAAGGTCTTCGAGCGGCTGCTGCTTTACGAGCAACTCAAAAACACGATCCAACCGCAGGACGCGCAGAATTGGAAACAGGAACTGGCCGATTATGAAACTCTGATTCCGGTGGGCGTCGCCGCCGTCCGCGCGCAGCAGGCCGGGCAGAAATACGACCAGACCGTCTTCAACGCCTTCACCGCCGACCTGCAAGGGTTCAATGATGTGTCCCAACTCGGCGCACCGCTCGTCGTGCCGCCGCAAAATCCTGCCGGCGACTGGCTGCGCGTCGGAACGGTTTTGCTCGAAGCCGCGAAAGGTGAAGCAATTTCTCCAGCAGTTGAAAATTACGCGGCAATGGCCGACGCGTTCAAAAATGAAAATGTCGTCGGCTTCAATTCGTCGCTGGCGGATTATCGCTCGTCGCTTGTTCCCAATTTTTCCCGGGCGTTGGCCAAATCGCGCGCGGAGGTCTTCTTCAACCAGATGCAGCCGTTTTACAATGCCATGGTCATTTATGTTCTGGCCGGTTTGCTGGCGATTTTCTCATGGTTCAATTTGTCGGAAACCCTGCGGCGCTCGGCGGTCTGGCTCGTCGGCCTGGCATTCGTCATCCACACGACCGGTTTGATTTACCGCATGGTGCTCGAAGGCCGTCCGCCCGTGACCAATCTGTATTCATCGGCGATTTTCATCGGCTGGGGCGCGGTCATTCTTGGAATCATTTTGGAAAAATTTCACAAGAACGGAATCGGCGCGGTGGTGTCGGCGGGCATGGGTTTCATCACGCTCGTCATCGCGCAAAATCTCGCGGTGGACGGCGACACGATGGAAATGATGCGCGCCGTGTTGGACACGAATTTCTGGCTGGCAACGCACGTCGTGGCGGTGACGACCGGTTACGCGAGCACGTTCGTCGCTGGATTTCTCGGATTGATTTACATCATGCGCGGTATGTTCACAAAAACTTTGGATGAAGCGACGGGCAAATCACTGGCGCGGATGATTTATGGAATTGTTTGTTTTGCGACACTGTTCAGTTTTGTTGGCACAGTGCTCGGCGGCATTTGGGCGGATCAGTCGTGGGGGCGTTTTTGGGGCTGGGATCCAAAAGAAAACGGCGCGCTTATCATCGTGTTATGGAATGCGCTGATTTTGCATTTGCGCTGGGGCGGAATGATTCGCGAACGCGGCCTTGTCGTCTGTGCCATCGGCGGCAACATCGTGACAAGCTGGTCATGGTTCGGCGTGAACATGCTCGGCATCGGGCTGCACAGCTACGGTTTCACCGACGCGGCATTCAAATGGCTGGTGCTGTTCGTAGCGAGCCAGATTGGTTTCATCGTTCTCGGTTCACTGCCGCTGAAAATGTGGAAGAGTTTTCCGGCGAAAAGTTAAATGCAGCAGGTGCCAGTTTGGGCAACATAATAACTGGCAGGGTTCACGCCTATACCGCCTTGGATGGTGTGGAAAGTTATGTGGCTTCGTTTTTACAGGCTAACCGGCATGTTGATCGTCCGTGTTACGTTTTGAATTATATGAGATTGGTGTGTCATCATTTGATCGGCGATTCCCTTCAACATCAGGTAACGGCGCTTATACATCTGCCGTTTGTTTACCTTGATGGTCGAGATTTCCCTGGGAAGGAAAGCGACGGGCAATTCAAACATTCCATCACGGTCAATCCTGCCGCCGCATTCGAGCCAAAACTCATCGTAGCTGGTGGCCAGATCTTTGCGTTTGTGGGGATGCCGGTAGATGTGATTGTCATCACTGACCGCCTTAATTTTTGCGATTTTCCAGCAGGCGGCGAGTTGTTGCAGCACAAAGACGAGCAGCGCCTTCGGACGCAGGCCATGCATGGCCCGGGTGATGGCGATGATGGAATCCTTGTCGTTTGCGGATTTTCTGCCTTGCAACCCGCCGATGAACACTTCGCTGCATTGCGCATCAAACCTCGAGATGCAAAAGGACATTTCAAACAACACTTCTGCCGAATCAAGGTTGACCAGATTGATCAACAGATCACCCTCTTTCTCGCAACGGCCGTAGCTCAAGCGCACTCCGAAATTTCCAACGTTCTTCAACGGAATAGTGGCCAGAAGAAGTCCCGGAGTGGAATAGATGCATTCCATCTCCGGCTTGGAAAAGCGGATTGCGACAAAGTGGTAATGCTGCTTGAGGGTTTCGAGCCGCTGACGCACATCCAGCTTCCGATTGAGATAAGGGCGTTGAAGTTTGCAAAAAATATAGGGGTGATGCCTGGCGACGATGGCCAGTTCGGGCTGGTGCAGCAGGTTAAACCACTCCATGGAGCGGCGGGCATGAGCCAGACCGCGCGCACAATACTTTATCCGACTAAACACCGACCCCGACCCAGTGCCCGGGTAAACCAGAGGCGCGGTCATCACCAAGGTCTTGATCAAACTTTTCACAACTTGAATGCGTTAGCTGCTCAATAAACTCATTGGGCGTTGCCATCAATCTCATTCGTTGCACGACGCTTGAAGTTCTGGCAAACCCTTGGCATCAACAGCTTCATTTTTACGCTCAATAACCCAATAATGCGTTGGAGAACCATCAGTGTCAATAACGTGGCGGAGACCAAGCCGCCGGCGGGCACCGGTTTCACCCACGTCCAGCCGCAATCCGGCCAGACCTGGGACACCCATGCGCTCAAGGGCACCAAAGCCTGATTTATCTGAGAATCGAATGGTCAGCGCGGTGCCGCATCGCACCTTTTTCAAGGCCTAGGCCTTCAAGCCGCAGCCGTTGGTTCTTGAACCCATGTTGGCAAAAGCGCAAACAATTCTTTTATTGAATTCTGCAAAAAATGTGTTGAACATGGTGGCAATACTTGCCAGGGCTATTTCAAAAATTACTAAACGCGGCTCAATTTCCCACCGCACCTTTTCGCTTGAATCAGGCTCGCAAACGAAGAGACTGAAGAAAAAATTTGGCGTTCGCAGTTTGTCGAAATGGAAAAACGCCATGCAACCAAAGAATCAACCTTGATGAAGCCCTTTTTTCACGCCGTCGTGGTGTTCGCGGTATCCATTGTCAGCCTGTCGGTCGGCAATATCCTGCTTAAGATGGGCATGGATCGTTACGGCGCATTGACCGCCTCGGGCATCTCCGGCTTGCAGGCGCTGGTGAAGTCGCCGCAACTGCCAATCGGCATGGCACTGATGACGGTGCAGTTCATTGGCACGCTCACGCTTTTCAAGTGGGGTTGGGACGCGAGCGTGGTGGTGCCGGTCATGGGCTTGTGTTATGTGGGCACGGCCATCCTTGGCAAATGGCTCCTCGGTGAACCGGTGAACGCCATGCGCTGGCTGGGAATTTTTTTGGTGATTCTCGGTGTCTTCTTCATCGCGCGCTCGGTGATACAGGCGAAGGTTCCATGACTCAACTTTGGCAGGCGGTGACCGCGCTCGTTGGAGTATTGGTTCTGATGAGCCTGATTTCCGTCGTCCTTGGCCACCTCGCAACCCGACGACATTTTGCAAAAAAAGTCCTGCCCGCACTCCCGGAACCCGCGCCGAAGGCGAGCATTCTCAAACCGGTCGAAGGGGCCGGTCCGAACACCTACGAGACATTCGCCTCGTTTTGCCGGATGGACTATCCCGGCGAGATGGAGTTGCTGGTCGGCACCATCCGGCAGGACGATCCGGCGGTGGCGATTGTCCAGCGGTTGCGCGCGGAATTTCCCGAACGCAATATCCGGCTCGTGTTCGCCGAACTGAGAGGCACCAACCGCAAGACCAGCATCATGGAGGCGATGTGGCGAAACGCTTCCGGGCAATTTCTGTTTTTCTCCGATGCCGACGTCGCCGCGCCAAAGGATTATTTGCGCCGGCTCGTTCCACAACTCGCGCAGGCAGAAGTGGGCTGTCTCACCTGTCTGCCGCGCGGCATCGAAGCGCGCACCCTTGGCGGCAAAATGATCGCGCTGCATTACGGTTTTAATTATTTGCCGCAATGGATGCTCGCGCAGCAGACGACCGGAATCCATTGGGCCATCGGCCACACGATGGCGGTTCCGCGCGCGGTGCTGGAGAAGCTCGATGGTTTCAAAAATTTCCTGGATCATCTGGCCGACGATTACGAACTTGGCCACCGCGTCTCGCAACTCGGCCTGCGCGTCATCGTGCCGCCGCTGCTGCTGGATTGCGTGATGCCGCCGGAATCGTTTGCAGAATCGTTCACCCGGATGCGGCGCTGGAAACGCACCATCCGCCGTTCGCGCGGCCTTCAGTTTCCTGGCGTCATCATCACCTACCCGGTTTTTTGGGCGGTGATTCTGGCCTTGCTCCAGCCGCTCGCCAGGTGGTCGTGGAGCGCGTTGGCAGCGGTGGTGTTGATACGCTGGCTGCTCGCCGCCGAATTGCAACATATTGTGAAAATGCCGGACTGGTTCCGAGCCTGGTGGCTTCTGCCCGTCGTGGATGTCGTGGAAGGACTCACTTTCTTTGGTGCCTATTTCGGAAATTCCATTTTCTGGGCCGGCCGCCGTTACCGGCTTAACCGCGACGGAACCCTTGAATTGATTCCATCCAAGAAACCAACGAACTAAATTATGACCAAAAAAACGCCACGAGAAAAGGTTGAGAAATTCATCCGATATAACTTCGATGCCTGTGAACGATGACATTTTTCCATCGCCAGCTAATTCGCCGACCACGCCGCCGCATCACCGTCGCATGCGCTATTCCGGCAAAAATCCGCGACGGTTCGAGGAGAAATACAAGGAGCACGATCCACAGCGTTACGCCAACACTGTCGCCAAAGTCCTCGCGTCCGGCAAGACGCCTGCCGGCACGCACCGGCCCATCATGGTCGCGGAAATTCTCGCCGCGCTCGCGCCCCGGCCCGGTGAACTGGCCGTGGATTGCACACTTGGCTACGGCGGCCACGCGCGGGAAATTCTAGCACGTATCCAGCCCGGCGGACGGTTGCTCAGCCTCGACGCCGATCCGGTTGAATTACCGAAAACCGAAGCGCGCTTGCGTGCCACCGGTTTTGGCCCGAACATTTTCACGGCCATCCGCAGCAACTTCGCCGGGCTGCCGCAGGCGCTCGCCGGGTTAAATGTGGCGGGCGCAGATTGCATTCTCGCCGACCTCGGCGTGTCGTCCATGCAGATTGACGATCCGGCACGCGGCTTTTCCGTGAAGACCGACGGCCCGCTCGACATGCGCATGAATCCGCAGCGCGGATTTCCAGCGTCGGCCTTGCTGAAAAAAACTTCGCCGGACGCACTGGCGAAATTGCTTCAGGAAAATGCCGATGAACCACGCGCCAGTGAATTGACCGGTGTGCTCGCCGGGGGAAAATTTACCACCACCAAATCACTCGCCGCCGCCATTCGCGCCGCGCTGCCACGTCTGGGCAAAGATGATTACGACCTCACCGTGCGCCGCGTATTTCAAGCGTTGCGCATCGCGGTGAACGACGAATTTTCCGCGCTCGACATGCTGTTGCGCCACCTGCCAGCGTGCCTGACTCCCGGCGGTCGCGTGGCGATCCTCACTTTCCATTCCGGCGAAGACCGGCGCGTTAAGAAAGCTTTCGAGGCCGGTTTGCGCGACGGGCTTTACGCCGACATCGCGCACGAAGTGATCCGTCCCACACCCGAAGAACGCCACGACAATCCGCGTTCCTCGCCCGCCAAACTCCGCTGGGCGCGAAAGTAACGGCGGGTTGGCGGATCGCCGCGTTTATTTCTGAAGTTAAATAATCCGGCTTTCTGCCGAAATCCGTCACGTTTGCATGGGAAAGTTCTCTGAATTGGCATTCCACGAATTGCGTGTATATTGCGGCCATGCTGGCGACGCCGGAAATCATCCGCGAAACGAGTCAACTCGCGCAACTGGAGGAACTGCTCCCGCGCTGGCGCGACGTGCCGCTTTACCGCAACACGCTGGCGCAGGCCAACTGCCGGCGCGCGGACTTCGATTGTTTCCAAAGACTGCCGTTGATAGCCAAGCCGGAGATGCGGAATGATTTTCCGCAAAATTTTCTTCCCGCCGGACAATCGCTCGAAATGTTGCTGGGGAAAAATCTGGTGGAACTGGAACACACGTCCGGTACGTCTTCGGAACGGTTGCCGGTGATTTTCGGGCGCGGCTGGTGGAACGCGCAGGAAAAATGCGCGCTCCGGCTGAACAGTTTCATCGCCCGCGTGCTGGACGAACATCCAAATACCCGCCGCGCCACCATCACTTCGCCCGCGTGCAACGGCCTGACGTGTCCGACAGTCTGGATGTCCCGCGAACAACGCACGTTCGAAAATGCGTTGTTCGTGAATCTCGCGCGCATCCCGTTTCTTTTGGGCGAGGCGGAGCTGGCGCACATGGCGGCGGAAATTTCCGGCTGGTCGCCGCAATTTCTGGATGTTGATCCGGTTCACGGCGCGCGCTTCGCGCTTTACTGCGAGCAGCATGGGATAAAATTCCCTTCGCTGAAATTCATTTTGTGCAGCTACGAATTTGTGAGCGTCGTACATCGCCAAATTCTGCAACGCGTCTATGGCGTGCCGGTTTTCAACCTTTACGGCTCGACGGAGACCGGTCACCTGCTCATGGAAAACGAGCGCGGCGAAATGAAACCCAGCTACGACACGGCGTTTCTTGAAATCGTGGGCGGAGACACGCGGGACATCGGCGATCTCGTCGTCACGACGTTGACCAATGATTATATGCCGCTGCTGCGCTATCGTATCGGCGATCTCACGGAACGGCACATCCGGCCTTACGGAAATGATTTTGTGATTCACGGGCGCGCGCGCGACGCGCTCGCGGCGCGCGACGGCCGACGCGTAACCACGTGGCAGGTGGATCAATGTTTCGTCGGCGTGAGCGGCATGGTGCATTATGAGTTGCGCCAAAATGAGAACGGCGTTTGCGTTTTACGTTTCGTGCCGGACGGAGCTGGTCCAACGAAAGAAGAATTGCGCCGCGTGACTTCACAGCTGGAAACCTTGCTGCAACTTTCCGGCGAGATCAAAACCGAGGCGAGGCCGGTTTTGCTGCCCGCGCCTTCGGGAAAATTCCGGCTGACTTCCCGCGTTGCCGCAAATTCGCCCGTCTAGAGCATTTCCATCAATCCTGTAGCGTGCGCCTGCGGCCCCGGCAGGGTGACTGCGTCACGGCCACCAAGAGGGCACACCTCATCCGGCCTGCGGCCACCTTCTTGTATCTGAATTTCCAT
>Ga0182015_10000866_pt1 | contig 42064 bp, 44 predicted proteins | sample 712P3MmetaG_FD_120478 | JGI IMG/M metagenome (GOLD analysis project Ga0182015, IMG submission 120478) | Permafrost microbial communities from Stordalen Mire, Sweden - 712P3M metaG | ecosystem: Environmental > Terrestrial > Soil > Wetlands > Permafrost | place: Sweden: Stordalen | collected...
AATCCCCGAAATTCGCGCGTGGGAGGCCAAGCGCGCCTCATGACGCAGATCGCCGTGCTCCCCGGTGACGGGATCGGTCCCGAGGTCACCGCGGCGGCGGTCCGCGTTCTCGATGCCGCGCATCCGGGCTTGACGTTCGTCGAAGCGCCGGTCGGTGCGAGCGCCATCTGCAGTGCCGGCGAACCGCTGCCGGCCGAGACCGTGCGCATCTGCAGTGAAAGCGCCGCGATCCTCTTCGGCGCGGTCGGGGGGCCGGGATACGACGATCGCAAGCCGCACGAACGCCCCGAAGCCGCCATCCTCGGCTTGCGCAAACACTTCAACCTCTACGCGAACGTCCGTCCGGCCCGCGTGTTCCCCGGCATGGAAGCGCGTTCGCCGTTGCGCAGCGAACTCGTCGCGGGCATGGACCTGGTGTTCGTGCGCGAGTTGACCGGCGGCTTATACTTCGGCGAGAAGACGCTTACGCACGAGCACGGTCACGAAGTCGCGCGCGACGTGCTGATCTATCAGGACGACGAAATCGAGCGCGTGGTACGCTTCGCGTTCCTCCTCGCGCGCATGCGGCGCAAGCACCTGACGTCGGTCGATAAAAATAACGTGTTGTTGAGCTCGCAACTGTGGCGGCGCGTCGTGATCGACGTCGCGTACGACTATCCCGACGTGACGCTCGAGCACATGCTGGTCGACAACGCCGCAATGCAACTCGTCCGCGACCCGCGCGCGTTCGACGTGATCGTTACCGAGAACATGTTCGGCGACATTCTCTCCGACGAAGCGGCGATGATCACCGGCACGATCGGTACGGCTGCGAGCGCCGCGCTAAGCGGCGCGCCGGATGGCGGCGGTTTCGGACTCTACGAGCCGATCAGCGGCACGGCGCCCGACATCGCCGGCAAGAAACTTGCCAACCCGGTCGGCGCCATCCTATCCGCCGCGATGCTCGCGCGCTTCTCGCTCGGCGACGAAGCCGGCGCGGCGGCGATCGAACGGGCCGTTGCGGAAACGCTCGTCGCCGGACCGCGCACGCGCGACCTCGATCGCGACGGCGGCGCGTCGACCGATGCGGTTACCGATGGGATCGTCGCTCGCATCAGTGCCGTGGCGGCCTGACGTCCGCCCGGCCCGCCCGTTCCCCCTTTTCGGGTTGACAATGCCGGACGCTTTCCGCTACGTTCGAATTTAGTGCCAAAGAATGCCGCTTCCACCGCGCGCGACGGCGCCGAACTGCAGTACACCCTGCACGTTTCGGGCAAGCCGGGTGCGCCGCGCCTCACGCTGATCCACTCGCTCGCACTCGATCGCAGCATCTGGGACGGCGTCGTCGCCGCGCTGAGCGGCAGCGTCGATATCCTCGTATACGATTGCCGCGGCCACGGTGCCTCGGCCAAGACGCCGGGGCCCTATACGACCGAACTGTTTGCCGGCGATTTGCGCGATCTGCTCGCGTCGATCGGATGGGACCGCAGCTTCATTGCGGGCGCATCGATGGGCGGTAGCGTCACGTTGCAGTTTGCCGTCTCCAATCCGGAGATGGTCGATGGACTCGGCTTGATCGACACGACCGCGTGGTACGGCGCGGACGCACCCAAGAGTTGGCACGAGCGCGGTCAGAAAGCGCTCGCCGAAGGTCTGGCAAGCTTGGTCGCGTTCCAGCAGACGCGCTGGTTCAGCGATGCGTTCCGCGCGAACCAGGCCGCGATCGCCGATCGCTTCGCGCAGGTTTTCCTTAAGAACGACGTCGCGGCATACGCGGCGACGTGCGACATGCTCGGTAACTTCGACCTCCGCGCGAAGCTCGCGACGCTCGCGGTGCCGGTCGAGGTCCTCGTCGGAGAAGAAGATTACGCAACCCCGCCCGACATGGCGCGGGCGCTGGAGGCGGGCATCGCGGGATCGCACTTGACTGTCGTGCCGAACGCGCGTCACCTCACGCCGATCGAGATCCCCGAGCGCATCGCGGCGATGCTTCAAACGCTCATCGCAAGGAAAGACGGTAGCGTTGCAAACCGGCGGTGAGTTCACGGTTGCGGTTCCGCAGGACCGTGCGTTCGCCTTCGTTAGCGATCCGTTCAAAATTGCGACGTGCATTCCGGGCTGCACCGATCTGCGCGAAGTCTCACCGGGAAAATACGCGGCGAAGCTCTCCAACCGCGTCGGTCCGATCGCGATCACGTTCGACGTGACGGTCGAGCTGACCAAAGTCGAGGCACCCTGGGCGATCGACGCGGTCGTGAGCGGCAACGCATCCGGACTCGGCGGCCGTCTCACTGCCACCGCAACCGTGCGGCTCGACGCCGTCGGCGCAGCCGGCACGAAGGTGACGTACACGGTCGATCTGGGACTGACCGGTAAGCTCGGCGGGATCGGGCAGCCGGTCTTCCGCGCGAAGAGCGATGAACTGAGCAAGAAGTTCGGCGCGAACGTGCGCGCCGCGCTCGAGTCGGGCGAGAACGCATGAGTTTCGAGCTGCTCGAACCCGCCACGCTGAACGAAGCCGTTCGGCTGCTCGATCCGGACGATCTCGCCGTGCGTGCAATTGCCGGCGGTACCGCGCTCTCGCTGATGGTGCAGTCGCACATCTTCAAGCCGACGCGTCTGGTTAGTTTGCGGCGCCTGAACGGCGAATTGCGCGGCGTTCACGTGGAAGCCGACGGCAGTCTGCGCATCGGCGCGATGACGACGTTGACCGAACTCGAGCGCTCGCCGGTGCTCGCGATCTCAGAGCCCGTGCTCTCGCGCGCGCTGCACACGCTCTCAAACGTGCGCGTGCGCAACGTCGCGACCGTCGGCGGACACCTCGCGCACGGCGATCCGCACATGGACTTGCCGCCGATCCTCGTCACGCTCGGCGCGCGAGTGCGCGCCGTCTCGCCGCGGGGCGAGCGTTGGATCGACGTCGGCGGCCTGATCACGGGCTACTACGAAACCTCGCTTGCGGGCGACGAACTCATCGTCGAGTTGCACGTGCCGGCGCAACCGCCGGGTGCGCGTGCGGCGTACGCCAAGTTCACCGCCCTCTCGGCCGACGATTGGCCGGCAGTTGGGGTTGCGGTCTGGTTGCGGCGTGAAGGCGAGACGATCGTCGAAGCGCGCATCGCCGTCGGCGGCGCCACCGATCACCCGACGCGCATGACGGCGGCCGAAGCGACGCTGCTTGGCGATGCTGCCGATGCAAAGAAGTTCGCCGCCGCCGGCGATGCCGCGGCCGGCGAGGTTGAGCCGCTGGGCGATCTGCGCGGTTCGGGCCCCTACAAACGCGAGATGGTCCGCGTGCACGTTCGGCGCGCGCTCGAACGCGCGAGCGCTCCGCCGGAGGAGCGTTCATGACACAAACCGTCAAGCCGGTCAAGCCGGCGCTGCGCGAGGTCTCGCGCTCGGTCCCGCGTCTCGAGGGCGTGCAAAAAGTCACCGGAGCGATCGAGTACATCCACCATCTGCGTCTACCCGGCATGCTCTACGGCAAGATCGTGCGCAGCACGGTCGCGCACGCGAACATCATCGCGATCGATGCGGCCGCGGCGCGCGAGTTGCCGGGCGTGCATGCCGTCATCACCGGCGAAGACGTTCTCAAGATCGTGCCGTCGCCCTATTATGGTCCCGCGTTCCACGATCAGCCGGTGCTGGCGATCGGCAAGGTGCACCACGTCGGCGAACCGGTTGCGGTCGTGCTTGCGACCGATCCGCACGTCGCCGAAGACGGTGCCGATCTGGTCGTCGTCGAGTACGACGAACTCGAGCCGGTGTTCGATGAGGTTGCAGCGGCGCAACCCGGTGCGCCGATCGTGCACGAAGAGCTTCAACCGGCGGGCACGTTCGCCGATCTCAAGCATCTCAAGGGGAAGAAGCACACCAACATCGCGCTCGACGCGCAAGTCCGTCACGGCGATATCGAGCGCGGCTTTGCGATGGCCGACCACATCTTCGAGGACACGTTCAAGTCGGGTCAGGTGATGCATACGCCGCTCGAGCCGTTCGTCTCGCTCGCGGAGACGCGCAGCGGTAAAGAGCTGACGATTCACACGGCCTCGCAGAGCCCGTCGTTCGTGCGCATGGAAGTCGCGCGGATGCTCGGCTGGCAAGAGAACAAGGTTCGCGTGCGCGCAGCCTTCCTCGGCGGCGGCTTCGGCGCCAAGCTCTACATCAAACTCGAAGCGCTCGTCGCCGTGTTGGCACTGATCGTTCGCCGCCCGGTGCGCATCGGTCTCACGATGGAAGAGCAGTTCTACACGATTACCAAACACGGCACGACGGTGCGCATGAAGACCGGCGTCACGAACGACGGCACGATCGTCGCGCGCGAAGTCCAGACGTGGTGGAACGGCGGCGCGTTCGCCGACATCGGTCCGCGCGTCACGCAAAAGTCGGGCTTTACCGCGGCCGGACCGTACGACATCGAGCACGTCAAGCTCGACTCGGTCGCGGTCTACACCAACCTCCCGCCGGCCGGCGCGTTTCGCGGCTTCGGCATCCCGCAACTCGTCTGGGCCTACGAGAGCCAAGCCGACATCATCGCGCGCAAGCTCGGTATGGACCCGGTGGAATTCCGGTTGAAGAACGTGTTGCGCGACGGCGACGAACATGCGACCGGGACGATCATGTCAAACGCCAACGTCGTGGAATGTGTCGAGAGCGCCGCGCGCATGATCGGCTGGGATACACCGTTCGATCGCGGAACCGGCGTGATTCGTCGCGGACGCGGGATCGCGGTCGGCCTCAAGGCGTCGATTTCACCGACGACATCGGTCGCGCTGGTAACCGTCGCGGCCGACGGAAGCTGCACGCTCGCGATCTCGACCGTGGATATGGGCCAGGGCTCCGACACCGCGATGGCGCAGGTCGCAGCGGAGACGCTCGGCATTCGCACGGAGTCCATCAACGTCGTGCACTCGGATACGGACGTAACGCCCTACGATATGGCGACGCTCGGTTCGCGTTCCACCTATCATATGGGGAACGCCGTGCGGCTCGCGGCCGACGACGCGCGCAATCAGTTGCTCGCGCTCGCCGCCACGTATCTCGGCGTTCCCGCCGACACGTGCGTGTGCGAAGACGGCGTCATCTCGACGAGCGAAGGCAAGTCGATGACGTTCAAGGAGCTCTTCGTCGCGCGCTTCGGGATGCAGGCCGGAAACGTCGTCGGCACCGGTTCGTTCGAGCCGCCGTATGCGAAGCCCGACATGACGACGGGGCAATCGAAGAACGTCACGCCGTTCTGGATGATCGGCGCGACGGCGGTCGAGATTACGGTCGATACGGAGACCGGGCGCATCACGGTCGACAAGTGCGTTACCGCCGGCGACGTCGGCCGCGCGATCAACCCCGCGATCGTCGAACGCCAACTCAACGGTGCGGCAATCATGGCGATCGGCTCGTCGATCTCCGAGGTGATGATCTTCGAGAACGGTCAGGTCGTTAATGCGAGCCTTGCCGATTACAAGATCCCGAGTTTCCTCGACATTCCCAAAGAAATACACGCCGAGCTGATCCAAGATCCGCATCCGACCGCGCCGTACGGCGCCAAGGGGGTCGGCGAATCCGGATCGTTCGGACCGACGCCGGCGATCGCCAACGCCTTGGCGGATGCGTGCGGCGTGCGCGTGCGTGAGATGCCGCTCCTGCCGGAGCGCGTGCTGCGTGCCATCCGTGAAGCCGCCGGTACTCCGCTGGAGGCCGAATAATGGCCGCCGGCCGCAAGACGATTCGCTTCACCCTGAACGGCCGGCCCGCAACGGCCGACGTCGCGCCGCACGAGAACCTCATCGAGATGCTGCAGCGCGACTTTGCGCTGCACGGCGCTCGGGTCAGTTGCGGCCAGGGCTTGTGCGGCTGCTGCACGGTTGCGGTCGACGGGGTCGCAACGTCGGGCTGCCTTTTCCTCGCGCCGTTCGCCGACGGCACGACGATCGAAACGGTCGAGAGCCTGGCCGACGGCGATATTCTCGATCCGATCCAAACGGCGTTTCTCGAGAACGCCGCCTTCCAGTGCGGGTTTTGCACGCCGGGCTTCATCATGATGACCCGCGAACTGCTCGATCGCATTCCCGACCCGACCGACGACGAGATTCGCCATTATCTCTCGGGCAATCTGTGCCGCTGCGCAGCCTACCCCGAAATCATCACCGCCGTGCGTTCCGCCGCGAGCCAACGCGCCACAACGAAAGCCTAACGTGCCATACGCCGACTTCCGCGCGTTCCTCGACGTCTTGCGTTCCAATGGGGAACTCATCGACATCGACCGGCGCGTCGATCTCTTTTGCGAAGTCGGGAAGGCGTTGCGTCAGACGAGCGCGATCGGCGGCCCGGCGCTCAACTTCAAGAACAACGGCACCGCATTCCCGATGGTCGGCGGGTTGTACAATACGCGCTCGAAAGCTCTGCTCGCGTTCGAAGCGACCGAAGCAGACGTCTTCGAGAAGATCCTCGCCGGGCTCGCAAAGCCGATCGCACCCGTGATGGCCTCCGGCAAGGCCGCGACGCACGACGTCGTGCTGACCGGTCCCGATGCCGATCTCACGAAGTTGCCGATCCCGACGTACAGTCCCGATGACGGCGGCCCATTCATTACGCCGGGCATCGTCGTCAGCCGCGATCCGGAGACCGGCGTGCCCGACATCGGGCACTACCGTTTCCAAATCATGGGCAAGAGCGAGATGTCGTTTCTCGCCCAGCCGTTCCACCGTTTCGGCAAACACATCGTCAAAGCACGCAAGCTGGGGATGACGAAATACCCGGCCGCAGTGGTCTTCGGCGTCGACCCGATCTTGGCGTACACGTGCACGATTCAAGTCCCCGACGGCACGAACGATTTCGACGTCGCCGGAGGGCTGCGCGGCGCGCCGGTCGAGTTAGTGCACGCGCGCACCGTCGACCTCGACGTTCCGGCCCATAGCGAGATCGTAATCGAGTTCGAGGTCGACCTGACGAAAGACGTCTTCGAGGGTCCGTTGGGAGAATACACCGGCTACTACACCCCGGGCTCGATGAAGCCGTTAGCGCGGGTCACCGCCATCACGCATCGCAAGGACGCCTACTGTCAGGCGCTGCTGACCGGCGTGCCGCCGACCGAAAACCACATTCTCAAACAGTTGCCGTTTGAAGCCTCGTTCTTCCAGATGATGAAGAAGCAGTTCCCGACCTTGCACAGCGTCTCGATCCCGCCGTCGGGCGGGGTGTCGTTTTCGATCGTCATGTCGCTGACGCAGCGCTACGCCGGCGAAGCCAGACACGCCATCCTGGCCGCAATGGCGACGAACCTGCGCCCGAAGATCGTGACGGTCGTCGACACCGACATCAACGTGCAGAGTTCGGCCGAAGTCGAGTGGGCGGTGGCGTTCCGCATGCAGCCTCAGCGCGACGTGATCGTCGTCGACGGGCTGCCCGCCGGCCCGCTCGATCCGTCGGTCGACGATTCGGTCCCACTGGACAGCCGCACGGGCTCGGCGATCGGGATCGACGCGACGCGGCCCTATGGAGAAGAATTCCAAAAGGTCGCCGACGTTCCGGGCTGGCAAGAGTACGAGTTCCCCGAACTCCGCGCGCGGCATTCATAGAAGAGGGTGTGATGAACTCATCTCGTGGTTCGTTCCTGGCGCGCTCGGCCGCCGCGAGTGCCGCCGTCGCGGCCTTCGACATCGCGGCTCTGCGGCCGGCTGCCGCGCAAGACCTTGCGGTCCTCAACGTTGCCGCGATCCCGAGCGACATCTCCGGCAGCGCGTATTATGCTGCCGACAACGGATACTTCAAGAAGGGTGGGTTGAACGCCACGTTTCTCGCGCTGACGAGCGGTCCCGCGATCGCGGCAGCGGTGCTCGGCGGTTCGGCCGACGTCGGTTACTCCAACGTGATCTCGCTAGCGATCGCGCACTCGCGCGGTTTGCCGGTCACGATTCTCTTTCCGGCCAACTTGCACGTGCACGAGGCGCCGACGGCGGGATTGCTCGCGGTGAAGAAAACTTCGCCGATTGCCGGCGCCAAAGATCTCAACGGTAAGGTGATGGCGGTCATCGGACTCAACAACATCGCCGACATCGCCGCGCGCGCGTGGATCGACAAGAGCGGTGGCGATTCGAAGACCGTGAAGTCGGTCGAGTTGCCGTTTCCCGAAATGAAAGCCGCGCTCGAAGCGAATCGCATCGACGCGGCCGTGCTCGATACGACGGCCGATCCGAGCCTCGGCAAACCGGGCGACACGTTGCGTCTGATTGCGAGCACGTTCGACGCCGTCTCGACGCGCTTCGCTCCGTCGGTGTGGTTCAGCACGAACGACTGGGTAGCGAAGCATCCGGCGGCGGCCAAAGCATTCGTCTCGGCGATGCGCGAGTCGGCGGTATGGGCCAACGCCCATCATCGCGAATCGGCCGAGATTCTTTCCAAATACGCGCGCATCACGCCGGCGCAGATCGACACGTTCACGCGTGCGACCTACGGCGACCGCCTTACACCCGAACTGATTCAACCGAACATCGACGTCGCGGCCAAGTACGGCGTGATCAAGGCGGTCTTTGCGGCCGCCGACATCATTTCGAGCGCGGCGGGCTAGGGGAACACCTAGCCCGGCGTACGCTCCCCCCACCGAGGTTTTGCTTGCTTTTCCGGCGGGCAAGAATATGGAAATCACTTCGTAGGGGGGAGTTATGCAAACGGATTACGAGCTCTACTCGAGGCCCGAAACGTGGGTCGCGTGGAGCGTCAATTGGAGTGCGGTCTGGGTGGGAGCGCTCGCCTCGCTCGTCGCCGCGATGATCCTCGGATTGCTCGGTACGGCAGCGGGCGCAACGTCGCTTGAGAAGTTCTCATCGTTTACCACGATCTCGCGCATCGACGTGGCAATGGTGATTTGCGCGGCATTCTTCAGCTTCGTGATCGGCGGTTGGGTAGCCGCGAAGATCACCGGCGCACGCCACGCGGAACGTACGATTCTGCACGCTGCAATTGCCTGGCTGGTAGCGACGCCGCTGCTGGTCGTGATGCTCGTCGCCGGCGCAGGGAACGCGTTCGGCGGCTGGTACGGCGGCCTCGTCGCATCGCCGATCGGCGCTGCGGTCGCGCAACCGGCGACGCCCGACGTCGTGCGCAACACGGCCTTGGCCGCCCTGACCTCGCTGCTCGTCGGATTGGTGGGCAGCGTGATCGGCGGCTGGATCGGTTCGGGCGAACCAATGACCTTCACGCACCACCACAAACGCAACGCGTATCTCGCGTCGCAGAAAGGGAATATTTAAATGCCGTTGATCCTCCTGTGGCTGCTCGGAGCGCCGCTCGGACTCATCATCATCCTCTTCATCCTCGGCATCGGCCGCTAGGGAATTGCAGCGCACGATTCGGGTGGCGTCGAAGGGGCTCTCACGAGCATCATTGGTTCATGAACAGCTACTACGACGCCCTCAGTCAGCGCGATCCGGCCTTCGAAGGGGTGTTCGTTTACGCCGTAACGACGACCGGCGTCTACTGTCGCCCCACCTGTAAGAGCCGCCGCCCGCTCGAACGCAACGTCCGCTTCTTCGCGGATACGGCGCGCGCGCGGGCGGCCGGTTTTCGCGCCTGCAAGCGCTGCCGCCCCGACGACGGCGCCTATGACGCGCAACCCGAGTGGCTCGCGCAAGCCTGCCGCTTTCTCGAAGATGCCGAAGAAGCGCCGACGCTCGACGAGCTCTCCGCGCAGGTCGGCGTCAGCCGCGCGCACCTGCAGCGCACGTTCACGAAGGCGGTCGGGGTCTCACCGCGGCGCTACGCCGCGACGTTGCGCGAGCAGCGCTTGCGTACGGCGCTGCGCGGCGGTGCGACCGTGACGGCGGCGACGTACGAGAGCGGATTCGGCTCCAGCTCGCGCGTCTACGAATCGGCCGCGGCGACGATCGGCATGACGCCGGCGCGCTACCGGCGCGGGGCGTCCGGGATGACGATCGCATACGGCATCGTCGCCTCGGCGCTGGGACCCGTTCTCGTGGCGGCGACCGATCGCGGCATCGCTCACGTCGCGCTCGGCGACGACGAAGGCGCGCTGGAACGCGACTTGCGCGCGTCGTTTCCGCAAGCGACGCTCGAACGCGCCGACGACCGCGTTGAATCGGCCACGTCGGCGCTGGTGCGCTATATTTCTGCGGGTGGCCCCTGGCCACAGCTGCCGCTGGACGTTCGCGCGACCGCCTTCCAAGCGCGCGTGTGGGAAGCGCTTACGCACATCGCGCCGGGCGCCACGACGACGTACGGCGAGTTGGCGCGAGCACTCGGCGATCCGAACGCGACGCGCGCGGTGGCCCGCGCGTGCGCGACGAATCCGGTCGCGCTGCTGATCCCCTGTCACCGCGTGGTCGCGAAGAACGGCGACATGCGCGGATACCGCTGGGGCCTCGACCGCAAGAGCCGGCTGCTCGATATCGAACGCAACGCGTCGTGATCGACGCAACCGAGCTGACCGCACGCCTCGACGAGCGCGGCTATGCGGTCGTGCCGGCGTTGCTGGATGCCGCCACGGCGAGCGAGTTGACGGCGGCCTACGATGACGGCCCGCTCTTTCGCAGTACGATCGTCATGCAGCGCCACGGCTATGGACGCGGCGAGTATCGTTACTTCGGCTATCCGTTGCCGCCGCTCGTCCAAGCGCTGCGCGAGACGCTCTACACGGCGTTGCTTCCGGCGGCCAACGCGTGGTCGGAGCGCTTGGGTTCGAAGGTCCGTTTTCCGGCCGCGCTGCCGCTGATGCTCGAGCTGTGCGCCGATGCCGGCCAAGTGCGGCCGACGGCGTTACTGTTGCGCTATCGGTCCGGCGATTACAATGCGCTGCATCAGGACATCTACGGCGAGGTGGCGTTTCCGCTGCAAGCGACGATCTTGCTCAGCGATCCCGCGACGTTTACCGGCGGTGAGTTCGTGCTGGTCGAAGCGAAGCCGCGTAAACAGAGCGTCGCACACGTCGTGCCGCTCGGTCGCGGCGATTGCGTCGTGTTCCCGAACCGCTTACGGCCGAATGCCGAGGGCGGACGATCCACGTTCCGGCATGGCGTCGCGGACGTGCGCAGCGGCACGCGGGTGACGCTGGGCGTCATCCTCCACGACGCGCAATAGCGACCCACCAGATCAACGGCAACTGCAGCGGCACGCGCAACCAAAGCACCCACGCCGGTCCCACGCCGGCGAAACGATCGGCGGCGAGCGCCATGTACCAGTTGGCCGGCCAGACCGCGACGAGCAAGGCGATGAGCCCGATACCGGCCGCATTGCGCGTTGCGGGGATCAGTAAACCGATGCCGCCGGCGAGCTCGGCGGCACCGCTGATCGCGACCAGCACATCGGCGCGACCGAATTGCGGCGGCACGATCCCGGTATAGAACGCCGGGTGGACGAAGTGCAACGTTCCCGTCGTGAGAAAAAGTATCGCCGGCAAGACCGTTCGAAGGACGAAACGCATGCAGCCGGTTATAATAACCGCCTATGAACTTTACCTTTCAGCGCGCGCGCTTTCGCGACGTTCTGCGCGCCGACCAATGCGTTCATCCGGGCTCGGTGTTCGATCCGATTTCCGCGCGCATCGCGCAGTCACTGGGCTTCGAGGTCGGCATGTTTGCCGGATCCGTCGCCTCGCTGGCGATTCTCGGCGCGCCGGATCTGACGGTTATAACGCTCAGCGAGTTCGCCGAACAAGCGTATCGGATTTGCCGGGCCGGGCAATTACCGTTGCTGGTCGATGCCGATCACGGATACGGGAACGCGCTCAACGTCATGCGCACGGTCGAGGAGCTCGAGACCGCCGGCGTTGCCGCCCTCACGATCGAAGACACCGTATTGCCCCGGCCGTTCGGGGAGACGCGTACGACGCTGATCTCGACCGAGGAAGCGGCAGCCAAGATGCGCGCGGCCGTGCGCGCGCGTCAGGATCCCGGCCTCGTCATCGTCGGACGCAGCCAGGCGGCCTTGTTCGTCGGCATCGAGGACGCGATCGTGCGCGCACGCGCGTACGCGCAGACCGGCGTCGACGCGCTCTTCTTTACCGGCGTGACGACGCGCGAGGAACTCGAGGCGATCGCTGCGGCCGTGAGCCTGCCGATCATGCTCGGCACCGTCAACGCCGCGTTGAGCGATCGCGCGTATCTCGCTTCGCGCAACGTGCGGATCGCGCTGCAGGGACACCAGCCGTTTGCAGCCGCCGTCCAGGCGACGTACGCGACGCTCAAAGCGTTACGCGAGGGCGTCGCGCCGGCCGATCTTCGCAACGTGGCGCCGAAGGAACTCATGGACGAAGTCAGCCGTGACGGCGACTACGCAGCTTGGACGAAGGACTTCCTGCGCGGCTGATGCCGCTCAGTCGAAGAGCGACGGGTTCGTTGCGCCGGTGTCGGCGACCGGCGCGATCAACGCGGCGTCGTCGAAGCGCGCGTTGCCGACGCGGGGCGCGACGGGGTTCGCCGTCCAGTCTTCCGACGGGCTCGGGGCGAGCAGTTCCAGGAGCGCCGCGGGTTCGCGTTCGCCCGTCGCGAGCCACGCATCCGCAGCTGCGAGATCGAGCACGACCGGCATGCGCGAATGGATCGTGGCCATGAACGCGTTCGCCGGTTGCGTGATGATCGCGGCGCTCGTCACCGTTTCGTCGCTCGAAGGCGAATGCCAAACGTCCCATACGCCGGCGAACACGAACGGTTCGTCGTCGGTGCGGTGGATCCACAGCGGCGTCTTGCCGCCATCCTTGTCCGCGCGCCACTCGTAGAAGCCGTCGGCAAAGATCGCGCAACGTCGCGCGCGAAACGCATCGCGATACGTCGGCGCTTTGGCGACCGTTTCGATGCGCGCGTTGAACGTCGAGAGCTTCACCGCGGAGGGGTGTTCGGCGTGCGGCGGTACGAGGCCCCAGCGCACTTCTTCGACGCGGCGGCCGGGATCGTTGAGTGCGGCGACGATCGGTTGCGTCGGCGCGATGTTAAAGCGGCTGCGGAGCGCCCTCGCGACGGTGCGGCTGCCGAGCGCGCGCGCTAACGGCCACGGCGGTTTCCGTAGGGTGAAGCGGGCGCACATTCACTAGGCGCCTTGCCACCGGGTGAAGAGTTCGTGTTCGATGCCGAACTGATCGAGCACCTTACCGACGGTATGGTTGACGACGTCCTCGATCGTCTTCGGGCGGGAATACGTGCCGGGCACCGGCGGCAAGATGATCGCCCCGGCTTCGGCCGCGCGCACCAGGTTGCGCAGATGGTTGACGTGCAGCGGGGTCTCGCGGACGACGAGCACCAGCGTGCGGCGTTCCTTGAGGCACACGTCGGCCGCGCGCACCAGCAAGTTGTCGTTGAGCGAGTAGGCGATCGCGGATGCCGAGCGCATCGAGCACGGCACGACGATCATGCCGTCGGTCTTGAACGATCCCGATGAAATCGACGCGGCGAGGTTCGTGCTGTCGTGAACGATGTCGGCGAGTGCTTCCAGTTGCGGCGGCTTCACGTCGGTCTCGAGCTCGACGGTTTGCTTGGCCTGCGCCGAGAGCACGAGATGGACCTCGAAGCCGCCGATCGCGCGGAGCGCTCGCAGCGTCTGGATCGCATAGATGCTCCCGCTGGCACCCGATACGCCGACGATGATTTTGGGCATTGGTGCTCCGTTTCCGGGGCATGGACGCCGAACCTCCGGGGGGAAGGGTGGCGCCATGGTTGGCAACGATCTCGGCACGAAAACGGTCGCCGTTCTGGGACTTGGCGAAGCCGGCTCCCTGCTCGCTCGCGATCTGGTGCGCGGCGGCGCCACCGTGCGCGGCTGGGATCCCGACTTTCACGGCGATCTCAGCGAGATTCCGCTGGCTGCGAGTTTTGCAGCGGCCGTAACCGGCGCCGACATCGTCGTTTCGGTCAACTGGGCGACGGTCGCGGCGGACGTGGCCCGCGCAGCGCTGCCGCTGCTGCACGGTGGAATGCTCTATGCCGATCACAACACTGCCGGCCCCGTTCTGAAAGAAGAGTTGGCCGCCATCGTCGAGCCGAGCGGCGCTGCCTTCATCGACGTCGCAATGATGGCGCCGGTGCCGCCGCTGGGAATGCGGGTGGGCATGTTCATGGCCGGGAGCGGCGCGGAGGAACTCGCCGCATATTATCGCCGGTTCGGCACGCCGGTCGACGTCGTCGGCACGCGACCCGGTGAAGCGAACGCGCGCAAGCTCACGCGGTCGGTGTTTTTCAAAGGCATGTCGTCGTCGGTTTGGGAGGCGCTGGAAGCCGCGCGCGCGGTCGGGGTCGAAGACTGGCTACGTTCGGACATCATCAAGACGTTCGTTGCGGCGGATGCGGCGTTCATCGATCGCCTGATCGACGGGACGGAGAAACATGCCGTTCGCCGCGGTCACGAGATGCGCGATGCCGAGTCGATGCTGCGCGAACTGGGAACGTCGACGACGATGGTCACGGCGACGGCCGAATCGCTCGAACGGATTGCCGGCGAGAAGAAGGTTCTCGAACACCGGTGACCGGGCCGCCGGCGATCGCCCTGCGCGACGTGGGGAAGGTCTTCGTTCGCGACGACGGTGGTGCCGTTGCGGTACTGCAGCACGTCAGCTTCGAGATCGCGGCCGGTAGTTTGGTCTGCCTCGTCGGCCGTAGCGGGAGCGGTAAGTCGACGATCCTCAACATGATCGCCGGATTGATCGATCCCTCGAGCGGAACGATCGCTTTCGCCGACGGCTCGACGAAGCGGCCACGGCTCGATGTGGGCTACATGACGCAAAAGGAAACGCTGCTGCCGTGGCGCGACGTGTTGCGCAACGTTGCGATGCCGCTGGAAGTGCGCGGCGTCGAGCCGGCGCGGCGCGAGGCGCGCGCGCTCGAACTGATTCGCGTGGTCGGCCTCGCGGGCGCGGAAAAGCGCTATCCGCGCGAGCTTTCCGGCGGCATGGCGCGCCGCGCATCGCTCGCGCGCATGCTGGCCAGCGATCCGGCGCTCCTCCTCCTCGACGAACCCTTCGGCGCGCTCGACGCCCAACTGCGCGGCGACCTGCAGAACGAACTGCTGCAACTCTGGCAGGGTAGCGGCAAGACGGTCGTCTTCGTGACCCACGATATCGATGAAGCGCTGCTCCTCGCCGACCGCGTGATCGCACTGCAGTCCGGTGGCCGCATCGCCGTCGATGTCGAGTTGCCGCCGGCGCGGCCGCGTGCCGTGCGCGACGTGCGCTTCGCGCCGGAATTCATCGCCCTGCACGAACGGCTGCTCGACGCGCTTACGACCGATCCCGATGCGGGCGCGCGGGTGGCGTCTTGAGCGCGACCGTTTCGGCCGTTCGGACGCGGCGCAGCGCGCGCACGCGGCATCGTCTGATGGTCAACGCGGCGCGCATCGTGCTGTTCGTCGTCGTCGTCGTGCTCTGGCAGGTCGCATCGAACCTGAACCTGTTCGATCCGGGCGTCGTGCCGAGTCCGTTCGCGATCTGGCAGCATCTCGTGAAGTGGACGCTCGACGGCACCCTCTGGTTCCATTCGTGGATCACGATCCAGGAGACGGTGGCCGGATTTTTGATCGGGGCGATCGGCGGGATCGTTTTCGGCTTTGCGATCGGACGCTATCCGGCGCTGGCGGAAGTGCTCGATCCGTTCATTCTCGCGATCTATAGCGTGCCGAAGGTTGCGCTCGCGCCGCTGTTCCTGGTCTGGTTCGGAATCGGGATCTTTATGAAGATCGTGCTGGCGGCGGTGACGGTGCTGTTCATCGTGTTCTTCAACACGCTCGCCGGCGTACGCAACGTCGACCGGGACCTCGTCGATGCGGTGTGGCTCATGGGCGCAAAGCCGCGCGACATCCTGCTCAAGGTTCTGGTGCCCTCGGCGATGAGCTGGGCGCTTACCGGCGTGCGCATCGCGATCCCCTACGCGCTGATCGGCGCGATCATCGGCGAGCTGATCGCGTCCAATCGGGGGATCGGGTACCTGATCTCATCGGCTGCCAGCGCCTACGATACGGCGGGCGTCTTTGCGGCGCTCATCGTATTGACGATCCTGGCGATGCTCCTCAACGCGATCGTTGACGAGATCGACCGCCGCCTGTCGAAATGGAAAGTCGACGCATCCGTCAGCATACGAGGAACGTAACCACATGAAGCTCACGCGCAAACGCGCTCTGACCGCGCTGGCCGGCGCCGCCTCCGCGGCTGCCTTTCCTTCGATCGTACGCTCGGCGACGCAGTCGCTCCAGGTCGGGCAGATCGGTAACTCGGTCGCCTTCTTCCCGGTCTTCGTGGCCGCCAAGAAGGGCTATTACAAAGATGGCGGCCTCGACGTCACGGCCACGTCGTTCTCATCGGGAACGCTGGTCGGCACGGCCGTCACGTCCAATAGCATCGACATCGGTAACTCGGTGATCACCGATGTGTTCGCGTTGCTAAAGGCCAACCGGCCGGTGAAACTGATCGGTTCGCTCTGCAACGCCTATTATATCGATATCGTCGCGTCAAATCAGTTTCTCGATGCGACCAAGCTCACGCGCGCGAGCAAACTCGCGGATAAAATAAATGCCCTCAAGGGCAAGAAAGTCGGCATCACGGGACCCGGCTCGGGCACCCAGGCCCTGGTGGATTTTCTCTTCAAGTCGCAGGGTCTCGACTCGACGCGCGACGTCGAGCTGGTGAATGTCGGGGCCGATCAAGGGGCGGTCTTGCAGACCATGAAGACCGGACGCATCGATGCCGTTTCGTTCGCCTGGCCGATGTCGATGATCGCCGAAGCCAACAACATCGGCAAAGCGCTGATCGTGCCGGCCGCAGGCGACGTGCCGTCGATGCGCGAGCAAGTCCAAGGCGTGATCTACGCGAAGCCCGACTTGCTTGCCAAACGGCAGGATGCCATCGTGGCGTACGTGCACGCCATCGGGCGGGCGGAAGCGTTTCTGCACAAGAACACGGGCGAAGCGCGCGAACTGCTCAAGGAGTACGACGGTGCGCTGAGCGATCCGGCGATCAACGCGTTGCTGGCGGAGTATCTTCCCGTGCTGCCGCAGGAGCCGAATATTGCCGCGGACAGCTACGAAAAGGCGCTGCAGTTCCACCGCGTGACGGGCTTCGCCGGTCCGTCCGGCAACTCGTATGCCGAAGTGGTCGATACCAATACCGTGCTCAAAGCGATCCGGAACCCCAAATGAAACTCTGCCGATTCGGGGAGAACCGCTACGGCGTCGTGCGCGACGGCCAGGTGTACGATGTCACGGAGTACGTCGCGAAGGCGGTCGTTGCCGCTCCGCTGCAACGCGGTGACGCCGTGATTGCCAACCTCGCCGCGATCGTCAACCTCGTTGAGGCTGCCTCGCTCGGAGCGCCGGCGGGGCACGCGAGCGAGCTGAAGCTTCTCTCTCCCGTGCTCAACCCGACGAAGATCGTCGCCGCGCCGGTGAATTACGAAGCCCACATCACGGAGTCCGAAGCCGATCCGGGTATCACGTTCAACCATGCGGTTGCGCGTATCGACAAGGCCGGATTGTTTCTCAAAGCGTCCAGTTCACTCGTCGGCCCGGGCGAGGGCGTGGCCGTGCGTTTCCCCGACCGCCGCAGCGATCATGAGATCGAACTGGGCCTGGTCATCGGACGGCAGTGCAGCGACGTGCCGGAAGCGAGCGCGCTCGCGGTCGTCGCCGGTTATGCGATCGCGCTCGACATGAGCGTGCGCGGCACCGAAGACCGCAGTTTCCGCAAGTCGATCGACAGCTACTCGGTCCTCGGGCCGTGGCTCGTGACGCCGGACGAAGTCCCCGATCCGGACAACGTCGACTTTGCGCTCAAAGTGAACGGCGCGGTAAAGCAACAGTCGAACACGCGACACTTGATCTTCAAGACGCGCAAGCTGATCGCGTGGGCGTCGCGCTGGTACACGCTCTATCCGGGCGATGTGGTGATGACCGGGACGCCGGAGGGTGTCGGACCGGTGGGCCCGGGCGACGTGATGGATTGCGAGATGCAGTACATCGGTTCGATGCGCGTCGACGTGCGCGCGGCGGCGGTCTTTGCCGCGGGCAGCCACGCATCGGCGGCCGTCGCGGAATGAACGGCGCCCGGGAGCGCGTCATCGTCGCCGGTGGTGGTCCGGTCGGCCTGATGACGGCGCTCGGGCTCGCGCACGCCGGCGTCCCGGTGCTCCTGATCGAGCAAGAGCCGGCGCTAACCGTCGACCTGCGGGCCGGATCGTATCACCCGCCAACGCTCGAAGCGATGGCGCCTTACGGAATCACTGCGCGCATGCTCGAGCGCGGCATCAAGGTCCGGCACTGGCAGATCCGCGATCGCAAGAATCCCGAGTGGGTCGCGAATTGGGATCTCGGCTTGATCGCGGATCTCACGCCGTATCCGTATCGCTTCCATCTCGAACAGCACCAGCTCACGCCGATCATCCTCGACTTCTTGCGTCAAGAACCGCTCGCCGAGGTGCAGTTCGGCGCGCGCTTCGTCGACGTGAAGCAAACGGACGGCGGCGTACGCGTGACCTACGAGCGCAACGGAGCGACCGAGGCCGTCGACGGCGCGTACCTCGTCGGCGCCGACGGTGGCCGCAGCAACGTGCGTAAGGCAGTCGATATGCCGTTCGAGGGTTTCACCTGGGACGAGCGCTTCATGGTGATCAGCACGTCGTTCAATTTTCAAACGATCGGCTATGCGAAGAACGCCTACATCGCCGATCCGGATCAGTGGGTGACGCTCTTTCAGATGCCGGGCGAAGGGGCGCCGTATTGGCGCATCGTCATTCCGACCGATATCGAGATCCCCGAAGACGTCATCGCCGCGCCGGCTGCAGTCGAAGCGTGGCTGCAGAACTTCGAGCCGCGCGACGAGCCCTACGAGGTGCTCTATAACAGCTTTTACCGCGTGCACCAGCGCGTGGCGCGCAACTTCCGCAGCGGGCGCGTGCTCCTGGCCGGAGATGCCGCCCACCTCAACAACCCGCTGGGCGCGTTCGGACTCAATAGCGGCATCCAAGACGCCGCTAACCTGATCCCGAAACTCGCGGCAGTGTGGCACGGCACGGCGCCGGAGTCGCTGCTCGACGTGTACGATCGCCAGCGACATACGGCGACGGTCGAACACGTCCAGGCCAATTCGATCGCCAACAAGCGAACGATGGAACAGCGCGACCCCGAACTCCGTCGCGCGCATTTCGAAGAACTGGTGCGCACGGCGAATACGCCCGAACTCGCGCGCCGCTACCTGATCAACTCATCGATGATCGCGGCCGTGCAACGCGCGTCCGAGGTCGCATAGCCGCCCCTTGGGCTCCTAGGAACCGCATGCGCATCGACGTTCACGCTCACTACTTTCCGGGACCCTACCTCGACCTGATCGACGCGCTCAGTCATGGCGAGGTCGAAACGAGCATGGGGCGGCGCGGAGCGCATGCAACGCATGCCGCCGATGCGGCCGTGCGCATCGAGGCGATGGACAAGGCCGGCGTCGGCATGCAGATCCTCTCGATCGCAACCGGCGGCCCGTACATTTCGAACGAGATCGGCGCGATCATCGGCGCGCGAGCGGCGAACGACGCGTACGCGGAGATGGTCCGCCTCCATCCGCAACGCTTCAAGGCGTTCGCCACGCTGCCGTTGCCGCACGTCGCTGCCGCACTTGCGGAGATGACGCGCGCGTTCGACGAACTCGGCATGATCGGCATCGGCATTGCGACCAAGATGGGCGGCAAGTCGCTCGCCGATCCATCGTTCGATCCGGTCTACGAGGAATTGAACCGCCGCGGCGGGGTGCTGTTCGTCCATCCGATCGGGCATTCGTGCGATTCCTCGCTGCTCGAGTCGACCGGTCTCACCTGGCCGCTCGGCGCACCGTTCGAGGACACTGCCGCGGCGCTGCAACTGTTGCAGACCGGCTTCGTGCAGCGCTTTCCGAGGATCCGGGCGATCATGCCGCATCTCGGCGGCACGCTGCCGTTTCTCGTGCACCGTCTCGATCACCAGCAGAGCCGCTTCATGAACGGCCACGGCACGCCGAGTCAGCTCGTGAAGAAGTTCTGGTACGATTCGGTCAACGGCATTGCGGCGGCGCTCCGCTGTTCGTGCGATACGTTCGGCGTCGACCGCATCGTGTTCGGCACCGATTATCCGTTTTGGAGCGGCCCGGCGCACCAGCACGCATCGGAGTATCTCGATAACGCGGGCCTCTCCGCGGCCGACGTGCTAGCGATCTCGGAGGGCAACGCGCGCGCGTTGTTCGGTGACGCGCTTAACGCCTAAGGCGCGTCGGTCGTGAGTTTGTAGTCGTCGAACCGCGCGTGCGCGGTGATGTGGTAGCCGGGCACTTGGATATCGGCGTCTTCACTCTCCGGAACGGGGTAGCCGTCGACTTGGACCGGGTTGACGTCCACGCGGATCACGCCGCCGTTGACGTACGACCACTGGACTTCCCGCAGCCCATCGTCGTCGAGGACGGCGTGAACGCCCCGGACGTGGCCGTCCGTGCGGTCCTTCATCTCGACGATCGAGCGCTCGCCGTCGTGCATGAGACTGACGACGTCATAGGTTGCCGGCCACGTGACCGGTTCCATCGGATCCATCTTGATGTTCTCGAAGCCCTTGCCGAACCACGGCACGTTGCGAAAGTGCACCGAGTAGAGGTTCGGACGTTCGTACTTCCCGGTACCATCGAGGTGGACGTGGAGATACGGAAAGGTCTTCAACGCGAAATCGACGTGCAAACCAAAGGTATAGGAACGCACCGCGGACGTGCGGGCGCCGGTTGTCGCAAAGACACGGGCAGCCTCGTCGGGTGGTCCCTCTGCGAGGAGGGCGAGCGACGCGACGAGCGCAGCTACCCCCCGGAAGACGGGGCCCATATTAAGGCAATCTTTCGACGGAAGGCCCGCCGCCCCTCGACCACGTAGATCACAGTTAGGACCTACGAAACAACGTTTTGCTAGCAAAATCGAGGTCACGCCGTGTCGGACTTATTTTATCAGACTCGCCCCGATCCGCCATACCCGCCTGAGGCGAGGGCCTTCGCCGATCAGCTCGAGGCCATTATGGCCGACGGCACCTACGATCTGTACGCGATCGCCGCTGCGCTCAACGCCCGCCGCGTGTCAGCCGGCGGGCGCGGGACCTGGACGCCCGAGTCCCTGAGCGCCTACTTTTCCGAACTCGCGAACGCATAGGGGTAGCGGGATGCATACGATCTTCGAGATTGCCCAAGGCCGTACGCCCGAGGTCGCCGGTCGCGCGGCGCTGGAAGAGCGCGTCGCTAACGAGGGTTTCCGCGGCCGCTGGTATCCGTTGACGGCCTCCCGCAACGTCGGCCGCGCGCCGGTCGCCCTCGACCGGATGGGCGAACGCATCGTCCTTTGGCGCGACGCCGGGGGTGCGGTCCACGCCCAGGAAGACCGCTGCCCGCATCGCGGCGCGCGGCTCTCGCAAGGGCACGTCCGCGAGAACGCGATCGTGTGCCCCTATCACGGTATCTCGATCGACGCCGACGGCCGCATCGCGAGCGTCCCGGCGTTACCGGGTTGCCCGATCGAAGGCCGGCTCGCCGTGCGAACGTACGCCGTGCAAGAGATCGCGGATGCAATCTTCGCCTACTTTCCGACGCCGGCCGGCGAGGGCCCGATTCCGCTCGGCCCGCCGCCGGAGTTCACCGATCCGGCCTGGTCGCACTTCGTGTGCGAGACGACCTGGAAAACCAACTATCGCTACGCGATCGAGAACGTGATCGATCCGATGCACGGGCCGTATTTGCACGGTGACTCGCATACGATGTCGTACGGCATCAAAGACGACATCATGGAAATCAGCGACACGCCCGACGGCTTTCGGGTCTCGCGCAAACTGCAGAAAGACGTTGCCTTCGACTGGACGGAGTACGGCGAGACCGGCGCGCTCTGGATGAAGCTCGACATTCCCTATCCCGTTGCCAACGGGCCCGGCGGACCGTTCCGGATCGTCGGTTTCGCGACCCCGATCGACGAGACGACTTCGCAAATCTTCTTTTGGCGGATGCGCAAGGTGAGCGGCTGGGAGCGCGACCTGTGGCGCTTTCTTTTCCGCGAACGGCTCGAAGCGCGCCACTACGCCGTACTCGAACAGGATCGTGTCGTGCTCGAAGGCTTGGCCGACGATGCACGCGAGCACGAGATCCTCTATCAGCACGATCTCGGTATCACGCGTCTGCGCCGCCGCTTCAAGGCGATCGCACGCGAACAGATCGAAGCCGCGCAAGCGGTCGCGGCCTCCGCGTCTGCGCCGCGCATCGCGGCCGAAGCGTGACGACCGAACCGGGCGAGAGCGTTCCCGACGCGCGTTATAGCGTGCACTCGCTCGAATTGGGCTTGCGCATCCTCGAGAGCTTCGATCGCGACGCCATCGATGAGATGAGTTTGAGCGAGATGGCGCGCCGCATCGGCGTCTCGCGCTCTTCGGCGTTTCGCCTCGTGCACACATTACAGCGGCTGGGTTACCTCGAGCGCGAGGACGAGACGAAGAACTACCGGTTGGGCGCACGCGTGATGTCGCTCGGCTACTCGTTCCTCGCATCCAAAGACATCGCCGAACTGGCGCGTCCCGATTTGCAGCGCTTGCGCACGGCGACCCGGTGTTCGACGCACCTCGGTATCCTCGACGGCGCCGAGGTCATCTACATCGCGCGCTTCGCCGCGCACAAACCGGTCAGCGCGATGATCGCGGTCGGCGCGCGCGTCCCCGCGCACGCGACGACGATGGGTCGCATCATTCTCGCGTATAAGCCCGCCGCCTACATCCTTGAACACTTCGGCGGCCGGCCGCTGGCGAAGTTCAGCGAGCACACGCCCGTGACGCTCGAGCAGCTCTCCGGCATGCTCGAGGCCGACCGCCACCGCGGTTACGTCATCAGCCACTCGAATTTCGAAGCCGGGATTGCGAGCATCGCCGCGCCGCTGTTCGACGCCAAGGGCGAAGTGGTCGGCGCGATCAACGTCTCGACGCCGGAAAACGCGATCGACGTCGAGCGGTTCGATGCCGAGGTGTGCGATGCGCTCCGCGCGGCAGCGCGTCGCATCTCGGAACTCTCCGGGTATCGGGAGGCGGCGTTCGCTTCGTGAATCTGGAGCTGGCCGGGCGCGTCGCCGTCGTAACCGGCGGGACGTCCGGAATCGGGCTGTGCGCCGTGCGGCGCTTCCTCGATGAAGGTGCGTCGGTCGCGTTCTGCGCGCGCGATCGCGCGCGCGTCGACGCGGTGACGGCGGAACTCGCCCAGACCGCCGGCGACCGGGTGCTCGGCGTCGTCGCCGACGTGCTCGATGTGGCGGCGTTGGATGCCTTTCGCGCGCACGTCGAGGAGCGCTTCGGCCGCGCGGACGTGCTGGTCCACAACGCCGGCAAGTCGCGCATGCTCCCGCTGGCGGAGCTCGACGATGCGGATTGGACCGAGGAGCTCGAACTGAAGTTCTTCGGGCTGCTTCGCCCGACGCGCGCGTTCGTACCGTTGTTGCGCAAATCCGACGTGGCCAGCATGGTCTACGTGTCGTCGCTGCTCGCCAAACAGCCGGAGACGCGCCTCGTCTCGACCAGCGCCGCGCGGGCCGGCGCGTTGAACCTTGCCAAATCGTTCTCATTCGAATTCGCGCCGGCGATCCGCGTCAACTCGATCTTGCTCGGCGTCATCGACACCGGCCAATGGGAAGCGCGCTTGGCGGCGCGCCGCGCGGGCGGCGAGACGATCGAGCGCGCTGCGTATATCAGCGAGCTCGCGCGCGAACGCGGCATTCCGCTCGGCCGCATCGGGCATCCCGAAGAGGTGGCCGCCGCGATCGCGTTTCTGGCTTCTCCGCTGTGCGGCTTCATGACCGGTGCGGTCATAGAAATTTCGGGAGGCTTCAGCCGTTATGTCTGAGCGTGTGACCGGGGGCGACGTGATCGCCGCGTTCTTGGAAGACGCCGGCGTGCGGGCCGCATTCGGCGTGATCAGCATTCATAATATGCCCATCCTCGATGCGATCATGCGCCGCGGCGTGATTCGCTGCGTGCCCGCGCGGGGCGAGGCCGGTGCGACGAATATGGCCGATGCGTTCGCGCGCGTGACCGGGGGGCTCGGCGTCGCGGTCACCAGCACCGGAACGGCGGCGGGCAATGCGTGCGGAGCGATGGTCGAAGCGTTGACGGCGGGAACGCCGCTCTTGCACATCACGGGCCAGATCGACGTGCCGTACCTCGATCGCGAGCGCAGCTACATTCACGAAGCCAAGGATCAGTTGGCGATGCTGCGCTCGGTTTCGAAGCGCGCATATCGCGTTTGGTCGGTGGAGACGTTGCTCGGCACGCTGCGCGAAGCGGTGGCCGTCGCGCTGACGCCGCCGATGGGACCGGTCAGCATCGAGATTCCGATCGACGTGCAGGGCGCATCGATGGACATGCCGCCGTTCGATGAGTTGCTGCCGCTACCGCCGGCCGAAGTAACGCTCGATATCCGTTCGCTCGAAGCGCTCGCGCGCGAACTGCGCGGCGCGAAACGGCCGCTCTTGTGGCTCGGCGGTGGCGCGCGCGCCGCATCCGTACCGGTCCGCGCGCTCGCCAAGCTCGGTTGGGGCGTCGTCACGAGCGCGGCCGGTCGCGGCATCCTGCCCGAAGACGATCCGGCGTCGCTCGGCTCGTACACGGCCTCACCCTCCGTCGAAGCGCTCTACCGCACGTGCGATGCGATGGTCATCGTCGGCTCGCGGCTGCGCGGAAACGAAACGCTGCGCTGGAACCTGCGCTTGCCCGAGAAGCTCTATCAGATCGACGCCGACCCGACGATGCGCGACCGCTCCTATCCGGTGCGCCGCTTCGTCACGGGCGATGCCGCGACCGCATTGAACGAACTCGTCGAATTGCTCGGCAGCGATATGACGATCGACCCGGCGTTCCGCACCGACGTCGCGACCGCGCGCACGCAGGCCAACGACGCCTTGCGACGCACGCTCGGCCCCTACGAAGATCTCGTGCACGCGCTCGGTGCGTGGATGCCGCCCGGCGCCGTGTGGGTGCGCGACGTGACCGTCTCCAACAGTTCGTGGGGCAATCGCTACCTGCCGCTGCGCGGTTCGCGCGACGGCGTGCATGCGATGGGCGGCGGCATCGGTCAAGGCTTGCCCATGGCGATCGGCGCCGCACTCGCTGCCGGCGATCGCAAAGTCGTGGCACTGGCCGGCGACGGCGGGTTGCAGCTCTCGTTCGGGGAGTTCGTTACGCTCGTGCAAGAGAACGCCGACGTCCTGCTGATCGTGATGAACGACGGCGGTTACGGCGTGATCCGCAATATCCAGGATGACAAGTTCGGCGGACGCCATTACCTCGCAAACTTGCACACGCCGGATTTCCAGGCGTTCGCGGCCTCCATCGGGCTACCGAGTGCGCGCGCCGGTGACATGCCGTCCTTCCACGCGGCGCTTGCGGCGCTCGGTAACCGCAAAGGCCCGGCGCTGCTCGAAGTCGACATGATCGCGTTCGGTCCGTACGCCGCCGCGTTCGCCGGTCCACCGGTGCGGGAAGCGGCGTCCGCATGACGGTAGCGGCGTCGGCGCTCGGCCCGATCTTCATCGGCGGGGCGTGGCGTCCGGGCCGCGGCGCTCCGGTCGTCTCGACCAATCCCGTCGACGGTTCGGTCAACGCAACGTTCGCGGGGGCCGACGCGAACGACGTCGCCGAAGCGGTCGAGCGCGGCGCCGCGGCGATGGCCGAGCCGGCGTGGCGCAATCTGTTGCCGCACGAACGCGCCCGCATCGTGCGCCGCATCGGCGAGGGCATCGCCGCCGAAACCGAATCGCTCGCGCTCTTGCAGCTGCGGGACAACGGGAAACCGCTCTACGAGACGCGCGGACTCGTCATCAGCGCCGCCAACACGTTCGGTTTCTTTGCATCGGCGTTGGAAACGTTGGAATCCGAAGTGACGCCGGCGCGCGGTGCGTTCCTCACCATGACGACCTATCAACCCATCGGTGTCGTGGGCGCGATCACGCCCTGGAACTCGCCGATCGCAAGCGAAGCGCAGAAAGTCGCGCCGGCCCTCGCCGCCGGCTGCGCCGTCGTGCTCAAACCCTCCGAACTCACGCCGCTGCTGGCGCTCGAACTCGGACGCATCGCGCAAGCGGCCGGGTTGCCCGACGGATTGCTGAGCGTCGTGCCCGGTACGGGCGCCGTCGCCGGTGCGGCGCTCGTCACGCATCCGGCGGTACGCAAGATCTCGTTCACCGGGGGGACGGAGACGGGCCGTGCGATCGCGCGGGTTGCGGCGGACAAGCTGATGGCGGTCACGCTCGAACTCGGCGGCAAGTCGCCGGCGATCGTCTTCGCCGATGCCGACCTCGACATCGCGCTCAACGGCGTGCTGTTCGGCATCTTCAGCTCGCAGGGTCAGAGTTGCATCGCGGGCTCGCGACTCTTCGTGCAGCGCGCGATCTACGAGGCGTTCGTCGAACGGCTCGTCGCGCGCACGAAGCAACTGCGCGTCGGCGATCCGCTCGATCCGCACACGCACCTCGGCCCGCTCATTTCGGAGCCGCAGCGGGCCAAAGTGGAAGCGTACGTCGCGCTCGCGCGAGCCGAAGGCGGACGCGTGCTGTGCGGTGGCCGCCGTCCGGACGGCGAGGCGTTCGCACGCGGAACGTTTTACGAGCCGACGATCGTCGAAGGCTTGAGCAATCGTTCGCGCGTCTGCCAGGAAGAGATCTTCGGTCCGGTCCTCGCCGTGTTGCCGTTCGACGATGAAGCCGACGTCATCGCCCAGGCCAACGATACGGTCTACGGCCTGGCGTGCGGCATTTGGACCGGTGATTACAAGCGCGCCTGGCGGGTCGGCACCGCGATCGCAGCGGGCACGCTGTGGATCAACACCTACAAGCAGTTCAGCATCTCGACGCCGTTCGCCGGCGCGAAAGCAAGCGGCATCGGCGTCGAAAAGGGCCGCGCCGGAATTCGCAGCTACCAGCAGGAGCAGAGCATCTACTGGGGCCTCGACGAGCGTCCGAACCCGTGGGCAAATCCGGCCTGATGGCGATCGCCAAAGCGGGCGGCTACGTGCGCCGGAACGGCGCCGGCATCGGCATCGAGATCCTCGTCAACGGCGTTCTGCCGTTCGTCGTGTACAGCTATGCGCGACCGAAGTTCGGCGACGTCGATGCGCTGCTCGCCTCCATGATCGCGCCGATCGCCTGGAGCATCATCGAGTTCGTGCGCAGGCGCCGCATCGACGGGATATCCCTGCTGATCGTTGCCGGCATCGCGCTGTCGCTCGTGGCCTTCATCGGTGGCGGCTCCGTTCGCTTTTTGCAGTTGCGCGAAAATCTCGTCACCGGCGTCATCGGCCTCGTTTTCCTCGTTTCTGCGGCGATCGGTAAGCCGCTGATCTACCAGCTCGCACGCGCGAGCATGATGCGGCGCTCCACCTCCGAGGCCGCGGCCTTCGAGAGCAACCGCAACAACGTCCATTTTCGTCGCGGGATGACGCTGATGACGGTCGTCTGGGGCGCTGGTTTTCTGCTTCAAACAGCGATTGCTTGCGTCTTGGTCTTTCAAATGTCGATCGCCGCCTATCTGGTGGTGAGCCCTTTTCTCGGCTACGGAACGATGGGGGCGCTCGCCCTGTGGACCTTTTTGTACGTCGGACGGAAAAAGCGGGCGGCGGCTTCCGCGAACGCAAGGAGCGTTCAGGAACCGGTCCAACAGTAAGAGGATCATGTCGATACCGGCATCCCGGATGAGGAGAACCTGATGGCTCGCGTGGTTGGCGCTTTTGGTGTGTCGCATGGTCCGCTGCTGACCACGCCGCCCGATCAGTGGCATCAGCGCGCAGCCGTCGACAAGCGCAACCCGCGCCACGCGTATCGCGGCGCGTATTACGATTTTCCGGCGCTCCTCGCGGCCCGTAACGGGGGCTTCGCCAGTCAGCTCGACATCGGCACCAAGACCAAGCGCTACGAGGCCTGTCAGACCGCGGTCGCGGAAATAGCGCGCCGCTATAACGCCTGCGGTGCCAACGCGGCGATCATTCTCGGCAACGATCAGCGCGAGATTTTCAAAGACGACTTCACGCCGGCGTTCCTCGTGTACGCGGGCAAAGAGATTCAGAACATCCATCCGGATGAAGAAGAGACCGAGCGCCTCGATGGGATGGGCCTCAAGATCGCGCTGCCGGGCCACGTCCCGGAGGGGGGAGCGGTGTATCCCGGCGCGCCGGCCATCGCCGAAGCGCTGGTCGATCAGTTGATCGAGCGCGAGTTCGACGTTTCGATATCCTACAAGCTGCCGGAGCACGACGGCCACGCGCACGGAATCCCGCACGCCTATGGTTTCATCTTCCGGCGCATCATGAACGACGCGCCGCCGCCCACCGTGCCGATCTTCTCGAATGTCGGCGAGGCGCGCAATCAGCCGCGGCTGCAGCGCATGATCAAGTTCGGCCACGCGCTCAAAGAATCGATCGATGCGTTACCGGACGACCTGAACATCGCGATCTTTTCATCGGGCGGCTTCACCCACTTCACGATCGACGAAGAGTTCGATCACGCGGTGATGGCCGCGATGAAGCAAGGCGATGAAGACGCGCTCGTCAAGTTCCCCGAATCGTGGTTCTGGGGCAACACCTGCGAGACGAAGAGCTGGTACCCGATGGTCGCCGCGATGAACGACTACGGCCGCAAGATGGACATCATCGACTACGTCCCGTGCTACCGCTCCGAAGCGGGCACGGGACAAGCGATGATCTTCGCCAGCTGGAACTGACGCCGACGCGCTACGCGCGCCGCGTCGCGGAGAGAAGCTCGAGGATGCCGCCGGTCGGCTCCTCGCGCTCGAACCCCATCGCGTCTTCCCAGGCGCGGCGGACGTCGTCGGGCTGGCCGACCTGGAAGACGTAGCTGCGGGCGACCGGGCTGTTCACGCCGTTCACGTACTTGCTCGCCGGTAGGCCGTTCACGAATAGATCCTTGTTGACGATCGGCAGGTCGATCCGGCGGTTGACCTCGGGGTCGCGTATGACGGCTTTCGGATCCTCACCCCGCGCCATCGCATCGATATCGTCGAGGTAGCGCTTGCGGATCATGATGACCCCGCGGTCGCTCGTGCCGAGGTGTTCCTTGGTGCGGTCCGCGATCGTGCCTTGGCCGAGCCAGGCCACGAAGTCTTGATTCATGACGTGGCTGGTGATCCACTTGCCGGTGAGGGCGTCCTTGATCGGACCATGCCAGGTCGGGATCGCCGCCTGCCGGTAGGGCTCGCGCTCCTGCGGGACACGGCTGAAGTGCCACGTGACGCTCAGCGTATGCTCGTCGTCGATCGGCACCCGCCACTCGAAGTGGCTGCCCGTGAAGAGGGCGTTCGGCCACAGGCACACGCGGCCGACCGTCCAGAGCGGATCGTCCTCGCCGGCGTCCTCGGTGACGCGCCGGTACGTGTGTCCGTAGGCAAACTCATCGAAGCCCAGCTTGAGGTGGCGGGGTGCATACGGTCCCGTCTGGCCGCGTAGCCGGATGCTCCAGTTGCGATGCATCCATTCGAAGTGGACCGGGTCGATCGAGTTCTCCTGACACTGAAACCAGTTGCACGGGATCTCTGAGAGCACGATCTGGGCGAAGCCGTTCTCCCACAAGAACGGCTCCCAGTTGGGTACCAGCGGCGCGGGCTGCGGGCCGAGGTACGCCCACAGGAGCCCGGCCTTGGCCTCGACCGGGTAGGCCTTGATCTGAACTTTGTCGCGATAGCGGGCGTCGGGGTTGGCGACGTCTTCATACGGCTGTTCGAGGGTCTTGCCGTCGTGGTCGTAGAGCCAGCCGTGGTAGTTGCACCGCAGACCGCATTCCTCGACGAAGCCGTACGAGAGGTCGGCCCGGCGGTGCGGGCAATGGCGGTCGACCAAGCCGTAATTTCCGCTCAGGTCGCGGTAGAGGACGAGGTCTTCGCCCATCAGGCGGACCGCCTTGACGGGGTTCGTCTCGAACTCGCTCACACCGGCGATCGGCATCCAGTACCGCCGCAGCAGATCGCCCATCGGAGTACCCGGCCCCACTTGGGCGAGGAGCCGGTTGCGTTCTTCCGTCAGCATATTGCCCTCATTATACCGCTACGGGCCTGGTAGTTGCGCGAAGTGGAAGAAGTAGTTGAACGACCAACCGAGGATGCCGCCGCTGAGAAGGGCGCACGCGATCGTTGCGGGGATCACGATGCGCTTGTCGTGATCTTCCATCATCGACCCGCCCAGCATGACGATGCAGCCGGCGCCGACGACGAAGCCGACGGTGAACAAGACGGCGTCGATATTTCCCGGCATTAGTGCATGACCATTCCGCCGTCGACGACGATCGTTTGACCGGTGATGTAGGTCGCGTCGGGCGAGCACAGGAACGCGACCGCGCCGGCGACGTCGGCCGGCGTCTGGTCGTGCTTGAGCGCACGGCGCGTGCGGTAGTCGTTCCAGCGCGCTTCGGGAACGCCGGACGTGGCCTCGACCTCGATCAGTCCGGGAGCGACCGCGTTCACGGTGACGCGCTGCGGGCCCAGTTCGCTTGCGAGGGTGCGCGTCATCGCGATGACCGCGCCTTTGGTTGCGACGTAGTGCAGGAGCAGCGAGGCGCCCCACAACGCGGTGTCGGAGGCGATGTTCACGATCGCACCACCGCCACCGGCGACGAGCATCGGGCCGAACTGTTTGCACGCCAGCCACGTGCCCTTGACGTTCACGCGAAAGATGCGTTCCCACTCGGACTCCGGGATCGCATCGTACGTTTTTCCGCCGACCGAATTGGCGATCGCGGCGTTGTTGACGAGCGCGTCGATGCGGCCGCAACCGGTCACATGCTCCGCGAGCGCGGCCAGCGACGCCGCATCGGCGATGTCGGTGTGCACGAACGAGGCCCAGCCGCCGCTCGCGGTAATGGCGGCGGCCGCTGCGGCGCCCAGCGGGGCGTCGAGTTCGGCGACGACGACGTGACGGCCGCCGGCAGCGAGCCGCTCGGCGATCGTCCGTCCGAGGCCGCGTCCCGCGCCGGTGACGACGGCAACGCGGCGTTCGCTCATCCTAGTGAATTTCTGCCGCGCTAAGTTTGGCGGCGTTCGCGTGCGTCACTTCGACGGTCGGGTTCTCCACGGTGTGCGCTTTCGGTTTCTTGCCGGCCAGCCAGTCGGCTGCGGTGTCGACCGCGAGTACGCCCCAAGTGTAACCGCGATTCGAAATCGTGTAGTCGATGCCGCCGTTGTTCTTGATCATGTCGACCACTTGCGGATAGCCGTCCCACCCGGCGACGAAGACTTTGCCGGGTCCGATGCTGCGCTCCTTGAGCGCTTGCGCGGTGCCTTCGGCAAGTTCGTCGGAAACGGCGACGATCGCTTTGACGTCGGGATGCGCGGTGAGGATGTTGCTCGCTTCGTTGAGGCCGGCTTCAATCGTCAGTCCGCCGTTGAGTTTCGCTGCGACCGTGATGCCCGGGTTTTTGGCGAGTACCGCCATCACGCCCGTATCCCAACCGTGGACGAAGCTGATCGCGGGCGGACCCTCGATGACGCCGATCTCACCTTTGCCCCCGAGCGCTTTGGCGACCGCGGTCATCTCTTGCGTCCCGAACTTCGACCAATCCTGACCGACGTAGGCATCTTCATCGGCAGCCGACGCGAGCGAGTTCGCGACCGAGATTACCGGGATGCCGGCGGCGCGTGCCGCCCTATACGCGTTGAGCAGGGCGTTCTGATCGAACGGCGAGCACAGAATCAGGTCGACCTTCTTCGTGACGAAGTTCGCGATCTGGTTGGACTGCTGTTGCGCGTCGGGGCCGGAGTATTGGAATTCGAGGTCGATGCCGCGTTTGGCCGCTTCCGCTTCCATGCCGGTCCGCATCTCGACGTAGAGCGGGATCGTCTGCGAGTAGAATGCGACGCCGATACGCTTCTTGGCTTGCGCGGTCGCACCGTGCGGCGCGATCGAGAGGGTGAGGACCGCAACGGCGGCGAGCAGGGCGAGCGGCTTGACCTTCATGGCGTCTTCGATACTCCTAGCAAACGAATGCGTTAGCGGCGGCGGATGAGTTCCGACGATGCGGCGATGATGAATACGATGCCGACGGCGACCTGTTGGTTCGAGTAGGGAACGCCCAGTAACTCCAGGCCGTTCTGGAGCAAGGCGATGAGGGCCACGCCCAAGAGCGTGCGGAGGATCGACCCGCGGCCGCCGTACAGGCTCGTGCCGCCTAAGATGACGGCCGCGGTCGCGTAGAGGGTGAAGATTTCACCGCCGGTTGGTTGTGCCGCCTGAACGCGCGCTGCGAGCAACACGCCGCCGATGCCGCCGGTGAGTCCCGAGACGGCGAAGTTTGCGACGCGCACGGAGTCGACGCGGATGCCCGCGAGGCGCGCGGCTTCGCGGTTCCCGCCGACCGCGAACGTGCGGATCCCATAGACCGTGCGATGCAACAGCAAGTAGCCGGCGACGAACGTCAGAAACATCCACCACACGAGGCCGGGCAGGCCGAGGAAATTGCCGTTGGCCAGCGCCCCGAACGCATCCGGCAGGTTTGCGATCGACGAACCGTTGGTCAGCGTGAGCGCGACGCCTTGACCGATGACGAGCATCCCGAGCGTTGCGACGAATGCCGGGACGTGCAGCCGCGTGCTGATGAGTCCGTTGATCAGGCCGATCAGAACGCCGCAGCCGAGTCCGGCTGCGATGCCGATCGGAATGGAGTTGTGCGAGGCATTCATCGCCAGACCGCAGATCACGCCCGAGAGCGCAACGTTCGCGCCGATGGAAAGGTCGAGGTCGCCGCCGACGATGACGAACGTCGTTCCGACCGACACGATGCCGAGAATCGCTGCTTGGAGCAGAATCTCGGTGAAGTTGCGCGGGCTGAAGAAGTAGGGCGAGAGTATCGCCAGCGCGACCACGAGCACGAGCAGGATCACCGGCACGAAGCCGACGTCGATCCACTCCGCCGTCGAGCGTGACCGCAGCGCGAGCCTCACGCGGCCGCGGTCGCTTTGGAGAGGCCGGTCGCGATCCCGGTGATGCGATTCTCGGTCGCTTCGTGATGCGGGAGAATCGCCTCGGGTGCGCCGGCGTGAAAGATGACGATGCGATGGGCGATGGCCAGCAGTTCGCGTAACTCGGTCGACATGAAGATCACGCTGCCGCCGGCCTCGGCAAAGGCCACCAATTGGCGGTGGATCTCGGCCTTGGCGCCGATATCGACGCCGTGCGTCGGTTCTTCGATCGCGATGATGCGCGCGCCCGAAGCGAGCCAGCGCGCGATCAGCACCTTTTGCTGGTTGCCGCCCGAGAGCGAACCTACGGGCGCCTCGATCGACGCGCAGCGAATCGCCAGCGACGCGCGGTAACCTTCGGCGATCGCGGTGCGCGCGCGCGTGTCGGTGAAGCCGTTCTTGCTGATGCGATGTAATGAGGCGAGCGCGATGTTGTTGGCGACCGATTGCTCGAGCGCGAGCCCGCTGCCCTTGCGATCCTCGGGAATGTAGCCGATGCCGCGGCGCACGGCATCGCCCGGTGCGCGCAACACGATCGGCGTTCCGTCGAGTGCGAGCGTGCCGTTGAGGGGCACGAGGCCCGCGAGAGCCCGAATGAGATGCACGGCGCCGGAACCGACGACGCCCGTGAGACCGAGGATTTCGCCGCCGCGTAACTCCAGGTCGAAAGGTTTGGCTTCGGGTCGCGTGCGCACGCCGCGAAATGCCAGCACCGGCGTGACGCCGCAGGCGCGCGGCTCGACCGGTTCTGCGGGTGCGCGGCCGAGAATCGCTTCCACCAAGACATCGCCCGTCATGACGTCGCGGCTCACCACACCGGCGTTGCGTCCGTCGCGCAGGATCGTGGCACGGTCGGCGACGCGCACGACCTCTTCGAGCCGGTGCGTCACAAGGATGATGCCGTGATCCGCCGCGCGCAAGCGCTCGAGTAATGCGAGCAGGCGATCGGATTCGCGCGATTCGAGCGAGGCGGTCGGTTCGTCGAGGATCAGGAACGCGGCGTCGACGGCGAGCGCGCGCGCGATCTCGACGAATTTCTTTTCGGCCGCATCGAGGTCGCCTACCTTGCGGTCGACGTCGATCGCGATGCCGAGCCGTTCGAGCAGATCGTGAGCCTCGCGCCGCATCGCGCGCGTGCGGATGAACGCGCCGCGCTGCGGCGGCCGGCGCAGGGTGCCGATAATATTTTCGGCGACCGTAAGCTCGGGCCAGACGTGGTAATCCTGATGCACGACGGCGACGCTGCGCTCGACTGCATCCTGCGGGCCGCGCAGCTTGACCGCAACGTCGTCGAAGGTCAGGGTGCCGGCGTCGGGTGCTTGTGCGCCCACCAGGATCTTGACGAGCGTGCTCTTCCCCGCTCCGTTCTCACCGAGCAGTGCGTGGATCTCGCCGCGTTCGCACGCAAACGAAACGTCGTTGAGCGCGACCACGGGACCGAAACGTTTGACGATCCCCGTGGCACCGAAGCGGCGAGCGTTCAAACGCGCGTCGCTTCGTAACCGGGATCGGGGAGGCCGGCCATCGCTTCACGGATCTCGGCGCCGGGCGGACCCGAGGTGCCCCACAGATCCATGAATTCGGGTTTACGCTCCCACACCTGCGGTTGCCACGCCGCGTCATCGGCAATCTCGACGCCGTCGGCGATCAATTCGACGACGTAGCCCGAAGGCTCGATGAAGTAGTTGAAGACCTGTGAGCCCGGCCCGTGCCGGCCCGTGCCCCACATCAGCGGCGAACCAAAGGCGCGCACGCGGCCTTGCGCGCGAAACAGTTCGTCGATCGACGCCATCGTCCACGACGTGTGGTTGTACGCCGCGTGGGGTGCCGCGTTGAACGCAATCGAGTGATGTTCGGGATTGCAGCGCAGGAACGACATCACGTGCTCGCTCCAGTCCGAGATCTTGAATCCCAGGACGTCGCGATAAAACGCGGTGACGCGATCGATATCGGGGGTATTGACCACGATATGGGCGAGCTTTTGCGGGACTGGATCGCTCGCGCCCGCCGTTCCCATCGTGACGCCGGCCGAAAGTTCGATGCAGCGGTTGTCCGGGTCGAGAAACTGGAAACCGTAGCCGCCGCCGGGCGTCACGAGGTTATGCGGCCTGGCAATGGTCGGGACGCCGGCCCGATCGAGATCGCGCGCAGCCGCGTCGACGTCCTGGGGGGAGCCGAGACCGAAGGCAATTCGATCGATGCGGCGTTCGGAGCCGTGCACGAGCGCGAGTTGAAATGGTTCATCGAGCTGCGTTTGCAGAAATGCACGGCCATCGAGGACGGCGCCGGTGTCGCGCAACCCCCAAGCCGCGGTGAAAAACGCGCGCGAGCGCTCGAACTCCGGCGTCGCGATCGCGACGTGGCGCAGGTGAGTGATGTTCATGCCGATGGTTCTCCTGGGACGGTGTCCGAACGCCAACCGTAGGCTTGGGAAAGTTCGGCGGCCGTTTCGCGGACCGCGGGAATGACGACATCGGCGACGCTCGCTGCGGTGAGGGCATCGGCGGGTGTCGAAACGTTGATCGCGGCGATCGTTTCGCTGTTACCGTTGCGAATCGGCGCCGCGACGGAACGGATGCCGAACTCGAATTCTTGATTGGAGGTCGCGAAGCCGCGCTGCCGGATCTGCCCGATCTCATTGAGAAACGCGCGCGTCTCGGCAAGGGTGTGCACGGTGTAGCGGGTCAGGTCGTTGGTGGCGAGCCACTCGCGAATCCACGCATCGCTCTTCGCGGCGAGCAGCATTTTGCCGATCGCCGTTGCGTGTGCGGGCAACCGCGAACCGACGTGGATCGTACTGCTGAGGATCGAGCGCGACGGCGCACGGCCGACGTAGACGACGTCTTTGCCGTCGAGGATGCCCACGTGCGCCGAGCCGTTGGTCCGGTCGCGCAGCCGTTCGAGATATGGTTGCGCGAGTTCGGGCAACTGCAGGTTGGCCAGCGCCGAGAAGCCGATCTCGAGCACTTTCGGCGTGAGTTCGTAGCGTTTGGTCACGGGGTCGCGGCGCAGGTAGCCGAGCGATTCGAGCGTGTGTAGAAAACGGAATGGTTCGGTACGGCGCCAACCGAGTTGCCGCGCGACGTCGCCGAGCGAGAGCGTGGGATGTTCGCGATCGAAACAGCGCAGCACGTCGAGGCCGCGCATCAATCCGCCGACCAGGTAGCGATCGTCGCCCGCAACCATCAAGCGCCGACCCACAGGCTCTGCGAGAGCCGGCGCAGCATCGCGAGCGCACTCAGCGGCGCGAGCGCGCTCGTCTTGGGATTTTCCGGGCTCGGCAAGTTGTCGAGACGCACCGTGAACGTGCCGAATTCGCCGCTCGCTTCGATCTCGTGAACGTTTGTGGTCGACGTGGGATCGGCGACGACGCTCACGCGCACGTCGATGCCGGCGCCGGCGAGTGCGAGCACCGCGGCGACGTTGACGTTGCTCGGAAAGCCGCGCACGGCGTCGGCAACGGTGCCTTCGAAGATCGTCGTCGGTACGGTCAGCGCGTCGAGATCGATCGCGTTGGCGACGACATACGGCGCTCCGGCGAGGCCGCGCGGCGGCTTCGTCGTGCGCAAGCTCAAGGTACGCATGCCGCCGAGCGCCCCGGCGCGAATGCCGTCGATCCCGGCCACGGCGCCCGACGGAACGAGGATGCGCCGTTCGTGCGCGCGCGCGACGGCGTGCAGTTCGCGCGCCAAAACGGGATCGACGAGCGCGCCCGCGCTGAGCACCATCACGTCGGCGCCGCGCGCGAGCCAGCCCGCGGCGTAGCGGCGCACGACGGCGGGGCCGGCCGCTTCGATCACCAGAGACGCGTGATCGGGGAGCCGCTCGAGGTCGGCGAACGCAGCAGCTGATTGGCGCCGCGCGCGGACATCGACGGCGCCGGCTTGGTCCTCGAGCCGGCCGATGGCGGTGACGCGCGCCATCCCGCCGCTCCCGCGCGCGATGCCGTCGATCAAGACGGTCGCGATTGCGCCGGCGCCGGCAAGTGCGACCCGCACGACGCGCGACGGCATCTCCACGCCGTCGACGAAGGCGCGAACGGCGCCCGCGAAGTCGTCGGGACGTTCGACGTTCGGCGCGTGACCCGCGCCGGGAATCGTGGCCAGCCGCGCATCGGGAATGCGTTCGGCGATCGTCGCTGAAAGCGGCAGCCCGACGACGCTATCGTGTTCGCCGCACACGACCAGCGCCGGTACGGCGACGTGCTCGAGCCACGGCAACGCATCGGTTGCGGCGATGATATCGGTGACGTAGCGGTAGCCGGCCGGCCGCGCCCGGCGCATGTTGCTCGCGATCTCCGCGAGCACGTCGTCCGCTGCGCCCGGGCCGGCGATCTCCCGGGCGCGCTCGTCGGCCCGGATCTGGAGGCCGGCGGCGAGGGCATAGCGGCCCTCGACCCAGCGCGCGCGTTCCTCGGGTGTCAGTGAGGCGCGGCCGAGGGTCGTATCGGAGAGGACGAGCGAGCGGACGAGCCCGGGGTGCCGGCGGGCCAGCGCGAGTGCCGCAAGGGCACCGAAGGAGACGCCGATCACGTGCGCCGGCGCGCCGGACAGCAGGGCTGCCAAGTCGTCGGCGACCGCGTCGAGCGAGGGCGCGCCGGTGGGGTCCGGCGAGTCGCCGTACCCCCGCAGGTCGGGGGCGATGAGCGCGTAGTCGCCGGCGAGGCGGGCGATCTGACGCTGCCACGACGTCGCTGAGGAGCCGATGCCGTGCAGGAGGAGCAGCGTCGGGCCCGCGCCCGCCCGTACCGTATGGAGCGCGGCTTGCGGCGCGACGGTCTCAGGCATTCGGCGGCCACGACGAGTGCGTCAAGTGTCTCCTATACGAAACAGATTTTCAAATGCGAATTAATTATGTTATACTCTGCGGGAGCTTACTGCGTCAAGGGAGATCGCCCGTGTCGAACCCCACCGAAGCCCCCACCGCTCGCATCGGACGCTATTTGGAGAAGCGTTGGGACTGGGATGCCTTCCCGGCCAACGCCGGGTATCCGGAACTCGAGCGGGCGCAAATGCGCTACATCGGTGCCGGCGGCTCGCCCAAGACCGACGACCGCAGCACGCTCGCACCCGGCGCCTTCACCTGCAGTTTGATCTTTCAGGAGCCGGGGCGCAAAGCGTCGACGCACCACCATAAGATCGAAGAGCTGTTCTTCATCCATCGCGGCAACTTGACGATGTCGTGGCAGTTCGGTGACGAGGTCATCGACTTCGTCGTCGGGCCCGGCGATGCGGTGCTCAACCCGACGAGCCGGCCGCACGGCTTCCGCAATGCGGGCACCGAGGACTGCGTCATGCAGATCATGGTCGCCACGGCGGCTCCGATGCATCCGACCTATACCGATCATCCCTCCGAGCACTCCGTGAGCCCACTGCGTCCGGCGTCGCCCGAGAAACGCGCCGAGTACATGCGCGAGGTCGAACGTTATCTCGCGCGCGCATCGTCGGTCACGCCGCTCGCGTCCGCGGTCGACGGCGGCACCTTCACCGCTTCGCCGTACGTGATGGCGCCAAAATTCGGCGGTCTGGTGACGCCGACGCACTTCACGTATGCGGTCGACACGCTGACGCGCGGCGCGACGACCCCGTCGTACGCACTCGGCGTCGAAGAAGCGTTCATGGTGATCGACGGCGTGCTCGACCTCGAGACGTTCGCCGGCGACGGCACCTCGACGGTGCAGCGTCTCGGCGCGCGCGATCTCGCGCTCGTTCCGGCCGGCGTGCAGCATCGGCTGCTGAACAGCGATGCCGCTACGGCGCGCTTCGGCGCGATCGTCGGTTCGAAAGACGGCGTACCGATCGTCTGGGAGCGCGCACTGAGCGCCGCTTCCGCTTAGTAGCGGGCCGACTCCGCGGCGTAGATTTCCGCGCCGGCGAGGCGTTTGACTTCATCGAACGGCGTCGTCGGCGCTCCGCCTTCGGGGTCGCCTGCAGCGAGCGCGGCAAAGGCGCGTTTCATGGCCTCGATCGCGCCGAACAGGGCTTGGTGATAGATCGCAAACGCGAAACCCATCTGCTCCAAGCGCGCGGGTGAAAGCAGCGGCGTCTTGCCGCCCGGTACGAGGTTCGCCATTGCCGGCGCATCGATCTCGGCGGCGAAACGGCGCAGTTCGTGCTCATTTGCCGGCGCCTCGAGAAACAAGAGATCGGCGCCCTCTTCTTTGAAGGCCGCCATGCGGTGCATCGCCGCCTCGAAGCCGTGCGGCGCGCGCGCATCGGTGCGCGCCACGATGAGGATATCGAGTCCGCTCTCACGGCGCGCATCGACGGCGGCTCGAATGCGCGTGCGTGCTTCGTCGAGCGGCACGACCACCTTGCCTTCCATGTGGCCGCAGCGCTTCGGCGCGACCTGATCTTCGATCATGATCGCCGCCGCACCGGCCTGCGCGTAGCCGACGACCGTGTTGCGCACGTTCATCGCGTTGCCGTATCCCGTATCGCCGTCGGCGACGACCGCGATGTCCGGGTTCGCCGCGCAGATCAGGCGCAACGTTTCTACCATCTCGGCGTAGCCGATCAGCCCGTTGTCGGGGACGCCGTAACGCGCTGCGGCAACGGCGAAGCCGCTCATGAACGTCGCCCCAAATCCGGCTTCGTGAATGATGCGCGCGGAAAGCGCGTCGTAACAGCACGGCGCGACCACGAGTTCGCGGGCTGCGAAGCGAGCGCGCAGAAAGGTCACCCGATCGTCTCGCGTCATCGCGTTGACTTACGCGCCGGAGGCGCAGGTTCCCCGAGCCGGGACGCCTTAAGGGGTCAACGGTGGATGTGCATGCCGCGGTCCTTTCCGTCATTGCGATTCTGGGCGTGGCGTTGGTGGTCGGCGTCGCGGCGGAACGGCTGCGCATTCCGTATATCGTCGCGCTCCTCATCGTCACGCTGCCGCTCTCACCCATGCAGTCCGACGAGCACTTTGCCGAGGCATTCCTCATCGTACTCTTGCCGACGCTGATTTTCGAGGCGGCGTGGAACCTCAACCTCGCCGAACTGCTGCGGACGTGGCGCGCGGTGACGTTCATGGCGGTGCCGGGCGTGCTGATCACGGTCGGCGCGATCGGCGGCGGCCTCGTGCTGAGCGGCCGCCTGCCGCTCGTGCCCGCGCTGCTGCTCGGTGCGATCGTCGCGCCGACCGATCCGATCGCCGTGATCGCGACCTTCCGGCGCCTGAAGGTTCCGCCGGAATTGGCCGTGACCGTCGAGGGCGAATCGCTCTTCAACGACGGCGTCGCCGTGGTGTTGTATGCCGCGCTCGCCGTTGCACTCGAGACCGGCAGTACCGTTGGGCCGCTTGCGCTGACGGGGAGCGTCATCGCCGTCGCGTTTGGCGGCGCGGCGATCGGCATCGCCGTTGCCGGTCTCGCGTATGTCGTCGTGCGCTTCACGGTCGATCGCGATCTGCACGTGATCGGCAGCCTGCTCGTCGCGTACGGTGCGTATATCGGGGCCGAAGCGGTGCACGTGTCGGGGATCTTCGCCGCGTTGTGCGGCGGCATCGCGTACCGCTGGTTCGAACGCCGGCGTAACGACGACGCGATCGTCGAACATGTCGACACGTTCTGGAGCATCGCGGCGTTTTTTGCGAACACGGTCGTCTTCATGCTCGTCGGTGCGCGGATCGAAGTGGGGCGCATCGTGCAGCATCCGTTCATCATCCTCCTCACGCTCGTGCTGGTGATCGTCGCGCGCCTGGTGGTCGTATACGGCGTGCTGCCGTTCCTCGGCGTGCCGCAGCGGGCGTGGCAGCACGTCATCGCGCTCTCCGGCATTCGCGGCGGCATCTCGCTCGCGCTCGCGCTCTCACTGCCGCATGCGTTGCCGTTTCGGGATGACATCGTCGACGCGGTGTACGGCGTCGTGGCGATCACGATCCTCACGCAGGGCCTGCTGCTCGCGCCGATCATGCGCCGGTTACCGCTGGCCCCGGTCCAGAGCGAAGCATAGACGGGTGAGCGCATTGCATGTTGCCGTCGATGCGCGCGATCTCGCGCACGACTGGCGCGGGATCGCGCGGTACGTTGGGGCCGTGCTCGCGCGGTTCGCGCAGCGCAGCGACGTCGTCGTGACGCTCGTCGAGCGCGGTCTCTTCGGGCAGCGCGCGCCGCGCGGCGCCGACGTCGTCTGGCATCCGTGGAACGGTACGTTCTTCGGCGCGCGCGTGCCGGCGGTCGTGACGTTTCACGACGCCGTGCCGTTCCGCTTCCCGGCCGACGACGCGCGCAAACGCCGCAACGAACAAGAGCCGTGGTTGCGCTCGGCCGCGACGGCCCGCGCATTCATCGCCAACTCGCGGTTTACCGTCGCGGAGGTCGAGCGCTTCCTCGGCGTAGCCGCGGCCCGGCAGACCGTAACGTATCTCGCGGTCGAACGCGATGTCTTCGCGCCCGAGGGCGACGCGGCGGTGCTCCCCGACGGCCGCCCCTACGTGCTCTTCGCCGGTGCCGCGGAGCCGCGCAAGAACCTCGCGACGCTACTCGCGGCGCACGCACGCGCGTTTCCCGACGATGCTGTTGCGCTGGTGGTGGCCGGCGGTGCGCCGCCGGCGGGCACACGCGTGCAGGCGTTGGGCGCACTCGCACCGCCGGAACTCGCGCGCTGGTATCGCGGCGCGCGCGCCGTGGCCGTTCCGTCGTGCTACGAAGGCTTCGGCTTTCCGCTGCTGGAGGCGATGGCGTGCGGGACGCCGGCGATCGCCTCGCGCGCGACGTCGTTGCCGGAAGTCGGCGGCGAGGGCTGCGTCTGGATCGACGATCCGCTCGATGTGGCAGCGTGGGCTGCGGCGTTGCAGGCAGCGACGGGTGACGCCGGGCGCCCGCGCTTGCGCGCGGCGGGGATCGCGCAAGCCGCGACGTTCTCATGGGATCGCTGCGCTGATGAAACGTTGACCGTGCTGCGGCGCGCGGCGGAGGGCGCATAGTGTACGTTGCCGTCGACGCGCGTTTCGCCGTGCTCGATGAGCGCGGCATCGGGCGTTATACGCGCGCGCTGATCGAGCAGTTTCTCGTCGCCCCGGACGTGGCGCTAGCGTTCGTTGCACCCGGGTTGCTGGCGCCGCGCGGGCGCATCGCAAAGAAACTCGACGTCGACCGGCGTTCCGTTCACGGTGCCGTGCCGGCGGATGCGAGCGTGTTGTGGAGCCCGTCGAACGG
>Ga0182015_10000867_pt1 | contig 42059 bp, 34 predicted proteins | sample 712P3MmetaG_FD_120478 | JGI IMG/M metagenome (GOLD analysis project Ga0182015, IMG submission 120478) | Permafrost microbial communities from Stordalen Mire, Sweden - 712P3M metaG | ecosystem: Environmental > Terrestrial > Soil > Wetlands > Permafrost | place: Sweden: Stordalen | collected...
ACCAATATCAACAGGAAATCCTGGGCACCCGGATTTCCTGCCACGCAGCACTCACCAACGTCCACGTGTGCGGCTTTCGTTAAGGAAAGCCGCATGAAGTTCGCCAACGCCACCAATATCAACAGGAAATCCTGGGCACCCGGATTTCCTGCCACGCAGCACTCACCAACGTCCACGTGTGCGGCTTTCGTTAAGGAAAGCCGCATGAAGTTCGCCAACGCTACCAATATCAACAGGAAATCCTGGGTAGCGCAGCAGTTATACCCCGGCTAGAGCTAGTTCCATCAAAGCAATCGCCATAACCGGCCTGATGCCGCGCCGGAGTTACGACATATACGTGACGCTAACAGCGCTCATCACACCGCACCAAAACAGTTACTTAAGCTTCTACCCCCTCGTCCAGCCCCTACGCTTTGCAGCTCAACTGGCGACAAACTACCGCAGGAGCCCCTCGATCAATCGCCAGTGGCTCTCCGCCCACATGCATGATATGTTTGCCGAACTACGATCGCCCCGCGACATGAGGAGCATCATGATCCGATCCATAGCCGAGGCACTCAAAGGATGGGTCTACCTGTTCGCCTTTGTTACCGGCGGCAACTACGTACGCAAGGCAAGGCTCCAGCGTCTTGGTAGAGGAGTGAAGATCTGCCCAACGGCCTTCTTTAAATATCCGGAGATGATTCAGATTGGCGACCACACCTTCATCAATCACCTTTGCTCTGTATGGGCCTCCCCCGGAGGTTCTATTACCATCGGCAGCAACGTGCTCTTCGGACCCGGTGCAGCCGTCATCTCTTCGAATCACGCGTTCGCTCGTGAATCGTTGATTCGCTCTCAACCCGGACAGGATGCGCCGATCACCATCGGGGATGACGTATGGCTAGGCGCCCACGTAGTAGTCACCGCGGGCGTCTCGATCGGCGATGGTGTGGTGGTGGGTGCGGGCGCCGTAGTCACCAGCGACTTGCCACCTATGTCCATTTGCGCCGGCGTCCCGGCGAGAGTCATTGGCTATCGTCACTGATGCGCTTTCCACAGCACAAAAGAAAAATTTAATCTTTCTCTGCCCCTTGGTTTAATCCCTTTCTCATAAGCTGGTACCGGACAAACGTGAGCTATGAGCAAAATGAATGCGGCATGGATGGTTGTTCTGCTATCGATCTCTATCGCTGGCGCGGCCCAACGTGTGTCTTCTCCCCAACCGGGTCCCGCTTTCCCTGCAACGCCTGCGTCCATCGGAGGCTCCAATCTACCCTTTCAGCCGATTGGGGCCTCCGACCTTCTTCGTATAACGGTCGCTAATTCACCGGAACTCTCTCAATCCTTTCGCGTCGACAAGAAGGGGAATCTGAACCTGCCTCTCCTCCGTGCGCCATTGTCCGTCGAAGGACTGATGCCCGATGCGTTGCGCGATCGCATCGCGGACGCTCTGCGCGCGCAGCACCTGCTGGTTGACCCCATCGTCGACGTCTCCGTAATCGAATATCGCAGCCGCGACGTCACCATCGCCGGGGCTGTCAAGACGCCCATCACCATTCAGGAATTGGGCAATCTGCGCCTATTGGGCGCACTAAGCCAGGCCGGCGGTCTGCTTCCCGAAGCCGGTCCGGAAGTGATCGTCGAGCAGGCAAATGGGGACTCACAACGCTTTTCGGTTCGTTCCCTCTTCGATGGGCTTCACCCCGAGCTCAATATCCCCATCGTTGCCGGTGCCCAGATCCGCGTGCCGGAGTGCGAACGGGTTTTTGTTGTTGGCGATGTGAAGCGGCCAGGAGCCTTTCCTTTCGTGAATATGGAAGACACCACCGTGCTCCAGTTGCTGGCTCTCAGTGGCGGGCTCGACTCATTCAGTCGTAACAAGGCTTACATCTACCGAACGCAACCTGGTAACCCGCTGAAGCAAGAAATCGAGGTCCCGCTGCGGCGCATTTTGGACCGAAAATCAGCTGATGTGAAACTGGCCGCGAACGACATCCTCTATGTCCCCACCAACGGAAAGCTCAAGGCCGGTGCAACCGTGGTGAACCATGTGACCGGTATCGGCAACACTGCCGTTTCTGCGGCTATCTGGAGCTCGCACTGAACTGAACAGCGAGGACGAGTCCGCTCTTCCGGTGTTCTGCCAAAGCCTGTCGGCATCAACGAAATTCATACCGTCACCCGCCGTTGTTCGCGCGTTGACCAGGTTGCCAAATGGAGCCAATTGTATGTCCGATTCCATCGCCCTACATAAACCGCAATTCCGGCTGGAAGATCCCGCTCAATCCCAGCGGCCGCTTACGTTTTACACTCGGACCCTGCGCCAGCATTGGGGAATGATCATACTGTGCAGCCTCGCGCTCACCTCGCTGGTCGTGCTCGCGTGTCTCGCGGCGCCTCCTATCTATGTGGGATCTGCGACGATTGCCATCGACCGGCAGGTTGCGCCGGAGACCATCGGCGCGGATCGTCTCCTCAGCACCGGCGACGACCAGTTCATGGCGACGCAGCAAACCCTTCTCCGTGCCGATACAATCCTGCGCCCGGTCACAGAGCGCTTCCACTTGCTCGAGCGCGAGCATCAATTGAAGCGCTATTGGTTTTGGCGCTATTCAGAGCGAAGAGAACGCGCGATCCGCAATGCACCCATAACCCTGAAGCATTTGAAAATCGAACGCAGTCCCAACACTTACTTACTCACCATCACTTATAGCGATCGAGATCCGCGGATTGCGGCTGATGTCGCCAACGCGATCGCCGATTCCTACCTGCGCGACATTTTTCAGAGCCGCATCAGGGAAGCGGGCCGTCTCACCTCTTCCATGGAGCGCCAGCTCATTGATCTAAAACAAAAGATGGAGTCCACGCACAACGCGCTGATGGTGTATCAGCGCGACCTCGGAACAGCCGATCCGGAGCAAAAGACCAGTGTGCTGGTAGCCAAGCTCCAGGCGCTGAACACCGAGAGTAGCGCGGCGGAAGCCGATAGGATCGCCAAAGAGGCTGTGTATCGCGAAGCCAGGGACGGTACGCTGCCCGAGGTCGAGGTCTCGACGCAATCGAGCGATCTCAGCCGCGATGTGGCGAACCTGCAGGCAGCCAAGGCAAACCTGGCATCCGTCGCCGCGACCTACGGCGACCAGCACCCGGAGTACCGCAAGGCCCAGGCCATGACCGACCAAGCCAAGACGGCGCTCGAGGAAACACGCCAGAATGTTTCCTCGCGTATCGGCGTGGACTACCGCCAGACGCTGGTACGCGAGCGCATGCTATCTGCGGCGGTTACAGAAACCAAGCAGGAAGTCGACGACCTGACCGCGCAATCTTTCGATTACCTGCAGTTGAAGCACGAAGCAGATACCGCGGAACGGGTTTACGAAGATCTCTTCGCCAAAATCAAGCAGTCAGGCATCAACTCCGAACTACAGAACAACATTATCCGGCTGGCCGATTCGGCCCGCCCTGCCGCCCGGCCAACCTTTCCTAACTGGCCGCTGATCGTCCTCTGCGCCATGGGCTTTTTCTCGCTCTCCTGTGCCCTCTGGGTGATCTCGGCGGAGCTAACAGACGTAAGCGCCAAAGAGGGCGATGCGGTGCAAGCAGCGCTGGGTATACCTGTGATTTGCGCGTTGCCCAGGTTGCTCGATATGGAATTGCGCCTCGCTCTTGGTCCGGATGGCATGCGGCTGGCACGACCTCGCATCCCCGGCCTGCAAGACGGGTTCTTCGATGAAGGCGTTCGCCACCTGCGCGGTTTTCTGATGCTCTCGTTCCAGGCGAACATGCCCCGAAGCGTGCTGATTACCAGCGCCTTACCCGGAGAGGGCAAATCCACCCTCGCCCTCGCCCTCGCCATCGTCAGCGCCGAACAAGGCAAACACACTCTCTTGATCGACGCAGACCTGCGTCAGCCGGCCATCGAAAGACTCGCACGCCTCGATCCCGATGCCGGCTTGGCTGAGGTTCTCGCGCATCGGAATCATTGGCGCGCGGCTACACGTCCCGTTGTCTCCCATCCGCATCTTTTCGTGCTCGGCTCAGGATTGCCTTTGCCCCGGTCACTCGCGTTGATCGGCCCACAAATGCGTGGAATCCTCGCCCAGGCCACCAAGGAATTTGACTTGGTCGTTATCGATTCACCCCCGCTGCTGGGCTGCGCGGAAACTCTCGAAATCGCCGCCGCGTCCGAGGTGACGGTGCTTGCGGTCCGCAGCGGACACACCACGATGAAGGCCCTCGGGGCAACGATCGAGACCCTTCGCCGGGTCAACGTCCCGATCGCCGGTATTGTGCTGAATGAATCCACCATGGCAACCGATCCAACCTACAAAGCGTATGCGCGTTATTACGCCACGTAGGGCAGCGCTTAAGCCGGTTCTCATTACTAGGAGCGACTATGCAAAACCATGGCTCGGACCAGTTTCCAGGCGCATTCACATCCCTTCTTGTCGATGAGCCGCGTCTTTTCGATAGACAGCTAGGTCCACTGCCCACAGAACAAACTTTGCCTGAAGAACGGAAAGCATGACTCTGCCCGTCACGATTGCGCTCTTAGCGTTGTGGGGCCTGGCGATGTACCGCTACGGGCGCTCCGTCCTCTTTCCACCGGCCGCGCTCGCGATCATCTGGACGATCACGCTCTTCGTCATCTGGCTCGCCGGGGATATCTATTTCCCGCTCACCGTCACCGCTGACCAAATCGTTCTCACCGGCGTTCTTGCCTTCTCGCTCGGTGGAGTCAGCGCCGTCAGCGCCCCCCTGTGGAGGGGGCGAACCCTCTCCGCCGTCAACGTGAACCGCCGCAATCAGGTTGACCGTTGGCTGAGTGCCGCGGTGATCGTTTTGCTGCTGAATATCCCTGTCTCCTACCTGTATTTCAAACAGCTGAGCGCCACCATTGCTCCCCGGCAAAGCTTGTGGAAACAGATTCGCATCGCGTCTTCAAAGGCGAATGTCTCCAGCCCTGGCCCACCACCTATCGAGGCATTCATTCTCCCCTTCCTGACCATCGTTGCCCTGATCGCCGTTTACGAATATGCCGATACCGGCAAGCAACGAGGCCGCACCCTCCTCCTCATCGTGCTTGCGGGCGCATATCAGTTGCTGAACGGCGCTCGTTCCGAGGTGCTGCTCCTGCTGATCAGCTCGGTCGTGATCCTCTGGCTCAAGCGAGGCGCCGCGCCCCTGCACTTGCTCACCATCATGGGCCTGCTCTTTCTGCTGGTCTTCTCTCTCGGACAAATTTCCATGAGCAAATACGGCGCGGATCCACGTGCATCGCTGGGCGATAATCTTCCCCACGTCGCTGAGGGCTTCGGCACTTACTGGCTCGGCGGTATCATTGCTTTTGACCAGAATCGCCAAAATCCTGAATTGCGTTATGGATGGGACCTGGGCAAATTTGCCCGGCGGATCGCCAACAGGTTTGGCGCCACCTATTCTGAGCCCGACAGAAACCTTCAGTACACAAAAATCTCGCCCACCCAGATAACGAATGTCTATACCGTGTTCTTGCCCTACTACATGGATCACGGCGGAATAGTCGGAGTAATCGGCCTGATGTTCGTGATGGGCTTTCTCAGCACCTATGTTTATCGTTGTGCCATCCACGACAGCTGCTGGGCAGTGTTCACACTGGGCGCCTTCGTCTATGCGACCGTCATGACCATCTTCTCCGAGGAGTATTTCGCCCAGATTATGTTTTGGATCAAAGCCGGGGCCCTCTCCAGCCTTGTCTACCTCACTCCCAGCATCCTCCCCAGCATCCACCGCATCGCTCTTCCGCGCAGGATTGTCGTGACCAGGCGAGAGCCCGAACCGTGCGAGTAGCAGCCTACACCGGCGGCGTGATGGTGCCCAGCGCCCGGGCACGCGTGCGCCAGTACATCGGTCCCCTCAGCCGTTTCGGCATCACGGTACGGGAATATCCTTTGCCACTGGGCAACATACTGCCGCAGCGGCGCGGCCTGCGCCCGCTGTGGATCGCCGCTACGGCCTTGTCTCGTACCGCGGCTCTGGCCTGCTCCTGGAAGGCCGACGTCACCTGGATCTCACGCCAGCTGCTCCCGGCCTTCGCACCCATCCAGGCCATGGCCAAACGGCCGATCATCCTTGACGTCGACGACGCGGTCTGGCTCAATACCGGCGGCCACCGTGTCGGCGATCTCGCCCGGGCCAGCGACCTGGTGGTGTGCGGCAACGCTTTTCTGGCCCATCAGTTTTCCCTCTGGAACAGCAACGTCGCCGTCATTCCCACCGCGGTAGACACCTCCTGGTATCGGCCCCACCCCAACCGTGACCGAGGCTCGAACGGCGCGCTGGTGCTGGGTTGGACCGGCACCAGCGGCAATTTTCCCTTCCTCTATGCCATTGAGGCCGCGCTGCAACGAACCTTCGCCCACTACCCGCACGCAACCTTGCTCGTCATCGCCGATAAACCACCGCAATTTAAGTTCCTCCCCGCGTCGCGCGTCGGGTTTGAGCCTTGGACGCCGCGGACGGAGTTAGCCGCTTTCGCCCGCATGTCCATCGGGCTGATGCCGCTGGCCCATGACGACTGGTGCAGTGGCAAATGCAGTTACAAAATGCTGTGCTACATGGCCGCAGGCCTGCCCGTAGTCGTGACCGCCGCCGGAATGAACCGCGAAGTGCTTGCGCTGGGCAGCGTCGGCTTGAGTGCAGGCAGTGAGCAGGAGTGGGTGGATACACTCATCGCGCTGCTCGGAGATCGGCAATTGCGACGCCGCATGGGCGACGCCGGTCGAGCTGTCGTCGAGAAGCACTATAGCCTGCAGCGATTGGCCCAACAATATGCGCTCCTGTTTCAGTCTCTCGGCGGAGAGTCCACGCGCGGCAATCGTTCCCCGATCGTCTGTCCCGCAAAGCGAATCGTAACCTGATCACCCTAACAACTCTTGCCCTTGCTTGTTGCCCGGCAACGAGTGTGACAAGAGAAAAGTGAAAATCGATGCCGCACCCTGTCATCACCATTGCGATGCCCTTCTTCAACAGCGCCGCCACCTTGGAGCTGGCCATTCGTTCGCTCCTCAACCAGAGTTATGACGATTTCGAGCTCCTGCTCTGCGACGACGGTTCTGACGATCAGAGCCTGGCCATCGCGCGCAGCTTTAACGATCCCCGCATCATTTGCTGGAGCGACGGAAAACGGCGCCGGCTTGCAGCTCGATTGAACGAATGCATCGATCGCGCGCGCGGCACCTACCTCGCCCGCATGGATTCCGACGACATTTCCTATCCCGACCGGCTTGTCCACCAATTGGCTTTTCTCGTGAGCCATCCGGAGGTGGACCTGTGTGGCGCAAGCGTCATGGTATTCGGCAAACGAGGGCGGCCGCTTTGGCGCTTCAGCCCTGAAAAAGACCACGCCGGCATCGTCAAATCTCCGCTCCGGGGCTTTCCTTTATGGCATCCCGTGTGGATGGGCCAGGTGGCGTGGTTTCGCCGCTGGCGGTATGAAGAAAGCGCCTGGTTGGCACAGGATCAGGAGCTGTTGCTACGTAGTTACCGGCATAGTGTCTTTGCCAATCTACCCCGGATTCTGTTGGGCTATCGAAAAGAGCAGATCTCCCTCCGCAAACTTCTACGTTACAAACTGCTGCTCATACACTATGTCCGCATTCAGCCAGGAGATCGCGGTCCGGCGCAGAATCTACAGCTCCTGCTTGTCTCGGCGGCCAGGTTTGCCGCCAACTGCGCTGCCGCCATAGCGGGTGCCGAGCAGCGCTTGGGGCATCAGTCTGCCCGCGAGCCCACCGCCGCGCAACTGGCGGAATGGAACACCCTCTGGAACGTCCTCTCCACTTGGTACGGGACGCCCAGCAACGAAATCTTTGCTCCCGCTTCGTTGCGGCCTGGCCAAGAAGACAACCAGGGCCGCCTATGAAAATTGTTCATGTGCTCACGCGTGGAGACGTTCTCGGCGGAGCCCAGAGCCACGTTCGCGAGCTTGCAATCGAGCTGCGCCGCCGCGGCCACGACGTCACTGTAATCACCGGGGCGCCCGGCATTTTCAGTGAACAGCTCCGCCAGCTGGGCATCCCCTGGTTACAGGTCAAAAGTCTTGTTCGCCCGCTACGGCCACACCTCGATTTGGCAGCCCTGGTCGAGCTTTGCCATGCCTTCCGGCATTTGCAGCCGGACTTGGTGTGCGCTCATACCGCCAAGGCTGGCTCGCTGGCACGTGCGGCTGCACGGCTGCGTCGCATTCCCAGTGTATTTACTCCTCATGGCTGGTCGATGGTCAATCGGGCCTCGCTGCGGCCAATCCCCATCTACTGTTGGGCAGAAGCTGTTGCCGGCAGGCTGGGCGCGCGGGTCATTAACGTATGCGAATTCGAGCGTTCGTTCGCTGAGCAATTCAGGGTCTGCCCGGCAAACGCATTAGAGGTAGTGCACAACGGCATTGCGGAGACCGCCTTGGTCCGCCGGCGCCCGGTCGATGCCCAGCCGCCAGTGATCGTGATGGTCGCGCGCTTCGCGTCGCAAAAAGATCACGGCACGCTACTGCAAGCGCTCTCCGGTCTGCTCAACATGGACTGGCGCTTGCTCCTCGTAGGGACAGGCGAATTGCAACCGCTCGTGATTGCTCAGTTGAACACCCTTGGCCTCGGCAGCAGAATCCGCATACTGCCCCCGGAAACGGATGTGGGGCATTTGCTCATGGAAGCTCAGATCTTCGTTCTGTCCACGCACTTCGAAGCGTTGCCGATCAGCATCCTTGAGGCCATGCGTGCCGGCATGCCGGTGCTGGCCACCGACGTGGGTGGCATCTCCGAGGCGGTGCGCCACAACGAGACTGGTTTGCTCGTGCGCCGTGGAGACATTCTAAGTTTGCGGAATGCGCTGGCAAGCATGATCTCCGACCCAACCCTTCGCCTGGCAATGGGCACTGCCGGCAGAACCCGTTGGACCGCTCAATTTACTGCAACCACCATGGCGACGAGAACCCTGGAAGTCTATCAGCGAGCGCTCGCTATCCACTAGTAACCCGGCTATAAGCTCCAGTCGAACAGCGCACCGGATGGAGATGTGGGAAGAAACCAATCCCAACCCGGCTAATTCACTTCCTGAACCTTAACGATGAAGTACTTAAACGTATCTCCCTTGCTTAGCATCAGCTGGTGAGGAATATTCGCGGGTATGTGCACAATGTCGCCCTTCTTGAGTTGGGTTTCCTTGCCCCCCTCGATCGAGTCGCCTCGCACTTCACCCGGCGCTGTCGTCGCGCCGTGCACCATCTGCCCACCGGACACCAGCGTCGCCTTGCCATCGACCACGACATAAAAGTCAGCGAACTTCTCGTGCAGTTCCGCCTTCCCGCTTTGGTTACGGAAAGCCAGCATACTGTAATCGGTGGCATACTTCTTCAGCGTCTCCGTGGCTATGCCCGAAGCGTCCGCCTTCGCCGCCAGCGTATTCTCCATCCCCATCAAATCAGCCTGGGAATAAACGTCCGGTGACGCAGCCTGCGCGAAGGAAACCCGCACCCCAACCGCCATACCCGCTGCCAACAAAATCGCACCCAATCTTCTGTTTACCGTCATCGCGATACTCCTTATGCTTTCTGTCGCCGTCACTCGACGGCAATTTGCGTGAGCTGCAGTTTACGCTTTCGCCGCTGCCCGCGTCTGCGCAATCACCTCGACGTAAGCGCGTGCGGCGTTGGTAATCACTTCTGGCTTTCCGTCTGCGAACGCCGTGACGTTGACCAGGTCCGCGCCTACGCCCAGCGCCGACGCGCCGGCTTCCAGAAAACTAGCCGCGGTTTGCAAAGTAACGCCACCGGTCGGCACCAGCCGTAAGAAAGGAAATGGCGCTTTGAGCGACTTCAGATAGCTGGCTCCGCCCATGGCCGAACAGGGAAATACCTTCACGAAGTCCGCGCCCGCCCGCCATGCGGTGATCACCTCCGTGGGCGTCAGTGCACCGGGAAGAGAAACTTTGCCCCACGCTTTGGTCTCGGCAATCACGTCCAGATGCAGGCTCGGACTCACCACAAACTCCGCTCCCGCTTCGATCGTTGCAACACACTGCGGTCCATCGGTCACAGTTCCCGAGCCCAGCAGCAATTTGCTACCGTAACTGCGCTTTAATTCCCGCAACACATCGATTGCACCGGGCACGGTCATCGTCACCTCAATGACCGTGATGCCTCCCGCATACATCGCCTCCACCACGCCTAAGGCTTCCTTTGCCGAGCGCGCCCGTAGAACAGGAATGATGCCGGCTGCTTCCAGTTGCTGTTGTACTTCTTTCGACATTCGCTTCTTCCCTTAGCCCTGCGGTTTGTATCTGTTTGTCCAACCGTTGTTACGCTTCCCCAACTCGATCAACGCGCAATGCGCGCCGAGCCACCCAGCATCACTCGTTCCACCTCGGCGCGAGAAGCCGTGCTGGTGTCTCCAGGGGTAGTCATCGCGAGTGCTCCGTGAGCCACTCCGCACGACACCGCCCATGCCGGTGGTTTTCCGATGAGCATGCCAAAAATCAGGCCAGAGGCAAATGAGTCTCCGCCACCCACCCGGTCCATAATATCGATGTCTCGCTGTGGTACGTACAGGATCTCGTTGTTGTAGATCGCCATCGCACCCCAGGCATTGCGCGAGGCCGTTTGCGCCGTGCGCAGCGTTGTGGCTACCAGCTTCAGGTTAGGATACGAAGCAGCCACCTCGCGCAGCATCGTTTCGTAGCTAGCGACCGGCAACTCATCGAAATCCTCTTTCACGCCTTCCAACTTGATTCCCAGCATGGCGGAAAAGTCTTCTTCGTTGCCGAACAGCACGTCGAGCTTGTTCACCAGCGCTCGATTTACCTCCTGCGCCTTCGCCTTACCGCCGATGGATTTCCAGAGAGAATCGCGATAGTTCAAATCAAACGAAGTAACCGTCCCATACTGGCGCGCTTTATCCAGTGCCTCGACGGCGACCCCCGGCGTTGACTCCGACAGCGCTGCGAAGATACCCCCTGTATGTAGCCAGCGCGCTCCGTTTCTTGACCCCAGAATGGCTTCCCAATCGAAGTCCCCTGGCTTCGCCTGGGAGATCGCGGTATTACCCCGGTCAGAGCAGCCCACGGCCGCCCGCACTCCATAACCGCGCTCGGTAAAGTTGAGTCCATTGCGCACCGTACGGCCGATCCCATCATAGGGAACCCAGCGCATCAGCGAAGTGTCGACACCCCCTTGCAGAATCAGGTCTTCCACCAACCGGCCGATGGGGTTATCTGCCAACGCGGTCGCGATCGCCGTGCGCATGCCGAAGCAACGCCGCAAACCGCGCGCAACGTTGTATTCTCCCCCGCCCTCCCAGGCCTGGAACTGCCGTACCGTATGGATTCTGCCTTCGCCCGGATCGAGACGCAGCATGACCTCGCCTAAACTTACGCAGTCCCAGCGACTCGACTCCGCGCTCTTGATCGATAACTCTTCCATGGCCTCTTTCCTTATTTGTTGTGGAGGTAGCAAGATGCCCCGGCTCTCATCGTGTCAGCGGGACATATCCCAAATCATGTTGAATGTCCCGCACGCAGCTCATCAGCTTGCCGGCGATGGCGGGGATCTTTTGCATGGTCACGCGGAAAGAGGGGCCGGAGATGCTCACCGCCGCAATCGCTTCCCCGCGTCCATCCAGAATGGCCACTCCGGCGCAGCGTACGCCCTCTTCCCGTTCCTCATCGTCCACCGCGTATCCGCGGCGACTGGTCCGCTCGAGCTCTTTCAGCAGTGCCTCCCGGCTGGTCATCGTCCTGCGCGTGAACTGTTCCAGCACCAGGTCGGGCAGCAGTGCTTCCACCCGCGCACGCGGCATGGTTGCCAGCATCGCCTTGCCCACCGCCGTGCAATGGACCGGGCTGCTCGCGCCCACCCGCGAAATCATCCGGATGCTCCGTTCCGGCTCTTGCTTGTCGATATAAACCATGTGTGTCTTTTCCAGGATGCACAGATGGGCAGTTTCCTCGACTTCGGCAACCAGCAGCTTCAGATGGAGTTGTGCACGGTCGCGCAGATCGAACTGCTCGATGGCGCGGCTGCCGAATTCGCACAACCGCAAACCGAGCCGAAACTTGCCTGACTGGGTACGCTCCGCCATGCGGTGCCGTTCCAGAACCATGAGGAAGCGGTGGGCCGTGCTCTTGTGCAGACCGAGCGCTTCCGCTATTTCCGCCAGGCCGAGTGCCGTATTACTGCCGGCGAGAAGATCCAGTACTGCGAAGGCGCGGTCGAGCGCCTGCAGCTTGTAAACACCCGAGCTTCCCCGTACCGTATTGTGTACCGCATTATGAGACGCCATGCCGCCTGCTGAAATACAACAAACGGCATTCTTGCGTTCTGCGCCTCGTTTGTCAAGTCGCCGCCGGTGACGTGGAGTTGTTTGTTCTCGGAAAAAGGACGGGTTGCCCTGCAGAGGAGGGTTACCTATTCCATGCTCATCTCAAAGCAGATCAGCAGATCCTGATCAACCCTTCGTCGGCCAACTGGATAAGCAGCTGCAGCACGTCGCGCTCGATGACCCCGGGAGGGGCCTGGTAGCGTCCGTTGAATTCCTCGACCAGGTCGGCCACACGCACAGGAGACGCCAGCTTGCTCCAGATTTCGCTGCCGATGCCGCCTAGTCCGTAACAGCGACTGCGCTCCAGGCTCATGAGCACCATCTCACCGGCCACGTCGGCGGCGACTGGATTCGGCGTGTGACACACCATTGATGCCAGGCTCACGTGAGTCATTGCTAAAAATATACCGCTTCGTGGCCGGGTCCTGCTCCCGCCAACAAACCAGGTGCTCCCTGAATCAACCAACAGAACCGCCCACTTCCAACAAATCCCAACACCACCCGGTTCCCACGTCGCCAATCTGCAAGCCGACCCACCTCTGCTATCGTTTCAAGCATGCCGGTCCCCCGAAGCGATATCACTGCCACTCAGCACGGGCAGGCGCTCTCGGCAACCTCCTCCCGCCGCCCCATCCGGGAATATATCTCCAGTCTGCTAAGCATTGCGCGTTGGCAGCTATGCGCTGCGGTCGTCCTCATGACCATCACTTCGCTGACCGAAGGCCTTGGCGTGGCCCTGCTCTTTCCCATCCTGCAGGTAGCCGGTTTCAACCTGGCGAATCAGGGCCACGTAGGCCATTACACCGGCGAGGTACGGGCACTGTTGGAGCACAGCAGACTCCCGCCCACCCTCTGGCTAGCCACCCTGCTGTTGATCTTTATGCTGCTCATGGCGCTGCGGTCACTCTTCAGCCGCGTCCAGTCGGTATTCATCTTTCGCACCGCGCTCACCTATGAGCTGGCCCTCAGCCAGCGCCTCTACCAGGCGATCATCAACGCAGATTGGCTTTTCCTGGTGCGTCGTCGCGCCTCCGACTTCACCCACGCGCTTACCGCGGAACTCGCCCGCGTAGCAACCTGCACCTATTTGTTCATCGGCGCGCTGGCAAACGCTATCCTCGCCCTGGTGTACATCGCCCTCGCGCTGAAGCTCTCCGCAGGCATGACCTCGCTGGTCCTGGCAGCCGGGGCGGTTCTCCTGCTGATCTCACGCCGCTGGATGCGCGCCGTCCATCAAAGTGGCGCCGCCGTCTCGGAGAGTGTGAGCGAGGTCTATGCGGCCGCCACCGAACACCTGCAAAATCTCAAAGCCATGAAGTTCTATGACGCTCAGACCAGCGATCTTGCCATGTTCTCCTCGCTTCAGTCTTCGGCTCTGCAGCAAAGCTTGAACAACACCCGCAGCCAGGCAGCCGCCGCCTTCTGGTTCGAAGCCGGGTCGCTCCTCGTGCTCGGCGCAATCATTTTCGCCTCTCTGCAAATTCTCAATGTCGCCCCTGCGTCCATCCTCTTGTTGCTCGCCGTGTTCACCCGCCTGATCCCTCGCTTGGCCGCCGGGCAAAACCAGTTGCAGGCGTTCCTTAGCGAACTGCCTGCCTTTGAAAACATGATGCAGATGAATCGCGAATGCCTGGCCAACGCCGAAGTGCCTGCAGCCTCTGGCTTTGGACCCTCTAGGGCCCACGAAATCCGGCTGGTAGGGGTTGGGTTCCGCTACGATGCACAGCGGCCCCTGGTGCTGGACGATCTCTCGCTGACTATCTCCGCCGGTAGGGTAACTGCTATTGTCGGCTCCTCCGGTGCGGGCAAGAGCACGGTGGCCGACCTCGTCAATGGTTTGCTTTCCCCCAACACCGGACAGGTGTTGCTCGATGGCGCAGAACTTACTCCGCAGGCGGCTCGGGCCTGGCGGCGCCAGGTTGGCTACGTCGCCCAGGACACAGTGCTCTTTCACGACACCGTGCGCGCCAACCTGCAGTGGGCTAAGCCCGACGCTTCGGAACCAGAGATGAGCGAGAGCCTCCACCTCGCCGCCGCTGAATTCGTCTTTGATTTACCCCAGGGATTGGATACAACAGTCGGCGACCGAGGAGTGCTCTTATCCCACGGACAGCGGCAACGCATTGCGCTGGCGCGCGCGCTCCTGCGCAAGCCGGGTCTGCTGATTCTGGACGAGGCCACCAACAGCCTCGATTTCGACAACGAAAAGCGAATCCTCGACGCCATCACACGGCTGCAGGGCAGCACCACCGTGCTGTTGATTGCCCACCGGATGTCCGCGATTCAGCGCGCAGAGATGATCTACGTCCTTGAGAACGGGAGCGTCGTCGAGTCCGGCGACTGGCAAAAACTTAGCAATAGCGCCGCCAGTCGAGTGGGTTCGCTCTTCCGGCTGCAGGACGCGCTCGCCTGACCCTCCGCATCCCTACTTGCCTACTTGGGGTCCGACCAGCCCCCGAGGGATTCGACCAGCTTGCCCGCTTCCGCTGGCCCCCACGTGCCGGGCTGGTATGGATGTACGCCAGGCTGGTCCAGAATCGGGTCCACAATACGCCAGGCCTCCTCCACGTAATCCTCGCGCGCAAACCAGGTCTGGTTGCCTGCCATGGCATCCCCTAACAGCTCCTCATATGGCAGCATCTCGTCCGTACCGCATTCCTGGTCGGCAATCAATTCAATCGGGCATCCCCGCAGCTGATCGCCGGCGCTCTTAATGGAGGCCCCGATCGCGATCACCGGTTCGCCACTGATGCGGAACCGAACGTAGTTCGCCGGCGGCGCTTCCATCGAGAAAATCGGGCAGGGCGCCCTCAGTTTTGCCACTACCTCCGTCTCCGTCATCGGCAACGATTTGCCCGCGCGGATGAAGAATGGAACTCCTCGCCAGCGCCACGAGTTGATCGTCAACCGCAGGGCCACGTAGGTCTCGGTCGTCGAGCCCTTCTTGACTCCGTCCGTATCCAGATATCCGTTGTATTGGCCGCGAACCACATCCGCTTCCTCCAGTGGTTGGACACTCTTGAGGACTTTGACTCGCTCGTCGCGCAACGCTTCGATGCTTAGCGTCGGCGGGGGTTCCATGGCAATATTGCTGAGCAACTGCAATAAGTGGTTCTGCACGACGTCACGCACCGTGCCCACAGCGTCATAAAAGCTGCCTCTTCCCTGCACGTTGAACTGCTCCGCCATCGTGATCTGCACGCTCTCCACGTAGAGGCTGTTCCAGATCGGCTCCAGAAAAGAGTTTGCGAAGCGAAAGAAGATCACATTCTGTACCGTATTTTTGCCCAGATAATGATCGATGCGGAACACATCCTCTTCGGCAAAAACGTCATGGACGATCTTGTTGAGCGCGATCGCCGAAGGCAGGTCATTGCCAAAAGGCTTCTCAATCACCACCCGTGCGCCTTGCGACGAGCCTGACGCCTTCAGCTGATTGAGGACCTCCCCAAACAGCACTGGAGGAATAGCCAGATAATGGATAGGGTGCTTCGCATCGCCCAATTCCTTACGCACGTTCGCAAAGGTCTGGGGATCCTTATAATCGCCATCCACATAACGAAGCTTGCCCATCAACAACGGAAAGCCGACCTCGTCGATACCGCCATGCTTTTCCAGGCTGTCCTGGGCTCGAGCCTTGAACTGATCCAGGTTCCAGCCTGCTTTGGCGACCCCAATGACCGGTCCAGTCAGCTTTCCTCGCTTCGCTAACCGTTGCAGCGACGGAAAAATCTGCTTATAGGCAAGGTCACCGGTTGCGCCAAAAAAAACCACAGCATCCGAATACGGCTGATTCACTGAGCTTTCTGTCATTTATTTAATGTAACGCCTTATCCCAAACCGAAACATCAGGCTGGCTGCACCCGGGTGATTAAAATCTCGCCACTTTTCGACAGGGCCAGGCAGGAGCACTTTTACATCCGCAAAGTAGGACCGGAAATATGGTTACGAAGTTGTTACTAATGATTGCGCACAGGTAAACGAAAATCTTGTATTGTTTGTCCCCAACGGTGGTTTTCTCCGGATTTCCGATTTGGTTCCTCGGGGGAGGGCCCCAGGCGGCATTCCAGGGAAAATCACCGTCCTGATTCCCCCGGACTGGTGCGACCTGCTACCTGTGGCCGGACGTTCTCGGCAGAGGACAATCTTGCCCATCCGTGGCCCGCTCAAATCACCCGCAACAACAAAAGGATAATCACAATCAATAGGATCAGGCTGATCCCGCCGCCGCCGTAGTAACCGAGTCCCGGTCCCAGACGATAACCGCCGAATCCAAAAACCAAAAGCAAAATAATGAGGACTATCAGCATACGTTCTCCTTCGCGGCGAGGGCACTCCGCCTAGACCCTCGTGACCAATCATTGCTGGAGAGGCTCACGGCAGACATCCGGCCATCCCGTCATGTCTTGCCATGCCACCCGATTTGTTCGTCAAAACATTAATAGAAGATTCATTTTTGGTCGGTTTGGATGTCTGGCGGGCCAAGAAACCTTCGGTCGCGGTACTGTAGGAGAACCTTGCCCACCGGCCGATGGGCGATACTAAAATACTCCCTGAAATCGCACCAGAAGGCGGACGACTGCATTGAGAACAACGGTATGCGCTGTATTTCTTTTCGCCTTATCCACTTGCACCGCCTTCGCTGCGCCCGCCCCCTCTGCAGGGTGCTCGGCCTTCGAGCAGGAGAACTACCCAAAAGCTTCCATCACCAATGGACCGGTGCACGCCGTCCTCTACCTGCCGGACGCGAAGAACGGGTACTACCGCGCTTCCCGCTTCGACTGGTCGGGTGTGATCCCTTGCCTGGCATATCAAGGTCACACCTACTTCGGCATCTGGTTTCCGCATTACGATCCGATGCTGGCGGATGCAATTGCCGGTCCGGTTGAAGAATTTCGCTCCAGCGATGGGGCTCTCGACTACGCCCAGGCCAAAACCGGCGAAGTGTTCGTGAAACTCGGGGTGGGCGTGTTGCGCAAAACCGGCGATGCCCCTTACCAGTTCATGACCACCTACCCCCTGGTGGATGGTGGCAAGTGGACGGTACAGGCCCGCCCCAGCGAAGTGTCTTTCCGGCAGAAACTGCAATCGCCGATTGGCATCGCCTACGACTACGAGAAGACCGTAAAGCTCGACCGTCATGAGCCCGTGCTCATACTTGAGCACCGTTTGAAAAATACCGGGACAAGGACCATCGACACCGAGGTCTACGACCACGATTTTTTTATGCTGGATGGCGCGCCCACCGGACCGGGTATGGTGATCCGCTTGGCCTTCGAGCCCAAGGCAGAGCAATCGCTCGAGCCCTTGGCCGTCATCCAAAACAAACAGATCCTCTATCAATATCCGCTCCAGCCAGGGCAGTCCGCCTTCAGCTTTCTTACCGGCTTCTCTAACAGCCCGGCCGACTACAACATCACTGTCGAAGATCAGAGAACCGGAGTCGGGGTCGAACAAACGGCCGACGTACCCATCTCTCGTTTCAATTTTTGGTCGATTCAGACCACCATTTGCCCCGAGGCCTACATTCACCTGGTGATCGCACCCGGAAAGACCGCGCATTGGAACATCCGCTATCGCTTTTACGCCAAATAGGTTTGTCGAGGAACGCAGGGTTGGAGGAGCAGAAGTGAACACGGATCGCAAAGACGCTGGCAAGGTAGCCATCATTACCGGCGCTGGCAGTGGTATCGGCCGGGCGGTCGCCCTGGCAATGGCTGCGGCCGGATACTCGGTATCGCTCGCTGGCCGCCGCCTCGTGGAACTCGAACAAACCGCTTCCCTGGCTGCAAGCAGCACCCTGCTGGCCGTACCCACTGACGTACGCCAACCCGATTCGGTCAAGGCCCTGTTTGCCGCCACCCAGGAGAGATTTGGCCGCCTGGATGTCCTCTTTAACAACGCCGGTGTGAATGCTCCCGGGATTCCCTTTGAAACGCTGAGCTACGAGCAATGGTGCGAGGTCGTCAGCGTCAATCTCACGGGTGCGTTCCTGTGCGCCCAGGAGGCATTCCGGCGCATGAAGTCACAGCAACCGCGGGGTGGGCGCATTATCAACAACGGGTCGCTTTCCGCGCATGCGCCTCGGCCCCACTCGGCTCCCTACACCTCGACAAAACACGCCATCACCGGCCTCACCAAATCCCTTTCCCTCGATGGCCGTGAACATAACATCGCCTGCGGCCAAATCGATATCGGCAACGCGGGTATGATGACCGGGACCCCCACCACCGGATCCCTACAACCAAACGGGTCCACTATGCGGGAACCACTGATCGATACGAAGCATGTTGCCGAAGCCGTCGTTTACATGGCTGGCCTGCCACTGGAAGCAAATGTTCAATTCATGACCGTGATGGCGACGAATATGCCCTTTATCGGTCGCGGATAAGTGGCAGTGCCGGGTACAAGCCGAAATGCTTTAGAAAGCTGGACAATCCCCTTGGACAATCATATGTTGCGATCACAGATAAGAACGCCGGCACTCCTGGTCGACATGGACGTGATGGAACGTAACCTCAGCGCGATGGCCGCATTTTTTGCCGAGGGGTCTGCACGGTTACGCCCACACTACAAGAACCATAAGTGTGTGGCCTTGGCCCGGCGTCAGTTGGCCGCCGGTGCCATTGGCATCACCTGCGCCACGCTGGGTGAGGCGGAGGCACTCGCCAGCAGTGGAATTCAAGGCATTCTGCTGGCCAATGAAATCGCAGACCCGGTCCAGATCGAACGCTTTGTGGCGCTCGCCCGATTGACTGACATCATGGTCGGCGTCGACAACGAAGCGGCCGTCGCCGCCCTTTCCGCGGCATCGGCCCGGGCCCATGTGCAACTGAGCGTCGTCGTCGACGTAGACACGGGCATGGGCCGTTGTGGAATAGGTCCAGGGCAGCCTGCCCTCGCACTTGCTCAGCTTGCCGTAGCCCGAGGCCTGCGCCTCCGCGGCTTGATCGGCTATGAAGGCCACTGTGTCCGACTGCCCCCCGGACCAGGCAAAGTACAAGCTGCACAAACCGCGATGGAGAAGCTCGTCAGCTCCGCCAACCTCCTTCGTTCCCACGGTCTGCCCGTGGAAATCGTGAGTGCGGGTGGCACCGGAACCTATTCCATCTCCGGTAGAGTCCCCGGCGTGACTGAAATCCAGGGAGGATCCTATCTCTTGATGGATACCGATTACCAAACTGTTTGTACCGACTTCGGTCTTGCGCTCAGTGTTCTGGGAACCGTCATCAGCCGAACCGGCAACGAGCGGCTGATCCTCAACATCGGTCTCAAGGAGATCAGTGGCGAACGAGGACTTCCCTCGCTCAAGAACACGCCGGGCGCGCGTCTGCGCAAGCTGAACGCCGAACATGCCGTCGTCGACATCCTCGACCCCAACCTCTCCCTCCAGGTCGGTGACGCGGTGGAGCTTTGGGCGCACTACAGTGACGCCACCGTCAATCTCCATCGCCAGATGTTTGGTATGCGCGGCGAATGCGTGGAGGAGACATTCTTTCTCGAGAGTTGAGCGTTGCATCACCGATTAGCGCGTAGGCGTGAGAACAAGTTTCTGCACCCGCCAATTCAGCAACTCGGCAACGTACAACTGATTCTCTGATGGACACGCCATCTCGTGAATCCATCCGAATTGCTTGAGTTGCTTGCCCGACTCGCCCAGGTAGCCGAGTACCTTACCATCGAGGCTCAGTTTGTAGATCCGGCCTGGGTATGCGTCGGAACTGAACAGCACCTGGTTCGGTCCCGGCGTGATGCAAAGCGCCCATGGCGATCCTGACTTCATAGTGCCGTTTGCCGAATCCGCTTGACTTGGCTTCGCTCCAATCGCCGGACGGGCATTGGGATCGAAGGGCACATCAATGGTTATCTGGCGCAGAAAATTGCCCTCGCCATCGAACACCTGGATCCGCCGGTTCCCGCGATCCGCCACGTAAACATTTCCCTTGGCATCGACGGCAAGGCTATGCGGCACACTGAATTGGCCTGGCTTGTCGCCGGGCTCGCCCCAGGACTTGACCCAGTTGCCGTCCTTATCGACCTTCGCCACCCGTGAATTGATGTATCCATCGCTGATGTAGGTATTTCCCGCGGGGTCCCACGCCATGTCCGTCACCTGGCGAAACATCCCGTCCACAGGAGGTAGCGGCGGCTTGACGTGCTTGAGTGGTTCGGTACCTTCGTCCGATGCTTCCTGCTTGCGTCCGAACACCATGGCCACCCGGCCTTCCGGATCGAACTTGATGACCATATCCGAACCCTTATCCGCAACCCAGATGTTGTCATCACGATCCACCTTCACCGCATGACCGAAGGACCAGGCGTAGAGGTTGTGTCCGATCTCGCGAACGAACTTGCCGTCAGCGTTGAACTCGAGCAACTGCGAAGCGGCCGCTCCATACGCGGGACCAGTGGTATTCCCACGCGAAAGAACAAACACGTGTCCCTTGCTATTCACCGCCACGCCCGCCATCTCACCCAGGTAAACGTCCGCGGGTAGCTTGAGAAAATGTGCGACCGAAGTAAATTCAATCGCCGGAACGGAAGCTTGTTGCGCAAGCAGAGAAGAACTAAACAGCAAGAACCCCAGCATGTACTTCAATGACGCCCTCCCACCATTCGCAAACACGCCTCACTTTATTCGACGCTTCCCCTCCCTGTAAACCACGGCCCCTCACGCATGTCATCCCGACCGAAGTGTTCATGGGCCTGCGGCCCACCTAAGGTGATGAAAATGTGCTGAAGGGTACGGGCTTCAGAGTGTGCGTGAGAACTAGAGTTCAGGAATTCTCCCTGCCACGAACTCGGGTGCCCCATATCTCGGCCCAAACAACCGCGCTCCCCGTTGACCGCCCCTTCAAATACGGGTCATCCACGCTTCAAACCCCATCGGAGACGGATCAATCCGCAGTTCGACCCACCCTGCCTCCATCGCCATCCGTCGAATCTCCTCCAGCGGATACGCCCGTTTAATCAACATGAACCGGAAGGTCAGCATCATGAACCAGCGGTTCAGCCAGTTCACGCCCAACCCATCTACATATCGCTTCACTTCCTTCATCGGGCAATCCCGCCGCATATCGATCAGCAGCGCCCGGCCACCCGGCCGCAGCACGCGCCGCATTTCTGACAACGCCTTCACCGGCTCGGTGAAGTTCTTGAACGCTGCCCGGCACACGACAAAGTCCACGCTTGTGTCCTCGACTGGCAAAGCCGAAGCGTTGCCGAGTGCGAACTCCGCAGCCACACCTTCAGCCGCCGCGTTACGTTGTGCGATCTCGACAAAGGTCTTGCTGATATCCACCCCGCGCACCAGCAATCCGCGCTTGGCCAGTTCGATCGAGAGAAAGCCCGGCCCTGGCGCTACCTCAAGTACCGCGCCCCCGGGAGGAACCGCCGCCGCGATCCGCACTGCCAGCGCCTTGAACTCTGGCAAGTCTTTGCGTGTGGTGCGGTCATACCAGCGGGCCGTGCTGCCTTCCATGCCCATTCCCTTGTAAGCTTTAATAGTCGAATCCATTTGCTTATCCTCCGTATATCTTATTTACTAAGATATACGGAGAGTAAACCATAAGAGAATCTGCATGTCTACACCCGCAAAAGAAAAATCGCGCCGCGCCCGTGCCGTCCAGGCGGACCCGCGCATCGTGCCGCCGCCCGTCACCACCGCCGATCGCGTTGTCCTTGAGATTCGCAAGTTCATCGCTGCCGCCATCTTCTTCAATTCTCAGACTGCAGAGAAGGCGGGCCTCGGCCTCACCGATATGCAGATGCTCCACATGATCCAGCTCTACGGGCCCTCCACACCAGGCCGTCTGGCCACGTGGACGGGCCTCAGCACAGGCGGCGTTACGGTCGCGCTCGATCGGCTGGAGAAGGCCGGTTATGTTCGCCGCGACCCCAACCCTGCTGATCGCCGCAGCCTGCTCATTTCACTGATCCCCACGCGCCTGCGCAAAGTTGCCGCCATGTATGAGGGAGTTGAAAAAGAGACGCGCCGGCTGCTTGCGTTGCTGCCTCAGGAAGATCTGGAAGCCGTCGTCCGCTTCTTCGAGACGCTCCATGCTGTGCGGGCAGACAGGGAGACCCCATGATTCGCGGGCAAACAACATTTGTGAGCCCGGGCCCCCAGCCTTGTTAAGAAATGGAATCAATCCTTCGCGGCCGGCGCCCGGTCTCGTGAACCGCCGCATCCAATCTGGCCGCCGCCTGCGGAAAGGCCGGTGTCGGCCCGTTCCATCGCAATTGCTCCACATCCTCGAAAAGCGGAATATCCGTCCGCAGCGTAGCCAGTACCCGGAAAAGCAGAACGCTGTCCCACTCACGGGCGAGCGTGGCCGCGAGGGTAGCGGCGCCGCTCGCATTCACCCGCCACTCACGATAGTCCTTAGGGATGGATTCGATATGAGCAAACTTGGCCAGCACCGCGGCCGACGACTTCGCACCCCAGCCTGGCAACCCCGGATAGCCATCGGCCGTATCACCCACCAGCGCGAGGTAGTCGGGGATAGACTCCGGTAGCACGCCGAATTTTTTGAGCACACCAGCTTCGTCAAAGGTAACCCGCGTGCGCCGATTCAGCTGCACCACACGCGTGCCACGAACGCACTGAGCAAGGTCCTTGTCTGGGGTGCAGACAATTACCTGATTCACCCGCTCGTCCCGCTCCGCCGACACGGCCGCCGCCGCCAGGGCGTCATCTGCCTCAAACTCCACCATGGGCCAAACGACGATACCCGCGGCTGAGAGAACATCCTCGAGGAGTTGGAACTGCATCAGCAGTTCGGGTTCAATCCCGGCGCCGGTCTTGTAGCCTGGCCACAATTCGTTTCGAAACGACTCGATCACGTGATCGGTCGCCACCGCGAGGTGGGTAGCGCCTTCTTTGATCAAGCCCAGCAGCGACGCAAGCACTCCGCGCACCGCTCCAACTTCCCGGCCATCTGCATCACGCGCAGAAGGCACAGCGTAATAGTGCCGGAACAACTCGTAGGTGCCGTCGATGAGATGGATATTCACGTTGGGCCAACTCCACCCTACAGGAGCGGCCTCTGCGCCATCAAATGGCGGCCCCGCCGGTCCTACATCGAGGAGCCCGGAGCCCAACCTCTCCACAGCTAGCGACTTCGCGACCTAAAAGGAAATTGGGCCAGGACTAAAGGATGTCTCCAGTTAGTCCGATTAGATGGATATTGATGGAGTTCCGGCGGCATTGGGCACACGTGTAAACCTCGACCCCCCAACGGCCGCTCCCCAGCGGTCGACGCTGCACCGGTCAGATACTTGTGGCCCGGTACCACAGCTCTGCTCGGTCGAAATCGCAACGTCCATTCTCAACCGCGCCCTCTGTCTAGCGCCTCCAGCCTCCTCGGTCACCAGGGCACCCCAACCCCATGACTAGCAACCCCGCCTCGCGTGAAACAACACCCTTCGTCGAAATCGATGTGCTCTGGATTACGGCGGGCCTTGGCTGTGATGGCGACACCATTTCGATCACCGCGGCAACCCAGCCCAGCCTCGAAGACATCGTTCTCGGCGGCGTACCCTGGATTCCCAAAGTCAATTTCCACAATCCATGTCTCGCCTATACCAACGGCGATGACTTTCTGGAGCCTTTTCATCGTGCCGCTTCGGGTGACCTCAACCCCTTCATTCTGGTCATAGAAGGCTCGATCCCCAACGAACAAAACAAAGCTGAAGGCTACTGGGCCGCACTTGGAACCGATCCCAAAACCAGCCAGCCCATCCTTACCTGCGATTGGATCGATCGCCTGGCGCCCCGCGCCTGGGCCGTCGTCGCTGCGGGAACCTGTGCCACCTACGGCGGCGTTCACGCCATGGAGGGTAATCCAACCGGATGCATGGGCCTCCCCGACTATTTGGGCTGGCAATGGAAATCGAAAGCGGAGATTCCCATCGTCTGCGTTCCCGGCTGTCCGGTCCAACCGGATAACTTCATGGAGACACTCCTCTATTTGCTGTATATGGCCGCGGGAACCGCGCCCATGATCCCCCTCGACGAGTGTCTTCGCCCTACCTGGCTGTTTGGGCAAACCGTCCACGAGGGATGCGACCGTGGTGGCTACTACGAGCAGGCCCAATTCGCGGCCAGATACGGCGATATACAGTGCATCGTAAAGCTCGGGTGCTGGGGACCGGTGGTTCAGTGCAACGTTGGCAAACGTGGGTGGATGGCAGGTATAGGCGGCTGCCCTAACATTGGCGGCATCTGCATCGGTTGCACCATGCCCGGCTTTCCGGATAAATTCATGCCGTTCATGAACCAGCCGCCCGGTTCGCTCCTTTCGGCCAGCGCGGTGGCCACCTACGGAAGAGCCATTCACGCTCTTCGCAGATTTACCCAGTCCTCGCTCAATAAAGAACCGCTTTGGAGACACCGCTGAGTAGCCAGGTGCACACAACAGTCATTGCGAAACCGCTCTATTGGGGACATTGCGATGCCTGAACATCCAGAAAGATCTGGGTTCGTCGACCAACGCAATCCGCTCTTGCCATTGGATCCCGAGATTCTCGATCCGGTCAGTGCTGAGGCCGCGCTCAGCTTGCTGGCAGCCGTGTTCTGCTCCATCGAGCCCTCGAGTGCGCAGCCCTTCCCTGACCCATCAGAAAGCTCCAACCTGATCAGTCCTGAGGCCAGATATCGCTCCCTCGTAGACCAGCTCCCCGCGGTGGTATTCATGGTCTCGCTTGACCGTGGCAGTGGCGATGCCTACGTGAGTCCTCAAATTGAAGCAGCCCTGGGCTTCTCGCAAGAGGAATGGCTGTCAGACCCCATTCGCTGGTACCAGCACATTCATCCCGACGATAAACAAAGATGGAGCACGGACGCCGCCGAAATGTTTCTTTCCGGCGAGCCCCTGAAATCGATTTATCGCGTCCTCGCTCGTGACAGCAGGGTGGTGTGGTTTCAATGCGAAGCGAAATTTATGCGCGGCCACGATGGACGGCCTTATGCCATTCACGGCGTCGGCTTTGATATCACCAGCCTGAAAGAAGGGGAATGCTCCTTAAGCCAGAAAAATAGGCAGCTCGAGTTAATGAAAGACGTGGCCACCCTTGCTAACCAGGCGACCACCATTGCTGGTGCAATGCAAAACGCAGTGGAACGGGTTTGCCAATTTACCGGTTGGCCCCTGGGGCATGCCCGTTTGGCTGCTCTCGATCAAAAGCACTTGCTTACCTCTCCTATTTGGAACTCTAACCGGGAGCCCCGCTTCGATGCCTTCCGAGCCGCATCGGAGGCCCCTGAAGTGTCGACGGGTTCCGGCTTCCTCGCGGGCGTCATCGCCCATGGTCGGCCAACCTGGATCAAAGATGTGGCCAGCGACCCCAGCTTCATTCGCCAGGCAGTCGCTCACCAAGCCGGCATCAAGTCAGCCTTCGCTTTTCCTGTGTTGAGTGGAAACGAGGTCATCGCGGTCCTTGAGTTCTTTGCGCTGGAACGCAAAGAACCCGATGATGCGCTGCTGGAAATTATGGCGATGGTCGGAACGCAGCTCGGACAGGTCGTGGAGCGGAAGGAATATGACCGGCGGCTCGAAGTCGCAGCCCAAAAGGCCGAGGACGCCAGTCGCGCTAAGAGCCTCTTTCTGTCGACCATGTCTCACGAAATACGCACCCCGATGAACGCCATCCTCGGTTATGCACAACTGATGGCGCGCGATCCGGATTTGGGAACCAATGCAAAAGCAAATCTCCAGATCATCCGCCAAAGCGGTGAGCATCTGCTGGGCCTCATCACAGACATTCTGGACATGTCCAAACTCGAAGCCGGCCGCGCAGAACTACATTTGTCCACATTCAGCTTCTCTCAGTTTGTGGAGAGTATCGCTTCGATGTTCCGTTTGTGGGCCCAGGCGAAGGCTCTACGCTTCGATGTATTGGTAGATGGGGAATCTCTGGCCTACGTAGTGGCGGACGAAGGCAAGATACGGCAGGTGCTGATTAACCTTCTGGGCAATGCAATCAAATTTACCGTCCGCGGCCAAATCCGCTTGCACGTCTCCTTGCAACGAAGGCTCGATCATCGGCTATGGTTGTCATCTCAGGTCGAGGACACGGGTCCCGGCCTTAACATCGAGGAGCAAGAGAAGCTCTTCCAGCCATTCAATCAATTCAAGCGCGGCCTCAAGCTCAAAGAAGGAACGGGGCTCGGCTTGTCCATTGGCCGCAGTTACGCCCGTTTGATGGGCGGGGATATTACCCTCACCAGCCAGCCAGGAGAGGGCTCCGTATTCCGTTTCGAAATCCCGGTCGAGGCCGGGGACTGCGAAATCGACCCGGCGCCGCAGATGCCTTACAACGCCCATGCAGCGGGAGAATTCGTTTGGCAACCGGATTCAGCGCCTGCCATGCCTTCTACCGTGAGCCCGGATCAGCTTGCCAAACTGCCCGCGGAATGGATTGATGAATTGCTGGGTGCGGTCAGCGAGGGAGAGAAGGACCGGCTGGACAAGCTCATCCAACGGATCGAGCAGTCCGATAAACAAGCTGCAGCCGCATTAAGAGAATTTGCGGAAAACTACGATTACGATGCCCTGACTCATTTGCTGGTAACAACACAAGAAAAAATTGCTGGCCCGAAGCGCAATCAATGATGCCTACCGAAAATGCCAACATCATGGTGGTCGATGACCAGCCCGCCAACCTGAGGCTGTTGGAGGACATGCTCAGAGTGCATGGTTATAAAGTACATTCCTTTCCCAGGGGGAGGCTGGCCTTGGCGGCAGCCGCGCAGAATCCCCCGGATCTGATTCTGCTGGATATCAATATGCCGGAGATGAATGGCTACGAGGTATGCGAGCGCTTGAAGTCGACCCCCGAACTCTCGGACGCGCCCGTAATTTTCCTCAGTGCGCTCAATGCGACGGAAGATAAAGTGAAGGCCTTTCACACCGGCGGCGCCGATTACATCACCAAACCGTTCCAGTTGGAAGAGGTGCAAGCCCGCGTTCAAACCCATCTCAAACTGCACCAGCTCAAGCAGACCTTGCAGCGGCAGAATGATCACCTGGAAGAAATAGTGAACCAGCGAACCAGGCAACTCCAGGTTGCCGTTAAACGGATTAAGACATCGTATGACCAAACCTTGCAGGCTTTGGGCGGAGCTTTGGATTTGCGGGACAATGAAACCGCTGGCCACTCCCAGCGTGTGACCCGCTATTCCCTGGAAATCGGCCAAGCGATGGGTTGCAGCGAGGAAGAGCTTGGGGAGCTGGCTCTAGGCGCATCCCTCCACGACATCGGCAAAATAGGCATTCCGGATGCAATTTTGCTGAAAGGGGGGAAACTGACTCCTGAGGAAACAGGGATCATGCAGCGGCACGTGAACATCAGTTATGACCTCGTGAGCCGGCATTTCTTCCTGTCGCGCGCTGCCCAGATTGTGCTCACCCATCACGAGTTCTACGACGGCCGAGGGTACCCCCAGGGGCTGATTGGCAAAGAAATCCCGCTGGGCGCAAGAATCTTCGCGGTCGCGGATTCGCTCGACGCTATGACCTCGGATCGACCTTATCGCGCCGCCGTTTCCTATCAAGCTGCCCGCGACGAAATCATCCATTGCTCTGGAACCCAGTTTGATCCTGATGTGGTCCTGGCTTTTCTTGCGATTCCGCCCGAAGTCTGGGCACGCATTCGCACTGAATCTGATCTGGACGCCTACTCGAATCGCATCCGATCCTGTTTCACAACACCAGCCTAGAGCATTTTCACTGCTACTCTGCACAGTCGGGTTCAGGGAAGTGCGGCTTTTCTTGAGGAAAAGCCGCGTCGAGAGCGGTTGCCTTGTATACACCAGAAGTGAAAATGCTGTAGCCGTTCGATCGCGTCCCAGGCCAACGGAGCTCAAGGATCGCAATCTGTCATCCCGAACCGTCACGCAAACGTCGCACACCCGGAAAGAAACGCGACCGTACCAGGAATTTTTAACGATTGAGTGGGAACCTTCAGAGGGTGGCACGCGTACGATTTGGTGGGCAGTGAGGGACTCGAACCCCCGACATCCTGCTTGTAAGGCAGGCGCTCTAACCAACTGAGCTAACCGCCCAACCGACCATGATGGTAACACGCTGCCCGGTGAGCGACCCACCCCTGTGACCCTCCCGGGTCCTGGGGTAGCCTGCATCGCGTCAGCTTGCTAACGTTATGACATAGTATTCCATGCGATACCCGGAGCCCGGATAGGCAGAAGTTCGGCCGACGGGCCTCATGCGGCGTTTCAGGCAGAAAGCTGCGCAAGCGGCGCTGAATGGCGCTCTTGGGCGGGATATCCCGGGCAGCAGGCCGGCACGAAGGGGCGGTAAGTTTTGATTAGGGAAGAATCTGGAGTTCCAGCAAGCCCGCTCTCCGGGCCCTCGTCAGCGAAACGCCGGGTGACGATCGGCATCGACCTGGGAGGCACGAACCTGCGTATTGCCGCCTTCGATCCGCAGTGGCAGCGTCTGGCTTACGTCAACCTGCCCACCCGCGTGAGCGAAGGTCCCAACGGCGTGGTGCGTGACATAACCGGCGCGATCGGCCGCGTGCTCGAGCAATGCGGGCCAGATCATCAATTGTTTGGCATTGGCATAGGAGCTCCTGGCCCGCTGGAGCTCCCCTCCGGCAAGTTTCACCGGCCGCCCAACCTGCCCGGTTTCGATGGTTTTCTTCTCAAAGACGCGATGGAATCGAACCTGAACGCCCCGGTGATTGTGGAATGCGACGCCAACGCGGCCGCACTGGCCGAGTGGAAAAGCGGCGTCGGCTTGGAGATGCCCGGCGATTCCATGTGCATGCTGACTCTTGGTACCGGCGTCGGCGCCGGCATCATCCTGGAACGAAAAATCTGGCATGGCATGAACGGTATGGGCGGTGAGGGAGGACACATTCCGGTGGTCGAAAACGGTATCTCCTGCGGTTGCGGCGGCCGGGGATGCATCGAACAGTATGCCTCGGCCACGGCGATCTGCCGTGCTGCAAAACACGCCGCCGCGCGCGGCAATGCCCCTGGCATCACGAAACTGATCGCCCGCCGCATTCAGGACAAAATCGAATTCACCGCGCGCGATCTCGCCGGCCTCGCTCGTGAGGGAGACGAACCTGCCCGCCTCATTTTCGCCGACGCGGGAAAGTACCTCGGCATGACCCTGGCTATGCTGGTGAATGTTTTGAATCTGCCGCTCTATGTCATCGGGGGAGGCGTGGTCAGCGGGTGGGATCTGTTCGCACCCCGGATGTTCGAGGAATTGCGGAGCCTGAGCTACATCTACGGCCTCACCGAACCCCAGGCCGATCAACCCTTCACCGCAGGGAAAACCTATGTCGTTCCCGCCGCCACTGGTCCCGACGCCGGCCTGCTGGGAGCAGCCATGCTGCCCTATCTCGAGGCTGGGTCACTATAACGATGACCCGGACCGCTCTCGCACCCGTCTCGCATAAAGAGCGAGCGGAAGACCGATTACGCAGGCTCCTCCCGCCGCTCATAACTCCTTTTAAATGAGCGCCGATGGTAGAAAACGAGGGCGGTTCCGCCGTCAAAGGGCGCCGTTTCCGCTGCTCTTAGGCCGCTGCACGCTCCGTCGACGGAACCGACCCCTTGAACCCGTAATATGCGATGTACACGTAGCACAGCGCCGGCAAAATAAAGGCGTGGTGAATGCCGATGCGGTCGGCCAGGGCGCCCTCCGCTACCGGAATAATCGCTCCCCCCACAATCGCCTGCACCAGCAGGCCAGAACCCTTTGCTGTAAGCGGTCCCAGCCCCTCAACACCCAATGTAAAGATACTCGGGAACATCACGGAATTGAAGAGTCCTACGCTAATGATCGTGCCCATCGCCAGCCGACCGGTACTCAGCATCGAAATCACCACCAGTATGCAAGCCACGACCGCGACGCTGCCAAGTACTCCGCGCGTGGGTAATTTCTGCAACCCTGCCGCGCCGATAAAGCGGCCAATCATGGCCCCCAACCAATAGAGCGAGACCAGTCCGGCGGCGGCTTTGACCGTCATATTGCCAATTTCTGGCTGGGCGAAGTAGTTGATGAGAAAACTCCCGATCGCCACCTCGGCGCCGACATACAAAAAGATTCCCAGCGCGCCCAACACCAGCTGCCGCTGCTTCCACAGGTCCCTGGCCGCCGTATCGATCTCTCCCATGGGCCGGAACTCCCGGGTCGTCTCGATCCTGGGCAAGTTGAACATCGCGATCGCCAGCATCAGAGCGGTGAGCGCGACAGCGATCCCGATATAGGGAATCTTGACCGTAGAGGCCTCTTGCTGCCGGTACGCCAACTGTGCTGCCGCGGAAAGCTTGTGCAGATCCACGGATGACAGCGGCACTGTCGCCAGAATCACCAGACCGCCCACATAGGGAGCAACCGTCGTTCCCAGCGAATTGAAGGCCTGGGTCAGGTTGAGGCGGCTGGAGGCGGTACGTGACGGGCCAAGCACGGTGACATACGGGTTGGCGGCTACCTGAAGCGCCGTAACCCCGGTCGCCAGCACGATGAGCGCCGCCAGAAACAGTTCAAACGACGGCACGTTGGCCGCCGGTACGAAAAGCAAAGCACCAACCGCCATGATGACCAGGCCAAGCATCATCGTTCGCTTGTAACCGATCTTCTCGATCACCATGGCCGCCGGGATGGCAAACACAAAGTACGCCCCAAAGAAGGCCGAGTTGATGAACATCACCCGGGTATAGTTCAGGTCGAAAATCGATTTTAAATGGGGTACCAGAATGTCGTTGAGTGAGGTCAGAAAGCCCCACGTGAAGAACAAGGTGGTCACCATCGCCATCGCGCGGTAGTTGCTGGGGTGGTCGCTGCTAATGGACGCCTTGGTTACGGCCGCTTGAACCATGAAGAATCCGCCGTTTTCTGTGCTCCGTCTCGAACTTGGCGGATCAGCACGCACAAAGTTACCACAGGGAACACGGGGTAGAACAACGCGGTCGTGACCGCGATGGTTCCCTATCCCCTGCTGCGACAGCAGTTTCTGGACGGCATCAACAGACCCTAGAGCGCATCCCGGCCGCAGCCGAAGGACCCGCTTTTTCTCTCCATTAGCAGAGAAGAAACCACCACCCACTCACCCAACAACCACCCGTGCCATGGCCAGCTCCAAAATCTCCGGTGTAAAAACCAAGTCAACCGTCTGCCGGCTCCGCTTGCGATAAAGCGCCGTTGTCTCACACAGCGCCACGATATCTTCTACCTCCGCCGGGTTAATCACATTCTCGAGAATGCGCTCGCAAAAAACTCGCTCATCCAGTCCCTGCAAAACAAAACCGCGGCGTTTGGCTTCGCCCAGGTAATACGCTGCCACCTCGGCCAGCATGCGCTGGGCATCCTCCGGTATCTCCAGGCGATGCGCTTTGCCGACTTTCGCACCCGGAAGCACGAGTTTGATGCCAAAGATATTATCCAGATCGCTGTTGGCCTCGAACGACACCGTAGTGGCGGCAACCAGAACATTCTGCCGTTCGGATGTGGTTTCGATCAGCGCATCGAGTTCGGTGAGTACTTCCGGATTGCCTTCCTGGTAAGCAAGGTCGATCCGCGGCAGCAACAGCATCACCTTTTGCCGTTTGTAGCCGCGCACCAGACTCTTCGCCTTGGCCAGCGCGTCACTATCCCGCGGGTTGAAAACCGTCACCACGCGGTCCATGCCGGCAAGTTGCGCAATCCTTTGTGCCAGGCTCTTTTTACCCGTCTGGTGAGGACCGATAATCAGCACCTCGTTGCCGATCTTCAGGTCCTGGTACGCGGCAGGATTGCGTGCCCGGTCGATCAGGTCTGCGATGCTGGCGAGCAAATCGTCCATGCCCGCGACCCTCGGTCGAATCGTGTTGACCATTTCGTCTTCCAGGCTTAGATCGATGCGCTCCTTGCGCTTGCGCATCTCCGTGACAAATTCGATGAACGCCGGCAACGCCGCGACCGACCCGACGAACACCGCAAACACCAGCACCTGCTCGGTGTAAAGCAGAGCCGAGTTGTTGCCAGCCGCCGGGTCGAACATATGGGCCAGCATAGCAGGCGGTACACTCGCGCCGGGCACTACGGTAATGGGAATCCGTTCTTGGACTTGCCCCCTGTCTGGGCTTCCAACATACTTGAAACAGCGCATGGAAAGGGCCGGAATGAAGCCAGGCGAGACCCCCGACTCACCTGAATTTGATCTCGTGTTAGCGTGCCTCCGTTGGCCGCAGCAACCATCCGATGGCGACCGCATTCGATTGCTCGCCCAACAGCCGATCCGCTGGTCCCAATTGCTCCAGATTGTCGATCACCACAAGGTGGCTCCTCTCTTCTTCCGCAATCTGGAAACCTTCGCCGCCGGCTACATGCCGGAAGAGCCGGCCGCTGCGCTGCAGGCCACTCATCTGGAAAACGAACAGATCTGCATCCGGCGCTGCGGGCAACTCTCGTCCATCAATCGCCTTTTGCACGAACAGCAAATCGATTTCCGAATCTTCAAGGGTATTCCTTTAGCACTGACTGCCTTTCAGGATTCCACCTTGCGCGATGCCGGTGATATCGATCTGCTGGTCGCCGAACAAGACCTCTTCGAGGCCGGGGAAATCCTTCGTTCTCAGGGTTACGTGCGCTTCGAACCGCAAGCCAAGTTGACCCCACGCCGACTGCAGTCCTATATCGCGCATCAGAAAGATTTTTCCTACGTGCATCCCTTGGCCGGCGTGGTCATCGATCTGCACTGGCGTTTTTTTCGCAACCCATGGCTCCCCGCCAATGCCCGGTTGGAGCAGGTTGGTGAGGAGTGGGTCGACCTCGGCTCCGAGAGCATCCCGACGTTGCCTGCCCCTCAACTCTTGCTCTATCTCAGTGTGCACGGAGCGCTCGATGGCTGGCTGCGCCTCAAATGGCTGGCCGATATCGGCGCTCTTCTCAACACCATGACCGCGGAGCAACTCGCTTGGACCGCAGCCTCTGCGTCCGAGCAAGAGGCTTTACCGCAACTCAGCGCGGCGATCCTCCTTTGTCAGGACCTTCTCGGATCGTACCCGATGCCGGCCGGGTGTCTCGACCGCAACGACACCCGCGTCGCGCGCATCATGCGCTTCAGCACGCGGTGCATGACCTCCAACCAATACTGCCCGGTACGCGAACGAATTCCCTCCACACAATGGTTTCTCAATGAGTTTCGCCTGCACAGCGCTCCGCGGTATCGTATGGACCTCTTGCAGCGCTCGCTGTTCCGGCCCCGGGTGTGGCACAAGTACAATCTGCCCGATACACTTTTCCTCCTCTACGCCCTGCTCAGTCCTTTCGAGTGGTTGAGCTTCCACTTCCGCCACCGTTTGGCAATGCTCAAGCTGGCGTGGCCCGTGCGAACCCGCCGCACACCGTGGACACCCATCCCTTTCCGCCGTTTGTGGCAACGCGGGCCTCGCGACATCGCCCTGGCAATTGAAGCGGGATGTATGCTTGGCTTCTTCCGCATTGCCCTCAATTTTCTTCCCGTGCAAAAGCTCACCGCATGGATGGGCAGCCCGAAGAAGAAGCAATCGTCAATCTCACAAGAGAGGTCGGCGCAGACAATGCGGCGGATCGAGTGGTCGATCGGTGCCGTGAACCGTCACGTTCCCTTAACCTTCGTGTGTTTTCCGCAATCCCTCGCCGCCTACTTTATGCTGCGCCGCCGTCACATTGCGAGCCGACTCTACTATGGCGTCATGCGCGAAGCCGACCAACTCAAAGCGCACACCTGGGTCAAGGTGGGAGAGCGCACCGTGGTGGGTGGTGAAGTCGAACCGCGCTTTACCGTGCTCGCTACTTTTCCATAAATCCCAAAGCAGCGTCGTCTACGGATCAAGCAAAAATCTCTCCAGTGCGCTGACTGTCGACTCCAGGTGCGCCAGACCCCACGGACGCTTCAGCCGATAGGCCCTGGCCTGCGACGACACCTTGCCGCAGCGCAGAAAGCTCTCCTCGCGCTGGCCCGTCGCCTGCAACAGGTAAGCCGAGTGGGTGAGATTCATTAACAAGGGAACGGCCTCGACGGCGGACACCTCTTCGAGTCGGATCTCCGGCGACGATATCTCGCCGTCTTCAAGAAATATCAGCGTGCGAATGGGTTCCGGTGTCTGCCCGGACGGGAGTGGCAGACGATACTTGTCGTCGTCGCTGAATACGCGTTCCAGTCCATCCGCCGGCCGTCCCATGCTCTCGAGGCTGTTGCGCCACAGCTTCAACCAGGGAGCGGTCGGAATGACCATGATGTCACCCGGCGGCGCAGGATCGATCAGACAAACGTCGTCGGCCACTACCGCAAAACCTCGCCCCGCCAGATGCGCGGCTAACGATGACTTGCCTTGGCCGGAACGACCGAGAAAAGCCACGACGCCCTTCGCGCTGCTGACAGCGCTGGCATGCAGCGGCAGCAGTCCGCGCTGCTGGCACAGCACAACAAAGATCGTGCCCAGCAGGTAAGCACGCACGTCGAGTGGGAGCGCATCTGCATCCGGGCTTACGACTATCTCCGTTCCATTGGTGACCAGATACCGTGCGATCCCGGGGATGCGCAAGAAATATTGCGAGGGGGTGGCAAAGCAGTCCGGATCCACCTCCACAGCGTCCGGCCAGTTCTCTTGCACGTCACCCAATCGAATGTTGACCGGATGCGGCGTGGCGCGCTCGAGTTGTATGTGGGGCAGTTCCGGAAAAGCAATCTCAGACACAAGAGTAATCCCGCCCAGCAGATACACTCCAGTCACTTGTTTCATCCGTGATCCCCTAAAAGTGTCAGCCGCGCCCATTCCCAGTTAACCTTAAGACGGTAGAAAACGCGTAATTCAAGGTTTAGTATCTATTTTAGTAACGATCTGGTGGAGGAACGCATTGACGCTGCATACCTCCTGCGGTACGCTCTAGCTGTACCGGGTGGCTGGGTGTAATTTATTCCACGGGATCCTAGGGAGCTTTCAATGAAGAGCCACGACGTCAAAGATCACGGCGCATCTGACCAAGTTACGGGACAGGCGAAAAAGCCGTGGGTCACTCCGTCGCTGCAAGTAATTCCCCTTAAGAATGCCGAGGGTGGCACTCATCCTTCCACAAGTGACGGAATGGGCTCTCACTCCCAACGCCCTCGATCTTAGATAGATCACTCCGACCGCATGTGAGACGTTTTCTTGATGGTCTTCTCGTCCGAGGATCTAACCGAAAAATAAAAACCTCAGCCGGTTAACTATCTTGCTTCCCCCTCTCTATGCATCACGCGCCTGGCGTGCCAACACTCCTTTTTCATTCCACCACACTGCCAAACCCGCAAAAATGCTCTAGGTTCGTTGTATGACTGCAATCGCGGGCATCTGGTCTTTCGATGGAGAAGTGGACGTCTCCTCAGCCTGCCGGGACATGCTGGGCGCCCTCAGTGTGTACGGTATGGATGACCGTGCGCAGCACGCCAGTCCGGCGCTCGCCATGGGCCGCTGCCTTCTTCGTACCCTTCCCGAAGATAGTTTCGATCACCAGCCCCTCTTGGCTCCCGGCGTCACCTCGCTGGTGGCGGATGTTCGTCTCGATAATCGGGGACCGCTCGCGGCGGAATTAGGTCTCTCCAGCGAACAAGCGGCTGCCATGGCCGATAGCGATGTGCTGCTGGCAGCGTGGCTGCATTGGCGCGAACAGTGTGTCGACCATCTTTCCGGCGCTTTCAGTTTCGCTGTCTGGAACCATGAGCAACAGTATCTGTTCCTGGCTCGCGATCACACTGGGGAACGTCCCTTGTTCTATACCTCCACAGCGAACTGCTTCGCCTTTGCATCCATGCCCAAGGGTCTGCTTGCCCTGCCCTTTGTGGAAGGGGAGCTGGATGAGGACTACATCGCCCGCTACCTTACGGTCGCCAACACCCCGATCGAGCAAACCATCTTTCGCAACGTGTTTCGCCTGCCCTCCGGTTGCGCGCTCACCATCCACCGTGAAAAGACGAAGCTGTTGCGCCATTGGCGCACTGACCATCTGAGCGATCTTCGTCTGCGCTCGCCGGACGAGTACCTCGATTGTTTCCGGGAAAGGTTCGATCGTGCAGTGAGCGCGCGCTTGCGCACCCGCGGCGGCGTTGGCGCGCAACTGAGCGGCGGCCTCGATAGCGGGGCTGTCGCCGCAACAGCGGCCGGCTTGCTGCGCGACCAGGGGCGCGGACTTACGTGCTTTACCGCAGTGCCTCGCCCCGGATTCACGGGTCCGCCCAGCTCCACTCACTTCTATGATGAAGGACCTCCCGCGGCGGAAGTAGCCGCTCTTTACCCCAACATGCGTCACGTGCTGGTTGAGTCCAGCGCGACTTCTTTTCTCGACATCCTGGATCAGAACAACAATCTCTATGACCACCCATGCTTCGGGCCCAGCAATGAGGTTTGGTCGAACGCTATCTATGATCGCGCACGTGCAGATGGAATCACCCTGGTGCTGAATGGAAATTGTGGCAATTCGACATTCAGCAATGAGGGCATGCCGGCCTTCTCTGCATGGTTTCGGTCTGGCAAATGGGGAACGTTGGCCCGCGTTGCCAGGCAGCTGATCGGGGCGCGAAAGACCTCGGCGCGCTCGATTGTTCGCAATGCGGTTTGGCCATCGTTCCCGTTCTGGCTGCGCAGCATGACCGACCCACACATGCGCGGCTTCTCGCTGGATTACAGCCTCTTGCATCCCGACATCGCACAACGTCTTGATCTCGAGCGCACAGCCCTTCACGACCTGAACCGAAGATCCTCGGACGGACGAACGATGTTGCGCGCGTTGCTTGAGCATGGCGACGTAGCCGACACCACCATCGCCTCCCAGGGCGGATGGCAGATCGACTATCGTGATCCAACCTATGACCGCCATATCGTCGAGTTTTGCCTCACCGTGCCGTTGGAAGAGTTTCTCCGCGGCGGCCAACTCCGTTCCCTCGCCCGGCGTGCCATGGTGGGCCGATTGCCGCCCAGCACGTTGCACCGTACCCAGCGAGGCAGCCAATCCGCAGACTGGTACCTAAACCTCGGGGCTGTGCGTGACCGGATGGCTGCGGAAGTAGACCGCCTACATGGTTCTCCCTTGGCGAGCCGCATGCTTGATCTCACCCGCATGCGCTCGCTGATCGAAAACTGGCCCAGCGGCAATTTCGAAAACCCGGATGTAGCGCGTTCGCATCACATCGCCCTCACCCGAGGTTTTTCCGTGGGCCGCTTTCTAATGCAATACGACCCGGCGAAACGCTAGGAACACATTGCATCCGGCATAAGTCGACAACTCGCTTCGGTCTACACCCACTACGAAACTGCTCTAACGGAACACGATGCAGACAGGGAAGCTCAATGGGTATTCCCTTCCCGTTGGAGTCAGATGTCCCGACCGTGCGTTTCGGGAGAAGACAACAATATTCGAAGAGTCCTGGTTGGCCACCAGCAGCCATTGATTGCCGGGGTCCAGGGCGAAGTGGCGAGGCTCTTTGCCACCACAGGGTACATGCTGAATAGGTTTGAGAGAGCCGTCATGATCGCTGATCCCGAACACCGCCACAGTGTCATCTCCCCGGTTGGAGGCGTAGAGGAACCGGCCTGCGGAGTCGACCGCAACCGTGGCCGCCGTATTCGATCCGCTAAAACCCTCAGCCCGTGTGGAGATGTTCTGCAATCGAGTCAGCGTGCCTCGTTCCCCGTCCCATGCGAGTACATCGACGGTGTTCGCGATTTCGTTGAGCGAGTAAGCCCACCGGCCGTTGGGATGGAAAGCAAAACTTCTCGGACCCGATCCAGGCAGCGCTTCGTAGAACGCAGGCTCATTCGGAGTAAGCCGGGCGGTCAGCGGCTCCAGGTGATAAACCGAGATGCGATCGAGCCCCAGGTCGTTGACCAGCACGTAACGATTATCGGGAGACACGGTGGTGCAATGCGCATGGGGACCGGCCTGGCGATCCGGGTTAGCGCCATGACCGCCGTATTGCATCGTGGAGACCGCTTTGCTGAGCCTCCCCCCATGCAGTACCCGGAATGATGCGGCGCTGCCGCTGCTGTAGTTGGCGGTAAACACCGCCTTCCCGGTAAAATCCACCGCGATGTTGCAGGGGGAAGTACCCATCGAAGGGACAACGTTGACCGGTTTCAACTTGCCCGAATCGCCTTCGACCGCAAAGGAAGAAAGGGAGCCGTTCTTCTTTCCCCGGTAACCCTCAATCTCGTTGACCGCATAAAGGTGCCTGCGGTCGGGAGACAGGGTCAGGAAGCTGGGGTTAGGAGTGGCGACCGCCAGCCCGAGGGGCGACAACGTGCCCTCATCTGCATTCCAACGAAAAGCATAAATCCCTCGGCTGGTACTGCCCTTGTTGTCCGTGTATACACCGGCAAAAACCAGGTTGTCCGCAGTGCTGGCCAAAAGCTGAGGTCCCACACGAGCAGCCATCGCCACCGCCGAGAGCTGCACCACGAACGAGCGGCGACTTGAGTTTGCCATCCCGCCATACTACTGGAAGTTCCTCTGACGGACGACCCGTTGCCTGCCACTAACCTTGACGATCGGAGTGGGCTAATCGGCGCCGGGAGCCCGATAAATCCCCTCCCTGACGCTCACCTATGCAGAGTAGAGTGGAAATGCTCTAATGCGTCTGGTCCGTTACTTGCGCGGGAACGGTCCCTCTCCGCACCATCGTTTCTCAACTTGCGACTGTTAATGTGGGGCAAGCATGTTGCGCAAAGAGTGCCAAGCCGCGATGATTGCGAAACTGCTTTTTAAGCATTAGCCAGGAGGACGTTTTGCGAGTAGGCCTTTTCACACGAGAGTACCCACCCCTGGTCTACGGGGGGGCCGGCGTGCATGTCGAGTACCTGAGCCGCGAACTGGCTCGTAAGATCTCGGTCGAGGTGCACTGTTGGGGAGAGCAGAATTCCGATGACGGCAATCTGCATGTGTGCGGCCAGGAGCCCTGGGCCGAGATTACCCAGGGGACCGAAGGAAAATTCAAAGGAGCCCTCGAAGCGCTGTCCTTGAACCTGACCCAGATCAAAGCGCTGGCGGGCATCGATATTGTGCACACCCACACCTGGTATGTCTCCATGGCCGGCTTCCTGGCCAAGAAGCTCTATGAGGTTCCATTCGTGTTGACGACGCACAGCCTCGAACCGCTGCGAGCCTGGAAGGCAGAGCAGCTGGGCACCGGCTACGCCATGAGTTCGTGGATGGAGAGAACGGCCATGCTGGACGCCGACGCGGTCATCGCGGTCTCTAGTGGCACCAAAGACGACATCGTTCGCGCTTACCCCGTCGATCCCGCGAGGGTCCACGTGATCTACAACGGAATCGACCTGGCGCAATATCAACGGACCGCGGACACGGCGGCGTTGACGGCCCATGGCGTCGACCTCGCTGTACCCTACGTCCTTTTTGTGGGGCGCATCACTCGCCAGAAGGGAGTGACTCACCTGGTGGACGCGATTCGCTATCTACCGCCCGGCACCCAGGTGGTCCTTTGCGCCGGTGCGCCCGACACACCAGAGATCGCCGCTGAGTTGCAGCATAAGGTCGAGCAGTCGCGTGCCTTCAATCCGCGGTTACTGTGGATCGACAAGATGCTCACCAAGCAGGAAGCGATCCAGCTCTATAGCCACGCGACTGTCTTTTGTTGCCCATCCGTGTATGAGCCGTTCGGCATCATCAACCTGGAAGCGATGGCCTGCCAGGCTGCCGTCGTGGCCAGCGCTACTGGCGGCATCAAGGAGGTCGTGGTGGACGGCGAGACCGGCTACCTGGTGCCCTTCGATCAGGATCCCGTCACCAGTTTTCCGCGCGATCCTGATCGCTTTGCGCGGGACCTCGCCGCGAAGCTGAGCGACCTGCTCGCCGACCCGGCAAAGTGTCGGCGCTTTGGTGAGGCAGGGAGGAAGCGCGCCGAAAAGCTATTCAGCTGGACCAGCATCGCAGATCAAACCATTGCTCTCTACCAGTCGTTAATCGACTCGAAGAAGGCCCTCAAGTAACTAGAGCTGTTTCGCAATGACTATGGCCTGAGAAAGATCGCGAAGTGTGGTTTCCCTTGGGAGAAAACCACGAAAGGGCCGATCGCTTCCCCGTATTTCCTGCCACGCAGCAATGGCCGGGAACAATTATGTGCGACTTTCCTCAAAGAAAGTCGCATGCAGATCGGTGGCTCCACCAACATCCACAGGAAATACGGGTTCGGTCTACAGCAATTGCGAAACTGCTCTAACGCGGCGCGTCACGCTCCTGTGTATGAGGGTTTTCATCCCTCGGCCTCGATTGCGGCTCCGGCCTGGCTTCCTGTGGCGGGCGTGCTTCTGGAGCTGGCCTCGCCTCAGGTGCCGGCCTTTGTTCGGGAGCCGGCCTCGCCTCTGGAGTTGGCCTTGCTTCGGGTCCCGGGCGTGCCTCAGGCGCCGGCCTCACGGGCTGCGGAGCAGGCATGGGATGCACTTGCGGCGCTGGACGCACCGGAGGTGCAGGTGCCGGACGGACTTGCGGGGCTGGGTGTACCTCCTGTGCAGGTGCCGGACGGACTCCCGGTGCCGGCGCCGAGCGCTCTTGCGCTAGCGGCCGCTGCACTTGCGGAGCCGGCTGAACAACTGGTCTGGCGGTTTCCCGTTGCCGAACCACCGGGGCAGGCAACGGCGGCCGCCGTTCTACAGGAAGGGGTCTGGCCATCACCACCGTTTGCGGTTGGCCCCGATTCACCGACGCGAACTGCAACCGATTGGTACTGGCAGCAACCTTGTTCTGTTGTTGAACCGCTAACGGAGGAAGACGGCTCTCCCGCAGGGCAGCCAGCTCGGCAGGGGACGGCGGAAGATTCACGCCACCGCGGCCACCGCTATAGCTCACGCGATTGTACGTGGTGATATTCGTCACATTGGTGATGTAGGTGTTGTGAATATTGGTGACGTTGACATTGGTGACCTGGCGGTTGTAATGGAACTGATCGTTGTTCCAGTAGCCGCCGTAATAGCCGCGTCCCACGTATCCGTTGCCGTAATTAACACCGCCGTAGTAGCCGATATAGCGGCCCCAAAACCCACGGTGGAAACCATAGCGGCCGGCGTTATAGCCCCAGTAGCCAGGCGTCCATAGCGCGCCAGTGTACGGAGCATAAGCCCACACGCCAGGAACCCAGTAATACCCTCCCTGGCCATAGGCCCAGTAACCAGGCGTCCAGATGTAGTTGGGATCAGGGCATGGCGGCTGCTGGTACTCCGGCAGTGGGGGAGGCGGCTCGGGAGCATATTCTGCGATCTGATCGATATCCTCGGCTAGCTGGCCGGAGTCATCCTGATCCTGGTATTGAGGTTGCTGCTCCTGTTGCGCATACTGCGGCTGTTGTTGTGGCTGGGGATATTGCGGCTGCTGGGCGGACTCCTGCGGGCTTGGTGCCGGGTAATTCGGTTGATTGGGGGCTGGGCTCGTTCGTCGAGCCGGAGCAGAGTAGGCCGGGGCAGGCGCGACGCTGTCATTGACCGGAGCCGCTCCGCCGTTGTCACTGACGGGCGCAAGATTGCCGTTTGCCGCAGCATCCACTGCTTGCGTGCTGTCATTCTTGTGGCAACCAGCCGTAAGAATGGCCAATACCAATAATGGTAGAAACGACAGCTTAGCTGGATGGGTCATTTCGTTCCCTGCTCTCTGTGCGCGTGGTTCTCCATGGAGACCCTATCCACCGTAACCCGCGATTGCGGCGTAAGTTCTGACGCATTCGATCCTATGATGCGTCTTGAACCAG
>Ga0182015_10000868_pt1 | contig 42056 bp, 39 predicted proteins | sample 712P3MmetaG_FD_120478 | JGI IMG/M metagenome (GOLD analysis project Ga0182015, IMG submission 120478) | Permafrost microbial communities from Stordalen Mire, Sweden - 712P3M metaG | ecosystem: Environmental > Terrestrial > Soil > Wetlands > Permafrost | place: Sweden: Stordalen | collected...
GACCATCCGAGCGACCGCATCGCCCCTGCAAGAGACGAAGGTCCCCAGATGGTCTCGCCTAAGACCAGCGCGCCGTGCTCAGCCACCGGGAAGCGGCGCGACCGGGCCGCCAAGACAGGCTAGGGCCGCATCCAGCCTGGCACACCCTGTTCTTGACCAAGCTGCCTGCGTCTCGCGATCCGAATACGTTGCGTTGCTCTGGTTGGCGCGGACCACCAAATATCGCCCCAATGTGGTGGCGCGGCTTAAAAAGGCGGCATCGACTGTGTGTCAGGCTCGGTCGTGAACATCGACCTTTCCCATCTCGACATGGGCGGGGCTGGCGGAGACTAGGGCCCTTTTCAATCAGCGGCCACGCGGCCCGGCTGCACCTCGTTCAAGGTTGGCGTTGCTGCCGTCTCGGCCTCAACCTGGCGGCGGGCCAGCACGAAATAGACGAGTCCGCCGACCAAAAGTCCGGTGAAAAAGCTGAAGTCCGAGCCCGACGTGCGGCTCGACAGCGGACCTACAAAGGCTGACGAGTCGATCCAAAGGCACGAGGCGACCATTCCCGCCACCTGAGCGATCACTCCCGGAACGTTGAACCCACTGTGGCGCCAGTATCTCCCGCCCCGATTCTGCAAAAGTGCAGTCGGGTCGTACTTGCCTCGACGCAGCCACCAGTCGACGAGGTAGATCGCCAGCCACGGCGAGAGCCAGACAATGAGCAGGCTCAAGAACTCCGAGTACAGGCGATTGAAGTCGGAGTTGAAGATCGTGATCCCGCCGACGACGGTGGCGATGACCATGTCGACGATCACACATTGCCACCGCTTCAGTCTGAGCCCGATAGCTTGCAGCGTCAGGCCGGATGAGTAAAGGTCAATAGTGTTGACCGCGAACAGCGTGATGATCGCAACGAATAGGTATGGCGTTACAACCCACCCCGGCAGCGCCTTGGGCAGTCCGGAGATCGGGTCACTCGCAGTCGAGACGATGGACGCGATCGCCGCCCCCAAGATCTCGAGAAGGACGGCTGGGATCATCCCGCCGAGCGAGGACCACCAGAACACGCCTCGCTGATCAGCGTCGGCGGGGAGGTATCTCGAGTAATCACTGCCGGTGTTCGCCCACGACAGGCCGCCCGCGGAAACGACTAGCGCAATTGTGATCATGACGGTCGCCCAGCCCGCACCGTGGCTCAACGACGAGACGTGGACACGTCCGGCGACGGCAATTGCCATCACAATGAACAGCGGGATCAAAAGATACGCGAGGTAACGCTGCACCGTCACGATGGTCTGGTGACCGAGCACGGGGAGGAATGCCTGTAGGACCATCGCCACTAACAACAACAGGATCTTGAGGCCAGTCGTTGCATGGACGCCCGCCTCGCCGAACAGCGCCAGGCCCGCAAGAACGATCAAGGCGAGTCCTGATGCCTCGAATCCGACGCAGGTCGCCCAGTTGAACAGCGAGAGGCCTCGACCACCATTTTGACCGTACGCCGCTCGACTGATGGCAAAGGTGGACGTTCCGGTCTTCGGCCCCTGGAGGCTAGTTAGGCCGACGCCGAAGAAAATGAGGTTTCCGAGAAGAATGACAAGGATCGATTGGGAGAAGGAGAGGCCGATGTAGATCACAAGAGCGCCGTTCACCGGGTAGAAGATGTTGAGGTTCGACCCCATCCACATCCAGAACAGATCTATCGGTCTGCCATGACGTGCCTCGGGCCCGACAAGATCGATACCCCTCTGCTCGATGGTGAACAGCTCGTCTTCACTCTCCTGGACTGTTCTTCCTGGCGGTGTCTCGCCTGGCTGGGGTTTCATCGCGTGCCTCCCTTAGCTTCTGATTCCTGCGTGATCAGATGGCCATGGACATCTCGACCGCTGCGAGCAGCAAGATCGCGGACCGGGGGAATCAGCTCGAACTCCGTCCCGCCGATCATCTCCCAACGAACTCGGCCCGCCGGACGAGGCGGGCCTTCGACCCGAATAGTCCGCGTCGGGGTGAGGATCCAATCCACCCGGACATCGTGCTCAGCGGCCTCGACCTCAATATCGACCACCTGGCAGTCGTGCACGATGTCAGCTACCTCGGTCGACTCGTCGGTCGAACCCACTTCCGACAAGAGCGCCCACTCGAGGTCGAAATAGCCATGGCCCTTACCAATCCGGAGGCCGTCGACGCTGACGGCAGAACCTCCGGTGACGAGCAGGCCGATGTGCCCAAGTTTCGCGATCGCGTCCAGATCGATTGGCCGACCGTAATGGTCCATGCCGTCCAGAGTTGCGGCGTAGGCGATCTCGTTTGCCGGCACATCGCGCGGGTCGAGTACTAGAAAGCCGCGACGAATCCCGTAGGTAGTCATCAAGAACGCCTTGCCGTCGGCAATGGCGGCTCTGCGGACAGCTTCTGTGCTGTTGTCAGGGGTTATGAATACGAGCTCCGAGCGAGCCCACGACTCAAGGTCCCGGAGTCGTTGGCTGCAGACATTGCTGCCATCGAAGTCGGCAATGAACGACCCGAAGTCCCAGTGAAAGCGCGAGTCCGGGCGGGCGACACTGCGAAGCGAGGTCCAGACCTTCTCGCGGACAAAGCGCTGGACCTCGGCCGCAGTGACGAACGAGGACTCGCCCGCGACAGTACTGAACTCGCTCCCGGACTCTCGCGTCGATGGGCGAACGGCCGGTCTCTTCGCCGGGCGCAGTTGGCGCAGCGGTTCGATCTCGGCGAGCCGGGCTTCGTCCACAAGCTCCCAGCAGATCCCCGACGGATTGCGATGTCGTTGCGCAACGCGGATGGTTCGAGTCGGAGTGAGCACCCAGTCGCCGGCCGTGTCGTGGCTCGAGGGTTCGAGACCTGACTCGACTAGCTGGCAGTCGTGCACGCAGATCACCACCGGTGTCTGATTGTCGACGACACCGAGCTCCGACAAAATGCCCCACTCAGTGTCGAAAAACCCATGACCCTTTCCAAATCGGACGCCAGTGCGCGGTTCCACCGCGCAGGCTCCGGTGACGACGAAGTCCAGTCGGCCGAGATCGCGGACAAAGTCCAAGTCGACCTGCTTTGCGAGCAGCTGGGCACCGTCGAGCGTCGCCGCGAACCGGGCTTCAGGGACTGGAATGCTTCCCGGAGCGATGAAGTGGAAGCCCATCGCCACGGCGATCGTCTGGAGAAGCGGCCGCTGCGCGCAGATGAGTGACCGCCGTAGATCTTGCAGGCAGTTGTCCGGCGTGACGAACACAGGGCCGTCACCCCCGTAGCAGGGCAGGTCCTGCAGTCGCTCAGGCAGCCGTTCACTGCCGTCAAAATCGGGTATGAACGCTGTCAGGTCGTACACGAAACGGGTGTCAGGACGCGCTACAGCTCGAAGTCGCTCCCACACGTCCGCGCGAATTGTCGCCCTGGCTGACTCGACTTCGGATTCGTTCTTCACCCCTTGCACCTGCCCCACGCTTTCCCCCGAAACGAATCGGGATGCTCTCCCGAAAATGAGCTGTGGTCGGTCAGTTCAGGCCACGTGCCTTCTCGGTCTGCGTAGCCGTTTCACATCTCTTATGTACGGACGAGTGGTGGCGAACTCACGCGGCATCCGATCCCAAACGAGGCCGGCAGGCTTGGGCAACGGTCGACACCGGACGACCTCGGTCGGGGTGACGATCACGTTCACCGTGACATCGTGCTCGGAATAGGGGACCTGATCTTGCACGACCTGGCAGTCGTGGACAGACGCGATGACAGGCGTCTGCTGGCCGACAAGGCCCATCTCCGACAGCAATCCCCATTCGAGGTCGAGGTAGCCGTGACCCTTGCCGAAATGCACTCCCTCGCGACTCACTGCCGCTGCGCCCGTTACGAGAAGATCGAGAGGACCGGCTGAGCGCAATTCATCGAACGACAAACACCTGCCGAAGCGCTCCATGCCGTCGAGAGTCGCCGCCATGTTCCGATCCTCGGGCCGAACCCGCGCCCCCTCCAACATCACGACACCGCGGAGCATCCCGTAGGTGAACACCAGGAGCTTCTTGGCATCGGCCAAAGCCTCGTAACGGAACCTCTCGAGGTTGTTGTCCGGCATGGCGACGATGGTGCGGGCGTTGCGGTACTCGGTCATCTGGGCGATGGCTTCCACACACTTCGAGCTTCCATCGAAGTCAGGAATAAAGCTCGCAAAGTCGAGATGGAACCGCGAGTCCGGTTTGGCTACCCGAGCCAGCCTGTCCCAGACAACGCGGCGAAGCCGTGCGGCCGGGTTGACAAAGGTGCCTCGCCCCGCCTCCCGACGCAGCAGCCCGCTTCGCTCTAGATCCCCGATAGCCCTGCGTAGGGTGCCTCGGCTCACACCGAGTTGCTCGACAAGCTCCCATTCGGGCGGCAACATCGTCTCTTCGCCGAGCGGGCCTGCCAACACGAGAGCTTCTACCTGCTCGGCCACTTGGCTATACAGCGTGCGCCCGTCACTCGAACGGTTCCCGCCAGGGCTGAACATTGTGTGAACGTTTAAACCTTTGCATGGATGTTGTCAACCATCGGAGTTGCGCCTCAAGGCACTGGCTGGGTCAGACGTGGCCCGGGGCCAGCTCCGGGCCCACGTGTTCCAGGCCTGAGCTAGGTCGTCAAAGCCAGACCTGACGCATCCGGCTCCAGCGTCGCCACCCCTTTTCCAACACAGATGGTCCGGGTGCGCCGGCGCGGTTTGTCTCCGCACTTGCCTGACGCGCCTCGTAGGTCGGAAGCAGGTAGGTAGCGCGGGAAACAAGGGGGCAATCGTCTGAGCGGTCGCATCGCCTAGCCATGACGGAGGTCAACACCGATGCTTGTGCAATATGACTCGATCACCGCCCAGAGCCACGACGAGCAGGCCCGCGTCCGTGCAACCGCCCGGACCTACCTTCGCGTCGAGCCCTGGGCCGACCCTGTCATCGACGGAGTCGGCTATGACCCTCGATCCGAGTACGTGGAGACATTCTGGCTGCCGGTGCTCGGTCCCTCCACGACCTTTTTGCTGCGGCACTTCACGATCCGTCTCGAGGCGTCGCCCTCAGGGGTAGATCTCGAGGTCGAGGACACGGCCCGCTCGCTCGGCCTCGGAGAGCGCCTCGGCCAGAACGCGCCGTTCGCAAGAACTCTCAAGCGCTGCGTCGACTTCGAGATGGCCGTGTGGCGCGGACCCCGGCTCCTTGCGGTCAGGCTCCGGCTGCCACCGCTCGCCCGCCGTCACCTTCGTCGCCTGCCGGAATCCCTGCAGGCAAGGTACGGGGGCGAGTGGGGCTGCCAGGTAGGCTCTGTTGACAGTGACCACCACAAAGACCTACCTCGAGACGGCGCGCGAGCGCGTCGTGATCTATGACGGCGCTACCGGGACGAACCTGCAGCTTCGCGACCTGAGCGCCCAAGACTTCGGCGGCGATTTTCTCGAGGGCTGCAACGAGATGCTTTGTGTGACCCGTCCCGACGTCGTTCGGGAGCTTCACCGTTCCTTCCTCGAGGTAGGCGTCGACGCCGTCGAGACGAACTCGTTCGGATGCCTGCCTTTCGTGCTCGCCGAGTACAAGATCGCAGACCGCACAGAAGAGCTCGCCCGGGCGGCCGCGCGGCTGGCCAGGGAGGTAGCCGACGACTACTCGACGGCCGACCGGCCCCGTTTCGTCGCAGGCAGCATGGGCCCGGGAACCAAGCTCCCTACGCTCGGCCAGGTCAGTTTCACCGACTTACGCGACGGTTACGAGGTGCTCGCCCGCGGCTTGCTCTCAGGCGGCGCCGACCTGCTTTTGATCGAGACCTGTTACGACCTGCTCCAGGCCAAAGCCGCTATCCAGGCCGCCCGGCGGGCGATGAGCCACGAGGGCCGGCAGGTTCCCATCCAGGTGCAGGTGACAGTCGAGCTCACCGGGCGCATGCTGTTAGGCAGCGAGATCGGCGCGGCGCTCTGCACGTTGGACGCACTGAAGCCGGACGTCATAGGCATGAATTGCGCCACGGGCCCCGTCGAGATGTACGAGTCCCTCCGGTACCTCTCCGGCCAGGCGCGGACCCCCATCTCGGCCCTGCCCAATGCCGGGTTGCCGTCGGTCGTCGACGGCAAGATGCACTACGACCTCGGGCCCGAAGCCCTGGCCGAGCACTTGTCGGTGTTCATCCGCGAGCTCGGGGTGTCGATCGTCGGCGGTTGCTGCGGCACCACGCCCGAGCACCTCGCAAGGGTCGTGGAGGCCTGCGCAGGCCTCGAGGTCGCGCCGAGGTCGCCGGTCTACGAGCCGTCGGCAGCCTCTCTCTATGTGTCGGTGCCCTTCGAGCAGGAGCTGTCCTTCCTCGTCATCGGGGAGCGCACCAATGCCAACGGGTCCAAGCGCTTCCGCGAGGCGATGCTCGCTGAGGACTGGGACACGACGGTCACGATGGCCCGCGACCAGGCCCGCGAGGGTGCGCACCTGCTGGACGTCTGCGTCGACTACACCGGCGCCGACGGCGTGCGTGACATGACAGAGGTTGCGCAGCGTTTCGCGACCCAGTCGTCCATCCCGCTCGTCATCGACACCACCGAGGCCCCGGTTGCCGAGGCCGCCCTGCAGTGGATAGGCGGGAGACCGGTCCTCAACTCGGTGAACCTCGAGGACGGGGATGCTCCCGGTACCCGGCTCGACCGTTTCTTGAGCCTGGCGCGCGACTATGGCGCCGCGGTCATCTGCACCTGCATCGACACCGACGGACAGGCCCGCACCGCCGACTGGAAGCTTCGTGCCGCCAAGGCGATCCACGACCTCGCCGTCGGCCGGTACGGCCTCGAGCCCTCGGACCTGCTCTTTGACCCTCTTGCCCTGCCGTTGTCGACGGGCATGGAGGAGAGCCGGCGGGACGGCATCGAGACCATCGAGGCCATCTCGAGGATCAAGGCAGAGCTGCCCGGGGTTCACACCGTGCTCGGCCTGTCGAATGTGTCCTTCGGTCTCTCGCCGGCCGCGCGCCAGCTGCTCAACTCCGTCTTCCTCCACGAATGCGTCCAGGCCGGCCTCGACGCCGCGATAGTCCATGCCGGCAAGATCCAGCCCCTGCACCGGATCGCCGAGTCAGATCGCGAGATCTGCCTCGACCTCATCTACGATCGGCGCCGCGAGGGCTACGACCCGCTCTCGGCCCTTATCGCCGCCTTCGAGGGCGAGAGCGCCTCGTCGCACAGTGCGGTCGAGGACCGCTCGGGCTGGACCGTCGAAAGGCGCCTCGAGTGCCGCATCGTCGACGGGGACCGCAACGGTCTCGAAGCCGAGCTCGACGAAGCTCTCAAGAGCGGGCACGCCGCGCTCGACATCGTGAACCAGATGCTGCTCCCCGGGATGCGCACAGTCGGCGAGCTCTTCGGCTCTGGCCAGATGCAGCTGCCCTTCGTCCTCAGTTCTGCCGAGACCATGAAAGCCGCGGTGGCGCACCTCGAACCCCACATGGAAAAGGCCGAGGCCGCAGGCCGGGGGCGGATAGTGCTCGGGACCGTGAAGGGCGACGTGCACGACATCGGCAAGAACCTCGTCGACATCATCCTCACCAACAACGGCTATGAGGTCCACAATCTCGGCATCAAGGTCCCCATGTCGGCGTTCTTGGCGAAAGCCGAGGAGGTCGAGGCCGACGCGATCGGCATGAGCGGCCTGCTCGTCAAGTCGACGCTCATCATGCGCGACAACCTCGAGGAGCTGAACCGGCTCGACAAGTCCGACTACCCGGTCATCTTGGGGGGGGCGGCGCTCACGCGCACCTATGTCGAAAAGGACCTGCGGAGCGTCTACAAAGGCCGCGTCTTTTACGGCAAGGACGCCTTCGAGGGCCTGCACCTGCTCGACCGCCTCATGCAGATCAAGCGCAGCGGTACCGACGACCCGAGCTTTGGCACCGAGCTCTCGGGGCGAAAGCTTCCCCCGCGACGAAGCGAGCAGGTAAGCGAGATCGACCCCTCGACGCTTCCAGCACGATCGCCCGAGGTGCAGGCGGACAACGCCGTGTTCGAGCCCCCGTTTCTCGGCTCGAGGGTCGCAAAGGGCATCCCCCTCGATGACATCGCCTCGTACCTCAACGAGACGGCGCTGTTCCGCAACCAGTGGGGCTACCGCCCAGAGCGGGGCGAGGCCGACGTCGACTTCAAAGAGCGGATCCGGGCCGAGCTTAGGGGTCGCCTCGATGAGGCGAAGGCAGAGGGCTTGTTGGTCCCTCAGGTCATCTGGGGGTACTTCCCTGTCAACGCCGAGGGGAACGACCTCATCGTCTACGCCGACGACCGGCGTGAAACCGAGCGCATGCGGTTCAGCTTCCCCCGCCAGCGCAAGGATCCCTACCTGTGCATCGCCGATTTCTTCCGGTCGGCCGACTCCGGCGACGCCGACTACGCGGCGTTTCAGATCGTGACCGTCGGTGCCGGGGCTTCGGAACGCACCGCCGAGCTGTTCGGCGCGGACCGCTACCGCGACTACGTCGTCACCCACGGGCTGTCTGTCGAGATGACAGAATCCCTCGCCGAGCTGTGGCACCGCCGTATCCGGGAGGAATGGGGATTCGCCGATGAGGACGCGCCGACGCTCACAGGGCTGTTCCGCCAACAGCACCGCGGGGGCCGGTACTCCTTCGGCTACCCGGCTTGCCCCGATCTCGAGGACAACGCCAAGGTCGTGGAACTGCTCGCGGCCGACCGCATCGGAGTCACGGTGAGCGAGGGATTCCAGCTCTTCCCCGAGCAGACCACGCTCGCCATCGTCTGCCATCACCCGATGGCGAAGTACTTCGTCGTCTGAATTTTCCCCTCATGTGCCACCACGCGCGGTGGTAACTGCCTGGTGAGGTAGCCTTCCCGGATAACACTCACAGTGGTCGTTCGTCTAAGGGCGGGATGGCGGCGCCGAGCCGCCATCAGTTTGTGGCAACGGCCCGATTGATTAGGGGAATCATATGATCCAGATTGCGAGAATCCTCAAACCCCACCGCGGTGCCGCCGGTGCAGTTCTCACGGCGGCCGTGGCGATCGTGGCGGCCGGCTGCAGCAGCTCGAGCTCTCCGTCGACGACCACGACGACGACGGCCGCTCCGGCGACGAGCTCGACCACGACGACGGCCAAGAGCTCGACGACGACGACCACAGCTCCAACGACGACGACCTCGGCCAGCTCGCTCGCCGTGGCGCTGCTCGGGAAGTTCCACTCAGGCGAGCACGCGACCTTCATCGCCTCCTACCGGGTCACCTCGGCCGCCACGAACGAGCTGACGACGCTCACCATCGCGCAGCAGTCGCCGAACCAGCTGTTCGAGGGCAGCGAGAAGTCGGGCACCTTCGAGCTCATCACGCTCGGGGCCAAGTCCTACATCTGCACGAAGTCGAGCGGAACCTCGACGTGTTTCAGCTCGGCAGCGGCCAGCTCGGAGGCTGACCTGTTCGCTCTCTACGAGCCTTCCAAGTACCTCCCCTACTTCCAGGCGGCCGCGAGCGCCGCGGGTGGCCACACCAGCGTCTCGACGAAGTCCGTCAACGGCTACTCGCTGTCGTGCATCACGGTCTCCGGCGCCGCCAACGAGAACGGCACCGGCACCTTCTGCGTGACGAGCCAAGGCGTCCTCGGCTACGTCGCCTGGACTGGCACCAAGGCCACAGACGGCGGCAGCTTTGAGATCACGAACTACTCGACGAGCGTGCCCGCGGGCGAGTTCACGCTGCCCGCGACGCCGACGACCCTGCCAGCGGGGGCCTGAGCCGGCCAGTTGTCGCAAAAGCCCGTGGCGGGCGCGCCACCAAGCGCGCCCGCCAGGCTGTGAGCCCTTGAACGGCAGGTGAGCGCACCAAGCCGGTAGGGTCGGGGCCGATGACACGCGACACCACAGACGCCTCTTTCGAGAACGATGTCCTCGTCCGCTCCGACACCGTCCCTGTGCTCGTCGACCTCTGGGCACCGTGGTGCGGGCCGTGTAAGGCCCTGAGCCCGATCATCGAGCGCGTGGTCGATGCCACCGAGGGCGCCGTCGAGCTCGTCAAGGTAAACGTCGACGAGAATCCCGTCATTGCGCAGAGCTTCCAGGTGCAGTCGATACCGGCCGTGTTCGCGATCCACAATCGCCAGATCGTCGACCGGTTTATCGGCGCGCTGGGCGAGTCAGCCGTCCGCGAGTTCGTAGACCGGCTCCTGCCCGAGCCGAGCGAAGCCGAAAAGCTCGTCGCGGCCGGTGACGAGACCTCGCTCCGACGCGCTCTCGAGCTCGAGCCCGGCCACCCCGCGGCCGTCGTCACCCTCGCCGAGATCCTCGTCGGGCGCGGCGAGGCCGAAGAGGCACTCAGCCTGCTCGCCAAGATCCCCGACACGGGCGAGGCCCGCCGCGTCGGCGCCCTCGCCAGGCTGGCAGTTACAGGCGCGCCGGGGACCACGGGCGGCAACGGCCAGGGCGCCGAACTCAACCAGCGCCTCGATGCCCTGCTCGAGCTCGTCAAGGAGGACGAGGTGGCGCGCCAGGAGCTGATAGATCTGCTCGAGACGATGGACCCCGAGGACCCGAGGCGGTCCAAGTACCGCCGGGCTCTCGCCTCCCGGCTGTTTTGACTAAGCCGGTACCGGCCGAGCTGTGCAGCTGACCCGCAGCCCGCTCTTCCGGCCCCGGCACCCGCGACCGCTCAGATTGGGCGGGCAGAACTACGACCTGGCTACCCGGGCGCTTGTCATGGGCGTGCTCAATCGCACGACGGACTCGTTCTTCGACCACGGCGAGTACTTCGAGCTGGACCGTTTCTTCGCCCGCGCCGAGCAGCTGGTCAAAGACGGCGCCGACATGCTCGACGTGGGCGGGGTCAAGGCCGGTCCCGGGCCGGAGGTGACAGAGGCCGAGGAGCTCGACCGGGTCGTGCCCGCGATCGCCTCGCTGCACGAGCGCTTCGAGGTGCCCTTGTCGGTTGACACCTGGCGGGCATCGGTGGCTGCAGCCAGCTTTGCGGCCGGGGCGGTGCTCGGCAACGACATCAGCGGGTTCGCCGATCCCGACTACCTAGCCGTCGCGGCGGCAGCGGGGGCGAGCGTCGTCGCCACCCACATCCGGCTCTCACCGAGAGTGCCCGATCCCGAGCCGCACTACGACGACGTCGTCGCTGAGGTCGAGCGATTCTTGACCGAACGCGCCGAGCGGGCCCTTGCCTGCGGGATTCCGCCCGAGAGAGTGATCCTCGACGCGGGCCTTGACCTCGGCAAGACCGCCGCCCAGTCGCTCCGGCTCTTGCAGCAATCGTCCCGATTGGCGTCGCTCGGCTACCCATTGCTCCTGTCGGCCTCCAACAAGACCTTCCTCGGAGTGCTGCTGGACCTCGGCATCGGCGAGCGCGCCGAGGCCTCCCTGGCCGCTGCCGCGATCGGAATAGCCGGCGGCTGCAGGCTGGTACGAGTCCATGACGTCGCCCGCACATGCCGAGTCCGCGACATCCTGGCCGCGATCATGGAATCGGCGCCTCCGCCCAAGTCCGCGGCGGCTTACGAGCTCGAGACCGCGCCTGCGCCAGAGGTCGGATGAGCCCGCCGCCTTCTACTCCGCCGACCATCTTTATCGTCAAGGGCTCCGAGCCGGCACTGGTCGACCGGGGCGTGAGCCTGCTTGTCGCCGAGCTCACCTCTCCGGGCGCGAGCCCGCCAACAGCCGGGGGGACGGAGAGACCCGACGAGCAAGGCGATGACACCGAGGGTGCGCTCGGCCAAGGCGGCCTCTTCGTCGCCGTGGAGGAGCACCGTGTCCCGGCGCCGCCGAACGGGGACGAGGGCGTCATCGGCGCGGTGATCGACGCGCTGTTCACTCCCCCGTTCCTCGCCGATCGCCGCATCATCGTGCTTCGCGACGCCGAGAACCTCGACGCCACCCAGGCCGGCGAGCTCGCCTCGCGCCTCGGGGAGAGCTTCGACCCGAACATCCTCGTGATCGCCGTCGCCGCAAAGTCGCTGCCGGCCGCGCTCGCCAAGGCGACAAAGGCCCGCAGCCGGGAGATCGAGACCTCACCTGGAGCCTCCGGCAAAGCCCGGACACAGTGGATGACCGAGCAGTTGCAGGTGGCGCCCGTGCATCTCGAGCCGACCGCCCGGCAGCTTTTGGAGCGCCACCTCGGTGAGGACATCTCCCGCCTGCCCGCCCTCTTGAACGTGCTCGCCGCCGCCTACGGCGAGGGAGCGAGGGTAAGCCAGGCGGAACTGGTGCCGTTTCTCGGAGAGGAGGGAGGGGCGCCGCCATGGGACCTCACCAACGCTCTCGACGAGGGCGACGTGAAGACGGCAGTTGCCGTCGCCCACCGCCTCTTGGGCTCGGGAGGACGGCATCCGTTCCAGCTCCTCGCAACCTTGCACAGGCACTACGGGGGCATGCTGCGCCTCGACGGGAGCGACGTGACAGATCCGGCGGCGGCGGCCAGCCTCCTCGGCATGTCGCCCTACCCTGCCCAAAGGGTCCTCGCCCAGGCGCGCAAGCTCGGCCCCGAGCGCGTGGCGAGGGCCGTTAGCCTGATCGCCGATGCGGACCTCGACCTGCGCGGGATCGTGGACTGGCCCGACAAGCTGGTGATCGAAGTGCTTGTGGCCCGCCTGGCGCAGCTCGCCAAGATCCGGCCGACCGCGCCCGCCGGCCCGGGGCGCCGCGGGCGATGACGGACGCGACCCGAAACGATGACGACGGTGTGCGAGATGGGACCGTCTCGGCCGAGCTGCGCTCCGAGCTGCTCGAGCTGGCTCGCTCGGTTGCCGTCGCGGCCGGTGACTTGCTGCGGGCACGACTGTCCGAGGTCGCCGGCGGGCGCCTGCTCGCGAGCGGGGCTTCGACCAAGTCGAGCCCGACCGACCTCGTCACCGACGTCGACCGCTCGAGCGAGGCGCTCATAGTCTCCTCACTTTTGAGCGCCCGCCCCGACGACTCCATCCTCGGCGAGGAGGGCAGCTCGCATAATGGCTCCACGGGCGTCACATGGGTCATCGACCCCCTCGACGGAACCATCAACTATCTCTACGGCATACCGATATTCGCCGTGTCGATCGCGGCCTCACTGCGGGGCCGAAGCGTCGTGGGAGTCGTCCACAACCCGGTGACGGCCGAGACCTTCACCGCCTCGGAGGGCGAGGGCGCCTTGTTGAACGGACGCCCGCTCAGGCTCGAGGCGACAGGCCGCCCCCTCGGCGAGGCGCTCGTCGGTACCGGTTTCTCCTACCGTTCGAAGAACCGGGCCGCGCAAGCCCGGCTGCTCGCGGTCATCCTGCCCGAGGTGCGAGACATCAGGCGGGAGGGATCCGCCGCGCTCGATCTGTGCTCGGTCGCCTGTGGTCGCCTCGACGCCTACTTCGAGTCGGGCCTGCAGCCGTGGGACCTCGCCGCGGGCGGACTCGTCGCCCGGGAGGCCGGAGCCGGCCTCGACGCGCTGGACGGCGTCATCGAAGGCGACCCGACTGTCGTGACCGCGGCACCAGGCCTGCTCGGCCCGCTCGTCGAGCTGTTAGAACGCGCCGGCTCGGGCCGCCCGGCGGCCGGCTGATAGTGTCCGCCATCAAAACAGGGTCAAGCACAAGGCTGTCGATGGAATTCGAAGTCGTCGTAGAGATCCCGAAGGGCCAGCGCAACAAGTACGAGATGGACCACGCCACCGGGCGGATCTATCTCGACCGGATGCTGTTCACCTCGACGCGCTACCCCGCCGACTACGGGTTCGTCGACGGGACACTCGGGCTCGACGGTGACCCGCTAGATGCTCTCGTGCTCGTCGAGGAGCCGACCTTCCCTGGTTGCGTCGTCCGCTCGAGAGCTGTCGGGATGTTCCGCATGACAGACGAGAAAGGCCCCGACGACAAGATCATCGCCGTGCCCGCCCATGACCCCCGCCAGGAGCACCTGCAAGATCTCAGGCATCTTCCCGAGTTCGACCGGCTCGAGATCCAGCACTTCTTCGAGGTCTACAAGGACCTCGAGCCAGGCAAGTCCGTCGAGGGCGCGACCTGGGCAGGGCGGGAAGCCGCAGAGGCCGAGATCGAGGCGGCTCGCGCTCGGGCTCACCACGATGAGCCTGACCTGCGGTCCTAAGGCGTCGCGGCCACGTCGCGGCTTGCTCCTTGCCGGCTAGCCGACCCTCAGGTTCACGTTCCAGGCCTGTTCCATCGGAGCGATCAGGTCTTTCGCCAACAGGTCGTAGCCGGGCTGGAGCAGGTGGACACCGTCGGTGGAGCGGATCTGCTCGAGCGACCCGCCGATCGTCATGTCCTCGGTCCAGGCGCCCTTTTTGGAGAGCACTTTCGCCGAAGAGAAGTACACCACGCCTTGATGCGCGACCGCCTCGGAGTAAAAGACCTTGCTCACCTGGCTCGGGAACCCACGCGGCACCGTCGAGGCCGGGCCCATCGGAGGCAGACCCACCCACATGACATGGGCGCCGGCATTCGTCGCCTCCTGCATGACGAGGGCGACGCGGGCCGCGTAGGAGTGCCACCAGACAGGGTCGGCCGAAGGTGGCATCGCGAAACCGATGTAGGTCGAGCCCTTCACATAGAACGACTGGGCGTCGTTGGCCCCCATCATGACGACGACGATCTGCGGGTGGTAGCGGCGTAGGTAGACCGCCAGGGTTGCCGGCCAGTTGTAGTAGTCGCTGCGGGCGAGGCCGGTATCCTCCACGCCCTCTTGGATCACGCGGACGTACGGGTCGGTCGAAAAGACGTCACCGAGCCCGTAGCCGAGGTCCTCGCCGATCGAGTCGCCGATGGACAACAGCACAACGGGATGGCGCGCCGTCGGCGGCGGGATCTCCGGTGGCCAGGGCGGAACGGGCGGAGCCCACGGTGGCCCTCCGAGGTGCGGCGCGGCGAGGAAGCCCAAGTAGCCTCTCGCGCCCCGCGAGACGACGACTACGGGCGGAAGGGTCGTGGTGGGAACGGTCGTCGTGCTGGGGATGGTCGTGGTGACCGGACCCGTGCCGGTGTTGCCGCACACCGGGGCGCCGCCAATGCCGCACCTGCCGAGCGCGCTGTCGGCTGAGTTGACCGGCCCCGAGATCCGCAGGGCGTTCGAGAAGGCCGCGATCGGGCGCAAGATGGCCACCGCGACGGTGCGCCTCACCCCGATCTGGCCGGTCTCAGCCGAGTGGTAGAGCTGGTTGGCGTCGAACAGGAGCCAGACGAAAAAGCAGAGCAGTCCGACAGCGAGGATACGGCCCGCCGAAGCGCGGCGACGCTTGTCGGTCGGAGCGCTTTCGTCTTCGGGGCGGGCCGGGGCTCGCCGGGGCACGCGGGGTCGCACGAGGGCCGTGGCCTGCGCGCGAGCCTGCCCTTTTAGCCCTTGGGTCCGGCGGCCCAAAGGCTTCGCCTCGAGTCGTGCCGCCCGCGCCCGGCTCGGCGCGCCAGCCACCGCGCGCGGCGCGCGCTCGACCGCGGCCCTGTCGGGCGCCACCCGGCCGGGCGGGAGCTGTCGGGGAACGGGCCCTTCCGAACTGGCCCGGCGCGAGGGAAGGTCCTTCGGCGCGGCCGTACGCGATCGGGACTGGCGCGAGGCGGCCTCTTTCGCCACGGCCCTTCCCGGAGGGACCCGGCGCGTGACGTCTTTCGCCGCGTCGCCTCGCGATCCGGCTCGGCGCGAAGCGGAGTCTTTGCCTGCAGCCCTTCTGGGAGGAACCCGGCGCGTGACGTCTTTCGCACCGGGTTTCGGCGAAGGGTCCTGGCGGTGGGCGGCGTCTTTCGACCCGTCGGGTTCCGAGCGCGCCCTGCCGGTGTCTTGGCGTGCGTCGCGCTTTCTGGGCGGCTTGCGACCGCCCGATCCGCGTCCGGCTCCAAAGATCGTCAAGAAACTCGCGCCACCTTCGACAAGATCGTCACAGCCTCAAAAGCGGAAGTAGATGAACGGCGCGACCCCCGGAGGACCGAGGGTCGTGATGACGAGGAGCACAGCGCCCAGAACCGCTCCCTGGGCGAACACGCTAAGGCGTGAGAAGACCTCCTGGGCACGCATGGGTATCGCCTTGGGCACATATTGCGAGCCGATCCCGACCACGAGCGTGAGCACGACGGCGAGGTTCACGAGCGGGGACGGGAGCGTCCAGGCAGTAAAAAGGCGGCCGAAGACCGCAAAGGCGTTGCCGAACGAGGTCGCCCGGAAAAATACCCAACCCACGCAGACGAGCTGGAAGGTGGCGAAGCGTTCCCATGCCACCCACCATCGCCCTTCGCGCTGGGCGGGGAGCCCGGACTCGACACGTCTCGCCCTACGGTAGTGGCCCAAGCACTGCCCTAGGCCGTGATAGGCACCCCAGGCGACGAAGGTCCATGCGGCGCCGTGCCAGAGGCCGCCGAGCACCATGGTGATCATGATGTTGCGGTACATGGCGGCGCGTGACCCGTGGTTCCCGCCGAGGGGGATGTAGAGGTAGTCGCGCAGCCACGACGACAAGGTCATGTGCCAGCGCCGCCAGAAGTCCTGCAACGAGACTGCCGTGTAGGGGGCGTTGAAGTTCTCCGGGAAGCGGAACCCGAGCAAGAGGGCACAGCCGATGGCGATGTCGGTGTACCCGCTGAAGTCGCAGTAGATCTGCACGGCGTAGCCATAAATCGCCAGCAGCACCTCGAGCGACGAGTGCGTGTGAGGGTTCGCGAAGACCGGGTCGACGATCTGGGAGGAGATGTAGCTCGAGAGCACGACCTTTTTGAAAAGGCCCGCGAAGATGAGATAGGCCGCTCTCGGAAAGGCGATGCGCCGGGGGTCGCGCCGATGCGCCCTGCGGATCTGCGGGAGCAGATCGGACCCGCGCACGATCGGGCCAGCGACCAGGTGCGGGAAGAAGGCGACAAAGACGGCCACGTCCAGCCACGGGGAAGGCTCGAGACTCCCCCGGTAGATGTCGATCACGTACGACAGGCCCATGAAGGTGAAAAACGAGATGCCGACCGGAAGCGTCACCTGCAAAAGGGGGATCGGGTCTCCCATTCCGAGGTGGTGAAGCACGTTGTCGATATTGAGGCTGAGCCAGCCGGCGTACTTGAACCAGCCGAGCAGGCCCAGCTCCGCCGCCACGGCCGCGATCATCCAGGCGCGCCTGGCCGCGTCCGTGCGGGACCGGTGGACTAAGCGCCCGCCGGCGATGGTGCAAATGGTGGAGATCGCGAGAAGGAAGACAAAGCGCCAGTCCCACCACCCGTAGAACACATAGCTCGCGATGAGGATGAAGACCCGCCAGCGTTTCGGGAACGGCGCGAGCAGCCAGTTGCCGACGAAGACGATCCCGAAAAAGATTGCGAAGTCAATGGTCGGAAAAAGCAACCGGCGAGTCCTTCATGTGAGCTTTCGCCACGCGGGTCTCGTATGGCTTCGGCCGCCCGACGATACATACCTTTTGACCCCAAATGGTGGAGGGGTTCCAGCCGTTTCGCGCCCGTTGCTGCGGGCGGGCGCAGGGCCGGAGAGACAGCTCGGCGGCGCTTGGCAGGCGGCCGCCCGGGCTAGCCCCGGGCCCTGATCGCTTCGATCAGCTTCGGGATCACCTTGGTGACATCGCCAACGACGCCGAGGTCAGCAATCGTGAATATGGGGGCTTCGCTGTCTTTGTTGATGGCGATGATGTTCTTGGCAGACTTCATCCCGACCATGTGCTGAGTGGCCCCCGAGATCCCGCAGGCGACATAGACCATCGGTTTCACGGTCTTTCCCGTCTGGCCGACCTGGAACGCGTAGGGCACCCACCCTGCGTCGACGATGGCGCGCGAGGCCCCCGGGGCACCGTGCAACAATCCGGCGAGCTCGGTGATCAGGGAATAATTCTCCGCGGAACCGAGCCCGCGCCCACCCGAGACGACGACGGCGGCTTCGTCCAGCTTGGGGCCAATTCGCTCCTCTTCGTGCCGGGCAACGACCTGGGCCGCATCGGCGCGGCCCGTGTCGGGTACCTCGATCACGACGATCTCCGGGCTGACCGCCTCCGCGACAGGCTCGGCTGCAAAGGACTTGGCCCGGATGACATAGATCCCCGGGCCCTCGCCGGTAAAGCGCGCCCGCAAGCTCAACGAGCCACCGAAGACGGCGTGCTCGGTCAAAAGGCCTTCGTCGCTTGGCTGTATCCCCACGATGTTGGTGAGCACGGGCAGGTCGAGTCGCGCCGACAGCCTCGCGGCGATATCGCGCCCGTCGTAGGTCGCGCCGACGAGGATGGCCTCTGGGCGGCCCTGCTGGGCGAGCTGACCCGCGATCGCGGCCGCCACCTTCGGGCCCGGGAGCGAGTCCCCGATGTCGCCGATGTCATAAAGCCTCGTGCAGCCGTACTGGCCAACAGCTTGCGCGACGCCGCTTGAGCCCGGTCCGAAGCTGACGGCCTCCACCACCTCGCCGAGACCGCGGGCCGCGGTAAGCAATTCCGCCACGATGCTTGCCGGAACGCCGTCACGCTGTTCGGCGAGAACCCAGATCTTGTCCATGTCGCGTCCTCCTAGAGGATCTTCAGCTGCTCCAAGAAAGAGATGATGCGCTCATGCGCCTGGCCCTCGTCGACGACGACCTCGCCCGCCTTGCGGGCCTCGGCGGCCTCGACCGATATCACCTGCTGGCGTGCCCCGGCCGAGCCGACCTGAGCGGGGTCAAGCCCGAGGTCAGCCACCGTCAGCTCCTCGATCGGCTTTGACCTCGCGGCCATGATCCCCTTGAACGACGGGTACCTCGGCTCGACGACGCCTGCGGTCACGGTGACGACGGCCGGCAGCGAGCAGGTGACCTCGTCATAGCCGGCCTCGGTCTGACGCCGGACACGCAAGAGACCGTCGGAGACCTCGACGTGCTTCGCGAAGCTGACAGACGGCCAGCCCAAAAGCTCTGCAACTTGCACCGGTGTCGTACCGGTGTAGCCGTCGGTCGACTCCGTGGCGGCGAGCACCAGGTCCGGCTCGAGGCGGCGAAGGGCCGCGGCCAGGACCTTCGCGGTGCCGAGGGCATCGGACCCGGCGAGGAGGGGATCGGAGACCAGCACCGCCCTCGCGGCCCCTATCGCGAGGGCGTTGCGAAGCCCGCTCGTCTCGGAGTTGGGGGCCATCGACACGAGGCAGACCTCACCGCCGCCGGCGGCCTCCACCAGCTGCAGTCCCATCTCCACGCCGTAGCTGTCCGAATCGTCCATGATCAGCTTTCCCTCGCGCACGAGCCTGTGGTCGCCAGAGTCGAGGGCGAGGGGCAATGCCTGATCCGGTATCTGTTTGACACACACCGCGACGTTCATGGGGCGATTCTCTCCGAGAAGCCGCCGCATAGCCAACCGCCTGCGGTCACGCCCCGCCGGCCGCCAGGGCCGGCACTGATCCTCTCTGGCCGGGTCGCTTTGGGCGCCGGTGCGATCAGCAACGCCCGACCGCCCGCAAGGCCGCGGGCACGTCGTTGGTGATGACAGCGTCCACGCCGAGGCCTGCGAGCCTGGTGATCTGGGCCGGGTCGTCGACCGTCCAGGGCCGAATCGCCAGCTCAAAGGCATTAGCCGCCTCGACGAGGGCCTCGTCGACGGCAAGGAAAAATGGATGCAGACCGCCGTGGCCGTGGTCGGACGCCGCCCGCAGCGCCGTCACCGGGTCGTCTGTGGGCTCGACGAGCAAGCCTGTCGACAGGCCCGGGGCGAGGGCGGAGAACGCGTCCAGGGCGGCCAGGGAGAACGACGAGACGACGATCCTTCCCTCCTCCGGCCGGCTGGCCAGCATGGCCGCCAGCCGAGCCACGAGCTGGTGCTGGTCGCCTGGGATCTCGGGATCGGCCTTGATCTCGACATTGACCGCAAGAGGCCGGCAAGCTTCGAACGCCTGTTCCAGCTCAGGGAGCCATCCGGGCAGCTGCGAGCGTGACAAAGAGGCGATCGGCCCCTTCCCGGACAGGTCGGCGTCGTGGTGGACCACCACGCAGCCGTCCGCGGTCAAGTGCACGTCGAGCTCGACTCCATCGGCGCCCAGCTCCCGGGCGGCGATAAAGGCGTCCAGGGTGTTCTCCCTGGCCTTTTGGGCCGAGCCCCTGTGCGCAAAGATGTCTGTCAAACCCGGCTCCTTTGCTCGTGGACTTCTCCGCCCGGCGCCCGGCGTTTCCCGCCTCCTGCCCGGGCCCCGCGTACTGCCTGGTCAGAGGTGCGTCCCGCCAGTCTCATTCGTGATCGTGATCACATGCTTGCATCGGGCTGCTCCCTACCTTAGGATCGGAGTTGCAGTTCGGGAACCGACCACCTGGTTGCAGGCATCAAGCCCGCCTAGAGGTCGATCTCCGAACACCGGTTTTGTGATTCTGATCACGAACGCGCGTGGGTATCGACGCGAGCCCTCCGCGTTCGGCGAGCGCGGAGGAGGCGCTATGGCCCTGACATGGACCCGCTCAACGGAGTGGGACAGCGACGACTGGCGCGAGGTCGCCTCGTGCCGAGACACCGATCCCGACTTGTTCTTCCCCATCGGCACGACCGGCCAGGCCATCGAGCAGATCGAGGCAGCAAAGGAAGTCTGCTTCGAGTGCGACGCGCGTGACGCCTGCCTCGAGTTCGCCCTTGCCACGAATCAGGAATCGGGCGTATGGGGTGCCACTTCCGAAGACGAGCGCCGCAAGCTCCGCAAGTCGTGGCTTCAAGCTCAGCGCCGCTACGCCTGCTGATCTCCCGAACACCTAGACAAGCCTTTCCTTGCCCGGGCCGCGTAACGGCCCGCAGGCCGAGGTGCACGCTCTTTTGCAGTGAAGCTGTTTAACAGCCATTGGTCTCACCTAGCCTTGTGACCGCATTGACCAGGCAGCCGGCTCAGTCCTGGGTGAGCAGCTCGGTGACCGGGATGTCGAGTCGGACAACGGTGCCCTCGTCCGACTCCATCGTGATCGTCCCCTCCAGCTGGCTTCGCACGAGGTCCCGCACGATCGACAGGCCGAGACTGCGCGTGAGGTCGATGTCGAAGCCTTCGGGCAACCCGCACCCGTTGTCGCGCACGACGACCTCCAGCACCTCGGGCCGCTCGCGAAGAACCAGATCGACGCAGGCGTCCGCCCCCTTCCAGCGGTCCGCGTACCAGGTCTCCGGAAAGGCGTGCTCCATGGCGTTTTGTAACAGCTCTGCGATCGCGACCGCGAGCGGCGTCGCGATGGCGGCCGCGACGTCGCCCAGGCCCCCGTCGACCTCGATCGTCACGGGGAACGAGATCGTGTTCGTCTCCCGGATCATGTTGACGAGGGCCGCGACGATCGCCTCGAAGGGCACCTGCTCGGTCGTGTCGCGAGCCAGGATCTCGTGCACGAGGGCGATGGCACGGATGCGCCGCTCGGCCTCCAAAAGTGCCGTGCGGCCCGCCGCCTCGGTCTCGTCGAGTCGGCGCGCCTGGAGGCGTAAGAGCGACGAGATCGTCTGGAGGTTGTTCTTCACCCGGTGATGGACCTCACGGATCGTGGCGTCTTTTGTCAACAACAACCGGTCCCGGCGTCGCAGGTCCGTCACGTCCCGAAGCAATATGGCTGCACCGGTTACCTCGCCCCGGGCGATGAGCGGGATGCAACGGACCATCAACATGACGTCCGGGCGCCGCTCGACCTCTTCTATCGCAGGGAGCTTGTTCGCGAACGCCTCGTCGACCGCAGAGGTCTCGAGGCCGAGCTTGGCCAGGCTCGAGCCGACGATGGCCGAGGTGATCGAGGCGCGGTGCATCGCGTTCACGGCGTTCGGCGAGGCGAAGGTGATGCGCTCGTGGGCATCGATCACGAGCACGCCGTCACCGACACGGGGTGCCTCCTCGACCGCCGCCTCGTCGTCGGCGAAGGGAAAGAGCCCGTCGGCGACCATGACAGACAGCCGCTCGAACAGCTCGAGATAGACGCGTTCGAGCGTGCCCCTGCGCCTTGTCGTCCACGGCGACCAGACGCGGCACAAAACACCGAGGACCGAGCCGCGGTAGCGCACGGGGATATGGGTGATACGCACGAGCCCGTCGCCGAAGGCGCTCGGCTGCTCGGCACGGATGATCACCCCGGATTGATAGGCCTCCAGCATGTTGAGCAGCCTGCTCGTTGGCTGGACCTGGCCGACGAGGTCGCTCTCGTAAAGGGTCTGGCTCGTCGTCGGCCGTATCTGGCCCAGCACTACGAAAGCGCCGGACTCGTCTGGCGCGAAGCTCCCGGGGCTCGCGAGGGCGAACTCCCCCGGCTCGGGTGCCAGCGCCTCAGCTTCTCCCCCGTCGCGCGTCACCGGAGCGAACAGCAACAGGTCGGAGAATGACAGGTCTGCGAGGAGGCTCCAAGAGGCCATCAAACTCTCAAGGTGCAGGCGCTGGGGCACATCGAAAGACGTGTAACGCCGGATGAGATCCGGCGGCGCGACGACGAGCGGGAACGGGTCCAATGGCGGGTTCATCGACCGGCCCCTGTGCTGGCCCGCGCGGGCGGGAAAAGACGCCGGGCCGCCGCGGCCGTCACGATCTCAGGCATCGATGTTCCCGCCTTTCTCTCTGAGCCATGATCCCGTGGCGAGCTGGCTCTGTAGGTAGAAAAGATCATGCCCCGGCTCGCCGGCGTGATGAACCTCACCGCCCCTCCTCCACCGCGCCGTGGGCGCGGGGCTTGCGCGCGGCCTGGGCGCGGGGCGCGGCGGGGGTCTCGTCGCCCCAGATCTTCGCGCCCACGTCCAGCAGGCCCCCCAGGTCAGTGACATGCCCAGGGTGGTACGGCACGGTCGCGGTGATCTCGTGGGCGGCCGAGAGCTCCCCCAGCAGCTCGGCCTCGCGCGTCGCCACGAGGCGGAAGTTGGCAAAGCTGCGGGCCACTTCGTTGAGCACGCGGCCGACCATCTCGGCGCTCGGACGGCTCGAGGTCACCTCGTCCACCGGCAGGTGGCCCGCCAGCGACTCGGCGATGTCAGCCGAGTGCTGTCCGAGGCGCTCGGCCGTGCGCGCCACGGGCGGGTCGGAGAACGACCCCGGCAGCACCTTGTTGCACACGAGCAGGCCGAGGTGCAAGCGGCGCTCGCGCAGGCTCTCGATGAGCTGCTCGGCCTCGACCGCGGGCACCGCCTCGAGCGTCGTCACGACGACAAAGGTCGTGCGCACGTCACGCAGCAGCCTGTTTACGGCCTCGGCCCTTGCCACGAAACCGTCCCTCATGGTCTGGAACAAGATGAAGAACTCGGCCAGGTCCTCCAGGAACTGGCTGCCCAATACCCTGTCCGCCACCTGGTAGAACGGCCGCGAGGCGAGGTTCACGAGCCGCGACCGGTAAGGCACGATGAGCCAGCGCAAAAGCCGCGAGGAGAAGAACTCGGCCATGCGCCCGGGGGCATCGAGCAGGTCGAGGGCGTTCAAAGACGGAGGGGTGTCGACGACGAGCAGGTCGTAGTCGCCCTGCTCGTGCAGCTCGTAGAGCCGCTCCATGGCTATGTAGTCGTGGCCCTGGCTAAACCGCCGCGTGATGTTCTTGTAGAGAGGGTTCGCGATGATCTCGCGCGCCGTCGCCGGGTCCGGGGCGTGCCGCCGCACGAGCGCGTCCCAGGACTCGCTCATGTCCAACATGGCGGCGTAGAGCTCGCCTTTCGGGCGCACGCCGGCTTGCGCGAACGCCTCGTCGGGCACGCGGCGGGCGAGGTTGCCGAGCCCGCCGATCGCGAGCGCGTCCGCCAGGCGGCGGGCAGGGTCGACGGTCAGCACGAGCACGCGGCCTCCAAGGCGTGCCGCCGCCGCCGCGGCGAGCGACGCCGAGATCGTGGTCTTGCCCACACCGCCGGGGCCACAGGCCACGACGATCTCCTTCGCGGACAGGAGCTGCTCGAGATGGCGCGTCTGGTCCTGCGCGTTCGTCGTCGATGGCTTTGTGGCGGCACCGGCGCGCTGGCGCAACTGCCTGCGGGCGGCGGGGCTTGGCTCGGGCCAGCTCACGTCAACAGCTCTTCTGAAAGGGCGCGCGCGACCTGGCGCACCGCCCGCAGCCCGTGCGAGCGCGCGAACAGGTACGGCAGGTACAAAAGCGGTACCTCGGGGGCGATCTCGGCCCGTAGCCGCTCCAGGTGGCCCACCCCGTCTCGTCGGACCGTGACGGCGAGGCGGGCGGCGCCGAGCACGTCTTCGACGAGCTCTCGCGACGAGTCGAGCTCGCCCGCTATCTCCGACAGGCGCGAGGGCCGGGCGAGCTCGTTGAAGATCTGCTCCTCGCTGCGTCCGAACAACTCCGGCAGCACCCTGTTGGCGACCACGCAGGCGAGATGGACAGGGGTTTCCTTGGCCAGACGGCCAGCCAGGTCTACCGCCTCGGTCACGGGCATCTCCTCGGGCGTGGTGACAAGGACCGCGCCCGTGCGGGCCGGGTCGCCCAGGATGTCGAGGATCCAGTCAGTCTGCTGCCTGACGACGCCGACCCGGATCAGCTCGTTGATGCCCGTCGGCGCCGCCAGCTGGCCGACGACACTGCCCGTCGAGGAGGCGTCGACAACGACGAGGTCGTAGTGGCCCTCGCGGACCTCGAAGCAGAGCTTTCCCACCGTGAGGATCTCCCTGATCCCCGGCGCTGCCGTGGCGACAAAGTCGAAGGCCCTCGCCACCGGCCCGATGTGGCCGACCGTCGGCACTCTTGCCACCACCCGCAGGTACTCGCGCAACGAGGCCTCGGTGTCCATCGACATCGCCACGAGACCATCGCTGACGCGCCGGCCCGCGAACGGCGTCGGCCCGCACTCGTACGCCCTGGCAAGGTCCCCTTTGGGCTCGGCCTCGCAGACAAGGGTACGTTTCCCCTGCTCGCTCGCGAGCAGGGCGATGGCTGCGGCGACGGTGGTCTTGCCTACGCCGCCTTTACCGGTGACGAAGAGAAGCTTGTGGGAAAAAAGCTCTGGCACCGAGCTCGGGCGTCAAGAGGCGCCGAAGCCGACGCGCCGATCCTGGCCCGCTTCGCCGATCTCGACGTAGGCGATCTTGGCGGCTGCGACCGCGAACTCGCGGCCCCGCTTGTCGGCCAGCCAGAGGACGCCATCAGGCTGAGCCAGGGCCTTTTCGACGTCCGCGACGACCTTGTCGTGCTTGGTCCCCTCTGGGAGGTCGATGTCCAGCTCTCTCACCGAATGGATGATCCCGATGCGCACGTCCACGCAAGTGCTCCTTCCGCTTCGGAGTCATCGTAGGGTACGGGTCGCCCGCCGCGGTTCACCGTCGACCAAGTGAGCGCGAAACAAAGGTTGCCGACGCGGGGCCACGACGTCGCGACTTGGTTCCGCGCCGGGAACTGCAAACGGCGCCAAGCCATGGCGGAGCCAACGGGCCGGCAAGAAACGCCATCGCGCCCGCGGGAGTTAAGGGTTCTCCGGCGCCGTGATGCCGTCGCCAAAAAGGGCGGGCTCGAGCTGAAGCGGGATCGCCCGGCCCGCGATCTCGAGAGGTCGATGAAGGGGTCAGCTCGGGTCCTTTCCGCTCGGGCTCACCTGTACCTGGCCGTGCCCGACGGGCACGGAGAAATCGACGAGAGCCCAGAAAAGGCGCGCCCTTCCTCCCTCAGCCGACCTCGGAATCGCCATCTCCATCGCGTAGCGCACCACAGAGCGAGCCGGAATCGAGTGCACCAGGGCGCAATTGAGCCGGTACTCGAGCTTGGTCGGGACATCGGAGGACTCGATGTAGACCGGGCAGGGCGACAAAGCCACCGCTCGGTCCCCCGGGTTGGAAAGCTCGACCTCGTAACCCAGCGTCGTGCCGGACTTGACAGACACCGGGAGAACAAGGCGGGGCACCAGGCTTACCAGAGGGTCTGGCGCATAGGTCGGTTGCGCCTTTAGGGTGAAGAACGGGGTAGACGACATGCCGCAGGGGAACCGGAGGCCGTCGACGGCGACCTTGCGGCCTGGGGACCGGGGAAGCGAGATCACCAAGGTGCGGTAGGCAGGATCGCTCCGGTCGCCGCCCCCGGGGTCAGTCGGGCAGATGCCCGGGACGTCGACCTGGTCCACGACGAGCCCGCCAGGCGGCGTGTCGGCCACCTCCGCGTCGAAGGGCATCTTGCCAGCGGCAGCGACTACCGGCGCCTCGCCGGGCGCCGTGGCGACGACTCTCGGGCGGCCGGCCAAGGTGCAAGCCTGCGAGCCGTTGTTGCGGAACACGATCACCATCCCGTCGTCCTGCATGGCCCCTATCGGCGCGACTCGCGCCACGGACAGCTCTGCGCCAGCACAAGGGGGCGCCCCGGTCTTCGGGCGGGGAGGCGGCAAGGCCTTGGGCTGCAACGCGCTCAGCATGGCGGCGGTGGCCGGCTCGTTCACCCACGGCACGAGCGAGCTCGCCACAGCCGCTGCTCTCGCGGCCGCCAGCGCCCGGCCAGCCGCGAGTTTCGCCTTCGCAACGGCCGCGCTCGCAGCTCGGGAGACCGACTGGCTGGGCGGGGTCGGCGCCGCCGGGGCCGTCGTGGCCGTGCATGCGGCAAGTGTCAGGCTGAGAGTCACCATCGCGAACATGCCCGGCTTACGCACCACGGGCATCATCGCGCCGCGGAGGCGGAGTCGCGCGGTCGCGACAGGGTTACTCTCAATGGTGCCTTGTCGGTCCGCCTTGGGAGAGCCAGGGCGGATCTGTTTGTGCCGCGCTCGTCGCAGAGGTCTTTCGGTCCTCGTCAGCTGCGGTCCGGGTGCCAGATGTCAGTGGATCATCGCGTCAGGCATCACAAGGGTTTCATGGCTTCAACGAGTGCAGCTGCCCGGTCTCCGAAGAGCTCCACCGCCCTCGTGCACGCGAACCTGTCGGTCATCCCGCTCACATAGCCAACCGCTGCCCGCACCGTTGCCGGGTCGCCAGGGGCAAACTCAGAGGTCGCCGGCAGCGCGCCCGGGTGGACGAGGTAGTGCTCGACCAGGGCACGGAGCAGCTCAACGACCGCGGCCGACTGCTCGACTGAAGCCGGGCGGAGGTAGATGCGCTCGTAATTGAACCGTCGCAGCACCTCGAGCGCCTCGCCCATGGGCTCGCTTATCGCGACCCTGCCAGCCTCGAGCGTCGTCGTGACGGCATCGGTGACAAAGGCGTTCAACTGGCGGCCCCTCGAGGTGCCGCAGCGATCGGCGACGATCCGCGGCAGATCGTCGTTGCTCACGATCCTCGCGTGGACGGCGTCTTCGAGGTCGTGGGCGCAATAGGCGATCCGGTCGGCGAGGGCGACGACCTCACCTTCGGGGGTGGCCGGAGTCGGGCGCGACCAAGAGTGGTTGCGGATCCCGTCCAGGGTCTCGGCGCACAGATTGAGGGGAGCTGCCGTGACGTCGGCTCCCCAGACGGCATGGTCGAAGCCCTCTGGCAAAAAGGGCGAGAGCGATTCCTCGCTGGCGTGGCCCCCTGGGCCGTGCCCGCAATCGTGACCGAGGGCGATTGCCGACGTCAACGAGACGTTCAAGCGGCAAGCGCGCGAGATGGCGGTCGCAACCTGCTCGACCTCGAGGGCGTGGGTGAGCCTCGTGCGCTGGTGGTCGGCCGGGAAGATGAAGACCTGGGTCTTGCCCGCCAAGCGCCGGAACGCCGCCGAGTGCATGATCCGGTCCCGGTCCCGCTCGAAGCACGTCCGCCAAGGGTCAGCTGCTTCCTCCACGGCGCGGCTGCCCGCACCGCGCGCCCGGGTAGCGCCCGGCGCGAGGAGCCTTGCTTGTTCTGCCTCTCTCGCCTCGCGGTCTAAGACACCGGGCGGAGCGTCGAGGGCCCCCGCCGCAAACGCCGGCCCCCCGCCATTGGCACCCTCGACGAGCACGGGCGGGTTGTGGGCAGTCCGGACCGCGGGCTCGACACTGGCGTGGCCACCCATGGTCGATGCCCACCTACGCGCCTGGTCGCTCATTACCGATAAGGATGCCGCCTGCATGCCTTCGACGCTACGGGCAAGGTGTAACACTCCCCCGCCTCGCGACGAGCAAGGTTGCCGGCGGGGATCGTCTCTGCCGGCCTCAGCCGATCGACAGCTCGGAGCGGTACACCCGCCCGGGGCCGAGAGCCACGACTCGCTCGGCTAGGGCCGCAAAGGCCAGCCCTGCCTCGCCTTCGGGCTCGAAGGCGGCCACGGGCACGCCGACGTCGCCAGCCCGGCGCAGCACGGGTAGGAACGGGATCTGGGCCAACAGGCCAACTCCCAAAGACTTCGCCAGCTCCTCGCCGCCACCACTGCCGAACAGCTCGTAGCGCTTGCCGTCGTCGCCCGTGAACCAGGACTGGTTCTCGACGACTCCGCGCACCGGCAAGCGCAGCTGGCGGGCCAAAACGGCTGCCCGCTGGGCTACCCGCTCGGCCGCAGGTTGCGGTGTGGTCACGACGATCACCTCGGCCCGGGGCACGAACTGTGCGATCGACATCGCCACGTCGCCGGTGCCCGGTGGGAGGTCGAGAACGAGAAAGTCGAGCGGTCCCCAGTGGACATCGACCAGGAACTGCTCCAGGGCCTTGTGCAGCATCGGGCCCCGCCACATGACCGCCTGGTCCTCCTCGACGAAAAAGCCCATCGAGATGCAACGCACCCCGTGCGCCACGGGAGGGATGAGGAGCTCGCCCACCAGGCTCGGGGAACGGTCGATCCCGAGCATGGAGGGAACCGAGAAGCCGTAGACGTCGGCGTCCAATATGGCGACCGAGGCGCCCCGGCGAGCGAGGGCGACGGCGAGATTCACAGTCACTGTCGACTTGCCGACGCCGCCCTTGCCCGAGGACACGGCGATGACGCGGGTGCGCGACGACTTGGCCGCGAACGGGTTCTGCCGCCCAGCCGGCCCGGCGTCGTCGTGGGCATGCCCGCCGGCGGCGGCGGTTGCCGCCGGTTGGCCGGGCGGGTGGCCCAGCTCGTGCAGCTTTTGGCCGAGGGCTACTTCTTCGGCCTCCCCCATCGCCTCGAGGGCGACCTCACCGGGCGCACCGCCTGCGGCGGCGACCGCCCTCGCGATCTCCTCGACGAGCTCGCGCGGAGCCGGATGGCCGGCGCCCGGAACGCTAATGACGATCTCGGTGCTGGTCTCGTTGACCTCGACGGAACGGACGAGGCCGAGCTCGTCGAGGCTGTAGAAAAAGGCCGGGTCGACCACGGCCGACACGGCCTGTTCGATGGGATTGTCCGGATTTGTCATAAAGCTGGGGGGAACCGGGTCATTCGCGTCCTCGGGAATTTTGCCTCGTGCCCGTCCTGGCGGCGGCCCCCGGTACGATAATGTTGTGAGCGAAGGCACCCGCCAGGCGCAAAGAGTGGCGAGCACCGACGAGGGCTTTTCGGCGACAGTAGCCGCGATCACCTCGGCCTTCGGAGACGCTACGCGGCGCCAGATCTACCTGTTCGCACGCGAGCGCCAGGGCGTGACCGCTTCCGAGGTGGCAGACCACTTCGCCCTTCATCCCAACGTCGCCCGTCACCACCTCGACAAGCTGGCGGCGGGCGGTTACCTCGACGTCTACGTGGACCGTGACAATGCGGGCGTCGGGCGCCCCTCAAAGAGGTACCTCTCCGGTGCGGGCGAGCCCACCGCCTCGGTGCCGGCACTGCGTGACGACCTCCTCCTGGCGCTCCTCGGTCGGCTGCTGGCGATCGTCGACCCTGTCCAGGCCGAGCAGATCGCCCACGAGGTCGGCGCCGAGTACGGCCGCTCGCTCGCGCTGCAGATGGCACCTGGTGACGCGCCGAGATCGGTCCGCTCCGCCATGCAGTCGGTCGCGCACGCCCTTACCGCCCAGGGCTTTGCTGCCCACGGCGGGGTGGCCGGGCTGCCTAACACCATTGTCAGGGACCATTGCCCGTTCGGCTCGGCGGCGATCGACCACCCGGTTCTCTGCGCCGCCGACCGCGGGCTTGTCGAGGGCCTTTTGAACGGCCTGTGCGGTGACAGCGTGCCGGTCCAGTTTTCGTCGCGCGCCCGCGGCGACGAGGCCTGCTCCACCGTCGCCGGCTGATCATCCGAGCCAAGAGGCGCCCGGATGCACCCGTCGTCGCCAAACGAGCCCGACCAGGTCGCCCTTGCGCGGCACGCGACAGTCCGCCACTACCTAGACCACGCCTCTAGCGTGCCGCTGCGTCCCGAGGCGGTCGTGGCGATGAGCGCCTGGATCTCGGCAAACCACAGCGGCGACCCGGGCCGGGTGCACGCCGAGGGCCACGTCGTGCGGGACGCCATCGAAAGGGCGCGAGAGTCCGTCGCCGGGCTGGTTGGGACCACACCCAATCGCGTCGTTTTCACCAGCGGCGGCACCGAGGCCGCCAACGCCGCCATCTTCGCCGCCGGCGCCGCCCGCGCAGGCGCGGCGATGATCTGTGCCGACGTGGAGCACTCGTGCGTGCGCGAGGCGGCGCTTCGGGCGGGGCCGGTGTTGATGCTCGCGGTCGACGGCCAGGGCCGAGTCGACCTCGGCCAGCTCGAGGCCCTGCTCGCGACGTCAAAAGGAGATCGGCCTGCGCTCGTCAACTGCCAGTGGTGCAACCACGAGGTGGGGACGCTCCAGCCCGTGGCCGAAGTCGTGGAGCGCTGCCGCAGCGCTGGGGTGCCCGTGCACGTGGACGCGTCCGCCGCCGTCGGGCACGTCCCGGTGGATCTGGACGGGCTCGGCGCCGACCTCGTCTCCATGAGCGCCCATAAGCTCGGGGGACCGCCCGGGACCGGGGTGCTCTACGTGCGGCGGGGGATTCGCCTCGAGCCCTTCGTCATCGGCGGGGCACAAGAGCGGGCACGGCGGGGCGGCTTCGAGAACGTGATCGGGATCGTGGGCTTCGGCGCCGCCGCAACTGCCCTCAGCGAGCCCGGACGCCTCGAGAAAGAGCGCGCCTTGGCGCTTCAGCTCACCGGTGAGCTGTTGCAGGCTGGTTGTGCGGCCGGAGGCGTCACCCCGCTCGGCGACACGACCCGGCGGGTGCCGCACATCGTGAACTTCGCCGTCAAAGGCGTGCTGGCCGAGGCGGTGCTGTTAGGCCTGGACCAAGAGGGGGTCGCCGCCCATTCGGGCTCGGCGTGCTCGTCTGAGTCGATAGAGCCCTCCCCCGTCCTCGCCGCCATGGGCGTCGACCCTGATCGCTCGCTGCGCCTCTCGGTCGGATGGTCCTCCAGCCAGTCGGACGTCGATGCCTTTGCCGGCGCCTTTGCAAAGGTCGTGGGTCGCCTCCGCGCCCTTGGGGCTTCGAACCGCTGAGGCGTCGGCGCCGACCGCGGAGGTGGCGTTATCCGGCTCCGGCGGCGGTCTTGGATGCGGCCCTGTACGAAGGCGGAAGTGCCTGCCCCGCGGCCGCGAAGGCCTTCGTGGCTACGGCGGCGACCGAGGCGAGAAGGCTTTTCGGGGCCCCGGCGCCGGCGGCGTCACGGAACTGGGCCACGGCCGCTTTCGGCCTCGCGAAGTCCTCGAAGTAGATCACGCCCATCAAGGCGTGCGCGTCGGGGTAGCTGGGCGCGACCCTGACGGCCCGTGCGACCGAGGCGTCACCTTTCGCGACCACGAGCTCGTTGTGCGAGGAAAGCCCTGCGAGCCGGATCAGCCAGCCCCCGTAGGCGAGGGCGTCGGGTTGGTTCGGGTCAACCTCGAGCACCTGGCCGTACAGCTGCACGGCCTCGGCGACCTGACCCTCGCTGCCGAGTATCGCGGCCCTGTCCAAGGTCTCTGTCTCCTGCTGGGCCGAAGAGACCGACACAGAGCCGGTCGCCGACTCACCCGGCAAGCGCACACCTGCGACCGAGGACGCGAGCAACGTCGCCGCCACGACGAAGCAGCACGCAGCGGCGATGCCGATCGGGAGGCGTACGCGCCTTCGGGCAAGGCGGCGGCGAGGGGTTGTCCTTTCCGGACGAGCTGGGCTCACCCCGCAGATGTCGGCCGCAGTGCCGGCCGCCGCCCTGGCGGCACCCAGCTCGCCAAGGACCACCTCGACTTCGACGAGCCGCTGGGCGTAGCGCGCCTTGAGGAGGGAGAAGTCGTCCTCGTCGACCTCGCCGTTGGCGCGTTCAGCCTCCAGGTCATCGATGGACTGGCGCAGGAAGGACCGCTCGTCCTCCAGCGCCTCGGGACCGGAGCGCCGCGATGCCTGCTCGGGGCCGCGGCCCGACAGCGAGCGCCTCGGGCTCATTCGACAGCCTTCAGGCGGCGCCGCTTCCACAAATAGGCGCCGAGCAGCATCGCCGCCAGGCCGAACACGGTGAGCGGGACGGCCCACAACAGCACCTCGGCACCGGACCCGGAGGGGACGAGGAGGACTTGCTCGCCGAAGCGCGCCACGACGAGCTGCTCGATCCTCGCGTCGCTCAGGCCCGCGTGCACCCAGGCCGCGACTTCGGCCCGCAACCCCACCGCGATGGGCGCGTCCGACTGGGCAATCGACAAGTCGACACAGCTCGGGCACTTGATGAGGCTGTCGAGGTGGGCGATGCGCGCCGCCGAGTTCGCCTGGGCGGGGTGAACGCTCCCGACGGCGAGGGCGACGACCGCCACGACCGCCACGACCACCCAAGCCGGGCGCGAGGCCAGTGCCGACAGCGCTGCATGCCAGGTTCCCCCCGGCTCGCGCCCGGTTCGCCGGGCCGGCTGGCCGATGGTCGCGGTCACGAATGACCCGAAAGCCGAGACGCGACGAGCCGGTCGAGGCCATGGGCGGTGACGCCGCCGAGGATGCGGTAGGCGACGCGGCCGTCGGGGGCGATGAGGAACGACTGGGGAGGATCGTCCACGCCGTAGCTGATCGCGATCTGCTCGCCCGGGTCTGCGACAGAGGGCCACGTGGCTCCTACCTGGCGCTCGAACGCGGCCGCGTTCGACGCCGTGTCGCCGTAGACGACCCCGAGCACGGCCACCTTCTGGCCGCCAGGGTGGCTGTAGGCGAACTTGACCAGCTCGGGTGACTCGGCCCGGCATGGGGGGCACCAGCTGGCAAAGAAGTTGAGGAGAACCCAGCGGCCCCGGAGCGAGGCGAGCGACGAGACGCCGCCGGAGAGGTTGCGGCCCGACACGAGCGGGGCCGGCTTGCCGAGCAAGGTGCTCGAGGTGGTCTGGGTGGCGGCGGGCCGGCTCGCAAGAACCGCGACGAGCACAAGGACCACGAGCCCGACGCCGCAAGCTGCCCAGCGTGCGAGCTTGAGGCCCCCGCGCCTCGACGGGTTGCTCACGAGCCTGTTCCGGCACCGACGGGCGCGGGCGAGGGGTCCTCCGGTCCGCGAAGGGCGCCGTTCGCTTCGTTCTCTCGCCGCGGCCCAGTCCCTGCGAGATCGCCAGAAGACGCCTCCTCGGCTCTTGCCGGGGCAGCGAGCACCTCCGGCTCGGGGTCCGAGGCGCTCGCGCGACGGCGGCGGCTCGGGATGGCCGCCAGCACCGCACCGAAGGCGGTGATGGTCCCACCCACCCAAAGCCACATCACCATCGGCTGGATGACGATGTCGATCGTGGCCGGGCCGTGAGGGGAAAGGTCGACGTCGGCGAGGGTGAGGTAGGTGTCCTCCCGGACCGATGAGTCAACAGCCGGGGTGCCGACCCCCTCACTACCGGGAAAGACACTGATGGCGGGGTGGAAAGGGGCCCCGTCTACGAGCACGGTGGCGATCTCACCGCTCTTGTTGGGCAGGCTGAAGCGCTGCGTGCCCACATAGGTAAAGACGTGGCCGTCGTATCTGACAGCCTGACCGGGCTTCAGCACGAGCTGGGTGCGCTGACCGTACGAGCTCGCAGCCGAAAGGGCGACGGCGACGATGACAACTCCGAGATGCACGACCATCCCGCCGTTCGACCGGCCGAACAGGACCCGCCAGATTCCCGCACCGGCCTTGTGCGACGCCGCCGCAGCTAGCACCAGCTGGCGGATCGCGCTCGCCCCGGCGAAGCCGCCCAGCCCGAAGGCCAACAGGGGCGCGAAGCCACGCACGCCGGCGAGGACGCAGATCACCACGACCCCGGCACCGGTCCAGGCCGCGACAGCCAGCCGGCGGCGGAGGACACCCTCGCCCGCCTTGCGCCATGGCAGTGCCGGGGCCACCGCCATGAAGAACAGCAGCGCGAGGCCGATCGGGAGCGTCATCGTGTCGAAGTACGGCCGGCCGACTGTGACCTGCTGGCCGTTGACGGCCTCCACGAGGAGCGGGAAGACCGTCCCGAGCAGCACGACGAGGGCGAAGCCGGCGAACAGGAGGTTGTTGACCAAAAAGGCGCCTTCTCGTGACACGGCGGCGTCAATGGTCCCGGGCGAGCGAAGCCGGTCGCCCCGCCAGGCGATGAGGCCGACCCCGGTGGCCACAACAAGGCCGAAAAAGCCCAGCAGGAGCGGTCCCACGTTCGAGTTCGAGAACGAGTGCACCGACACGAGCACCCCCGAACGGGTGAGGAAGGTGGCAAGGATCGTGAGCGAGAACGCCGAGATGAGCAGCGACAGGTTCCAGACGCGCAGCAGCCCGCGCCTTTCTTGAACCATGACCGAGTGCAAGTAGGCGGTGGCGCACAGCCACGGCAGCAAGGCCGCGTTCTCGACCGGGTCCCATCCCCAGAACCCGCCCCAGCCGAGCACCTGGTAGGACCACCAGGCGCCGAGCATGATGCCGATGGTGAGGAACCCCCACGCGAACAGCGTCCACCGGCGGGTCTCGAGCAGCCACCCTTCGTTGAAACGACCCGTCACGAGCGTGGCGATCGCGAACGCGAACGGGACGGTGAAACCTACGAAGCCCAGGTACAAAAAGACGGGGTGGAAGGCAATGAGAGGGTTGTCCTGCAAGAGCGGGTTCGGGCCGGCGCCGTCGGCGGGGACCTGGCCGATCACGTGGGCGAACGGGTTCGCCGGCCCGGCCATGAGGGCGAAGAAGAAGACGGCGACACACAGGCCGATCAGGCTCGACCAGGCCACGATCCGGTCAGATGCCCGCTTGCGGAACGCGTGCGTCATCGCAGCCAGGTACCCGGACAGGATCAGTGCCCAGAGCAGGATCGAGCCCTGCAGGGCCGACCACATGCCGGTGACCGAGTACAGCAAGGGCGTCTCGCGGCTGTTGTTGGCCGCGACGAACGCGATCGAGAAGTCGTGGAGCAAAAGCGCCCGCTCCATGGCGATCGTCGCGAGGACGGCGCCCGCCAGCACCCAAAAGGCGAAGGTGCGGGCGCGCCGGTAGAGAAAAGGGCGTCCGGTCGCGAGTCCTATGGCGATGACGACAACTCCGGACACGGCCGCAAGAAGGCCGAGGGCGACCCCGACCAAACCGAGCGCAGCGTTCATCTCGACGTGCCGTTCAGCGCCTTGACCCGGTTCGGGTGAGCGGCGATGTAGCTGTTGGAGTGCTTGACCAGGATCTGGTCGGAGGCAAAGCGGTCGCTCGCGCCTACGAAGTGGCCGACCACGATGACGGGTATCCCCGGCTGGAACAGCTGAGGAGGCGACCCGGTGTTGGTGACGGCGACCTTGACACCGCTCGACTCGACGACGAAGGCCACGATCGTGCCGGTGCCGTCGTGGAGGGTGTGAACGGTCCCGGGCAACACCATGCCCTCGAGCTGGAAGGTGCTGTTGCCGAGCGTCGCCCGCTGGGCGACGGCTTCATTGGCGGTCTTGAAGAACACGATCGCAGAGGTGATGCCCTTGAACACCAAAAAGCCGATGGCGGCGACGATCACGATCCCGACCACGCCGAGCCGGCGGCGTTGGCGCCTCTGCTCGGGGCTAAGAACCCTGCCGGATCGTCCGGGGCCGACGGGGGCGATCCCGGCGTCGCCCGAGCTGATCTCGTCCTCTACCGGGTGATGAGGGGCGAAGGCGTCACTCGTGCCGAGGTCGCTCACGGCGCCACCGGTCGTGTGCCCTCTGGGCCAGGGGCCGAGGTACCGCCGGCCGATAGGGCGCCCGGAGGTGCTGGGTTGGACGTCGGGCCCGGTTCGCTCGGGCGGAGCCTTGCACCGCGAAGAGCGTCCGAAGGGCGCGGGCAGGACGCCGGGGGCCGAGAAGGTGACGACTCGCGGACGCGGCGGCGGGCCGCCCGCTCGCGGCCGACGAGCGTGGCCGCGTAGGTCCCGAGCGAGCCCAAGATGACGACGTAGCCGGCCTCGACGTAACCGTTCATACTCCCTCCGCCTCGGCCCGGCGCTCGGCGAGTGCCGTCTCGAGTCCCTCTGTGTCCTCGAGGTCCTGCAGCTTGGCGAGCCGGTAACGGTGCGCCACGAGCCAGCTGTAGACGAGCGTGAAGGACACAAAGCCGAGCAGCAATGTCCAGGCCATGGAGCCGTGGACGTAGGTCTTGTGCGTGGTCGGGTTGAGCACCGAGGGTGCCTGGTGCAAGCTGCGCCACCACTCGACTGAGAAGTAGACGATCGGCACGTCGATGAACGCGATCAGGGCCGCGATGGCCGAGCGCCGCGCCCGGACGTGGAACTCGCCCGGCACACGGCGAAGGGCGAGGTAGCCGAGGTAGAGCACGAACAGCAGCGCCGTGGTCGTGAGCAAGGGGTCCCAGACCCACCAGGCTCCCCAGGTGGGCCTTCCCCAGATGGACCCCGAAATAAGCGTAAGTCCGGTGAAGACGACGCCAACCTCGGCCGAAGCGCCGGCCAGCCGGTCGAAGTGGTCCGCCCTCGTCCTCGGCCAGAGGTAGAGCAGGCTCGCCAGGCTGGCGACCCCGTAGGCGAGAAAGGCCACCCAGGCCATGGGCGGGTGGACGTACAGGAGGCGCACCAGGTTTCCCATGAACTCGTCCGGTGGGGTCACGAAAAGGCCCAGCCACACCGTCGCGACGACGCCTGCGAGGGCGAGGACCCCGAGCGATAAGAGCGCAGCGTCGACACGTCCGTGGCGAAAGGTTGGCTGTAGCGAGCTCATCCGTCCTCCAGCAACGGTCCGTAGGCAACCGTCCCGATCGCCGTGTAGGCCACGGCGAAGACGACGAGCACGCTCAGCCAGCCATCGGCGTGGCTCGGAGTTCCGGCGAGGGCCTCGTCCCAGGCCTTCGTCGCGGCCAAGAGCACCGGGGCGACGACGGGAAGGAACAACAGCGGCAGCAACGTCTCGCGCGTCCTGAGGCCCGAGGCCACCACGCCATAGAGCGTGCCGACGGCTGCCAGGCCAACCGACCCGGCACCACAGGCCGCGATCAGCACCAAAGCACCAGAAAGTCGGGCGCCGTAGAGCAGGGCGACACCGACGGTGAGACCAGCCTCGAGCACGAGCAGCTGGGCCACGACCGCGCCCGCCTTGCCGAGAAAGATGCCGGCAGGGTCGAGCCCAGAGAGGCGAAGGCCGTCTCGAGCGGCGTCGGCGGACTCGATGGCATAGCTGCGCTGCACGGCGAGGAGCGTCGAGAGCAAGACGGCCACCCAGTACAGCCCGGCCGAGGCCGGGGCGAGCACAGAGCGGTCCGGGCCGAGTGCCAGGCCAAAAAGGAGAAGCACGGCGATCGCGAACGGCCCTACCTGGTTGAGGCCGATGCGCGAGCGCAGCTCGATGCGAAGGTCCTTGCCTGCGACAAGGGCGGCGTCACGCAACATGGACAGGTGCTTCCGGGACGGTAGGCGCCGACAGGTCGGTTGCCACGGTCTCGGCCGAGACTCTTCCCGGCTCGGGCGATGCCGGCGGCGGTTCGACGACGCGGCCGCCGGCCAGGTGGACGACCCGATCGGCGATGGCCTCAGCACGCTCGTGCTCGTGCGAGGCGAAAAGGACAGTTCGCCCGGCTGCCCTCGAGCCGGCGAGTAACCCGTCGAGGAGGTCACGGCCCTCTTGGTCCAAGCCCGCGTGAGGCTCGTCGAGCAGCCACAGCCGCGCGCCCCGGGCGACGAGAACTGCCAGGGACGCCCGCTTCCGCTGCCCGGCCGAGCAGCGCCCGACTGCCATGGTGCCAAGACGGCCCCCGAAGCCGAGCTGCCCGAGCACCGGGGCGATCGCCGTCTCGGTCCGCCTTGCCGACCGGATGGCGAAGCGCAGATTCTCTTCGACGGTGAGCTCGTCATAGAGGAAGGACTCGTGACCGAGCATGCCGATCTCTCGCCGAACCGCCCTCCGGTCGGCGACGAGGTCACGGCCGAGCACCACCGCCTCACCCGAGTGCACTGCCAAAAGCCCCGCCAACACCTTGAGCAGGCTGGTCTTTCCTGCCCCGTTCGGCCCGCGCAAATGTACCACCTCGCCTTCACTGAGCTCCAACGAAGCTCCTGCGAGGAGGGGAAAACGGCCGGCTAGCGCGACGGCCTCGTGGAGACGAACAGCGGGCGCCATTGAGATCGCCCATGTTACGGGGCAGTCGATGCCCAGGTCACGCGGGTAGCCAGGCGGCCCCGGGCGGCTCGGGTCGTGGGCCCGCCGGCTCGCGCCGGCGCGAGCTTGGCGCCGGCGTGCGGCCAGGCCTCTCCGGCTCAGGAGACCTGTCGGCGCACCAGGTCGATGTCGGCGTCGACCATCGACTCGACGAGACCGGCGAAGTCAACGGTCGTGCGCCAACCGAGCTTCTCGTGCGCCTTGGTGGCGTCGCCGACCAGGTGGTCGACCTCGGCCGGCCGCATGAACCGCTCGTCGATGCGGACGTAGTCCTCGTGGTTCAGGCCTGCCCTGCCGAACGCGACCTCGCACAGCTCCCGGACCGAGTGCGTCTCGCCCGTGGCTACGACGTAGTCCTCGGGCGCGTCGAGCTGCACCATCTGCCACATCGCCTGGACATAGTCGCCGGCGAAGCCCCAGTCCCGTTTCGCCTCGAGGTTGCCGAGGCGGAGCTCGGTGTCCAATCCGAGCTTGATCCGAGCGACGCTGTTGGTGACCTTGCGGGTGACGAACTCGAGGCCCCGGCGCGGGCTCTCGTGGTTGAACAGGATCCCCGAGCAGGCATGCAGCCCGTAGCTCTCGCGGTAGTTGACAGTTATCCAGTGCCCGTACAGTTTGGCGACGCCGTAGGGGCTGCGGGGATAAAAAGGCGTGTGCTCGGTCTGGGGGACCTCGCGCACCTTTCCGAACATCTCTGACGAGCTCGCCTGGTAGAAACGGATCTCGGGGTCTGTCAGCCGGATGGCGTCGAGGACGCGGGTCACCCCTAGAGCTGTGACCTCCCCGGTGAGGACTGGCTGGCCCCAGGAGGTCTGCACAAAGGACTGAGCCGCGAGGTTGTAAACCTCAGCAGGGTGCTGCTCGCGAAGGACCTCGATGATCGAGCCCTCGTCGAGGACGTCCGCCGACACAAGGGTCAACTTGTCCTGGATATGGGCGATGCGCTCGAAGTTCACGGTGCTCGAGCGCCGCAGCATCCCGACCACCTCGTAGCCCTCTGACAACAGCCATTCTGCGAGGTAGGAACCATCCTGACCGGTGATGCCGGTGATCAACGCCCGTTTCTGCACCCCTCCGTTCTAGATCCTGGCGCCGGTGCTCGCAAAGCTTTGCCCTCTGAGGCCGGGCGGGCGGAGGCGGGACGCGCCGTGATGCCGGGCGGGCGCGCCGGGCTACCGTGCGAGCGTGCGCTTGCCGGACACGGGCAGCTTGGCAATAGTCTCCTACCGCCTCGGCGGCAAGGACGGCGTCTCGATCGAGGCCGCGAAGTGGGCCTGGGCATTTCGCGAACTCGGCTTCGAGGTGACGACCGTAGCCGGCAGTGGCGAGGCCGATCGGCTCATCCCTGGCATCGCCATGGACGGCATGAACGCATATGCCGCCCTCACCGGCGAGGAGGTGGAAAGGGCCCTCTCCGGCTTCGACATCGTGCTCGTCGAGAACCTTTGCTCGCTTCCCTTGAACCCCCTCGCCGGCAAGGCCGTGGCCGGGGCGCTGCGGGGCCGCCCGGCAATCCTGCGCCATCACGATCTCGCCTGGCAGCGCCCGCATCTCGCCCATTTCGGACCTCCTCCTGACGACCCGTCCTGGCACCACGTGTGCATAAACGCCCTTTCCAAACGCGAGCTGGCGGCTCGGGGGATCGACTCGGAGGTCTTCTATAACTGCTTCGACCCGGATCCGGTGATCGGTGACCGCGACTCGGCGCGCGAAGCCCTTGGCGTCGGGGAAGACGAGATCCTCCTACTCCAGGCAACCAGGGCGATCCCCCGCAAGAACATCGCCGGTGGCCTGAGACTGGCGATTGCCCTGAAAGCGGCCTACTGGCTGCTCGGGCCCCCGGAGGACGGTTACGACCGAGAGCTGGAGCGCCTTTTCGAGGTGGCGGAGCGAAAGACCAAGGTGCTCCGGGGCCCGGCGTGGCCGGGGGCGAGCTTGGCGGACGCGTACGCCGCCTGCGACGTCGTCACGCTGCCCTCGACCTGGGAGGGCTTCGGGAACCCGAGCATCGAGTCGGCCCTTTGCCGCCGGCCGCTCGCGATCGGCCCCTACCCGGTGGGAAGCGAGCTCCGGCATCTGGGCTTCCAGTGGTTCGACATCGACGATCCCGCTCGTTTGGCGGCATGGCTGGAAAAGCCCGACACGGCGCTCCTCGACCGCAATCATGCCGTGGCGCGGGCACACTTCTCGCTCACAGGTCTTCCTGGCCGCCTGGCGAAGTGGATGGCCGCGGCCTGACCCGACACGGGCGCGCGAGCGGCCGGCACGTCGCTCCGGCGGTAAGAGCCCGCCGGAAGTTAGAAACGCGCTTGGGGCGAGGTCGGCACCACGAGCCGGGGCGCCCACTTCTTCGACGAAACCGCTTTCTCGATCAGCTGTCACCTCTACGAACTAGCTAGTGCGCGTCTCGTTGTGTACCGGGTCGGGTCGAGCCGGTAGGTGAACGCCATAAGAAACTAGGATCATCGGTCGTGTCTATGACCAGTTCCGCCGTGCTCGCGAGAAGGCCACGGCTATCGGCGGCCAGCCGCAGGCGCCAATTGCTCGACGTGGCGCTTTTGACCTTTGCCCGAACCGGCCTCGACGCGACGACGATGGATGACATCGCCCGCGAGGCCGGTGTGACCAAGCCACTGCTCTACCAGCACTTCAAGTCGAAGCGGGCGCTTTTTCTCGAGCTGCTCGACGACGTCGTGGTGCAGATCATCTCTGCGCTCACCATGGCCGCCGAGTCGACGGCCGGCCCGCGCCAGCAAGTGGAAGCGGTGTGCCAGGCGTACTTCGTCTTCATGGTCCACAACGAGTTCGCCATCCGCTTGTTGCTCGACGGCACGCTTCCTTATGACCCCGAGCTGGCCGAGGCGATGCGACGGGTCGACGACACCATCGCCGGAGCGCTCCGCCCGCTCATTCAGGCAGACATCGACCCCGAGCACCAGCGGGTGCTGGCCGCCGCCGTCGTCGGGATTGCCAAGGGCGTGACGAGAGACTGGCTCCATTCACACTCGGAGCGCTCCTCCTCGGGCTCGCTCGACGCCGATGCCGAGCTGCTCGCAAGGCGCGTGGCGGAGTTCGCCTGGGCAGGGCTGCGACTGGTCCATCGGGACTAGCCGCCGGCTGCGGCGGCACGCACCCGCGTCGGCAGCGCTCCCGCGAACTTTAGCGGCCCACTGCTCTTGCTGCCCAGCTGGCGCGGTCGATGCGCCAGATGCAGTTGACCCCGGTCTCTGATGGCGCCACCGCCTCGACGGCCCGAACCCCCACCATCTCAAAGCCGAGCTTCATCGGTACCCGGCCGCTCGCAAGGTTGGCTCTGTCGTGATGGATCTCGATGTGGGTAACGCCCTCAAGGCTGAGCCCGAGCGTCGTCAGGGCCTCGGCGGCGGTGGTCGCAAAGCCACGGCCGACGAAGTCCGCGTGCACCCAGTACCCGATCTCGAGACCGTCGCTCGCGATCCTCCGCATGAGACCGGCGCCTCCCACGACTCGCCCTGAGCGAAACATCCCGAACGAGTATTGGGTGCCGTCTGCGAAGTCCCGGTCCCACTTGGACAGGAGCTGCTTGCGCTCTTTTAGCGTCGTCGGCTCGAGCGCGATCCACGGCATCCACGGCCGCAGGTGCTCCAGGCTCTCCCTGACAGCCACAGCCAGGGCCGCCGCGTCCTTTTGCTGGTAACGGCGGAGAACGAACTGGTCGAGAACGAGCTCCGCGGGCAAAGGGGCGGCCGCTTCAATCATGACCTTCAACAATATGACCGGAGTCCCGCCGTGCTAAACGCGCCCATCGGGCGGGGCCGAAAAGCGCCCTTTGTGGCTCTCGGGGCGAGATCGGACCCCTAGCCTCCCTGTTTCACGCCGGGTCCGGACACGTTCGCTCTGGCGTGCCAAGCGTGACCAGAGCTTCGGGAGGCCGTGTAGTC
>Ga0182015_10000869_pt1 | contig 42049 bp, 38 predicted proteins | sample 712P3MmetaG_FD_120478 | JGI IMG/M metagenome (GOLD analysis project Ga0182015, IMG submission 120478) | Permafrost microbial communities from Stordalen Mire, Sweden - 712P3M metaG | ecosystem: Environmental > Terrestrial > Soil > Wetlands > Permafrost | place: Sweden: Stordalen | collected...
CCGTAAACTCCACTCCGGCGACGGCGGATCTCGGAAACCTGAATGTTCATGAGAATAAGTTCAACACCAATACGAAAAAGATTCTTGAGTTCAAAGCCCATAACAGTGCTTGGTGTGCACCGTCGCAAACACGGGACGATGGCGGGAGATACAAGCCAAGAGATAGCCGGGCACGGATTCTCGGTCAGGAACAAACCGAATATATCTCCGAGCTAGTCCAGTGGATCAAGGATCACTCAGTCCAAAAGCGCGCATACGAGCGCCGTACGGGATCAGTAGATGCGAAATTCCATCCCAGCTTCAGTTCCGAGGAATTTCTGGACCGCCAAGGACTGGAAGAGCACGATTCCGGAACAGTGGACGGCGCCTTTCACCTTGTTCCGGACAGTTGCCCTCTTTGCGGCAAAGAAGCGCGAGATACGACTTTGGCCGGTGCGGTCACCAAGTTCATATTTGGAGGGCATGGATACGGATTCATTTGCCACGCCTGCGCCGTAACGACGCGTGCTGAGTACGAACAGGAAATGCTCAAACTCAATCCGGAATATACGCCGTGGGGAGCGTATCAGGACGAGTGGATCTACGCCGATGACGATCCGGTTTTGCTTACCGAGGCTTTCAACATTGATGAAGAGATTTCTTCAGTAACCCCAAGGCCGATTGAAATCGCCTCCAAATCCAAGCAGGCGCAAGATCTCGAAGCTTTTGTGAATGTCCCCTTCGCAGGGGATGAGATATATGCCACTAGTTCGGAAATATGCTCCACAGACATAGCCCCCGTCCATACATTTACGTACGAGCTGAGTGACACGGGCAACGGTGAACGCCTGGTCCGACTGTTCGGATCTAAGATTCGTTACATTTACGAAAGCGGTCAGTGGATGGTATCGGGTCCCAGAGGATGGGTTTTGGACAATAAGGGCGAACTGATGCGGATGACTAAGTTTGTGACTACGGAGCTGATCGAAGAAAGCAGAAGTTCAGCGGCTCGATCCATCCGCAAAGATGGGAGCATTGACAAGGGTTTATTTAAACAGTCGACAGCCATTGCAACCCACGCGCAAAGGTCTGCTTCGCTCGCAGGCCGCAAAGCCATGATCGCGTCAGCATCCAACGAGAAGGGGATACTTACCAATATGGAGGAATGGGATGCCGACAGATGGCTTCTCAATGTCCAGAATGGAGTCATTCATCTTCGTACACAAAAATTCAGGGAGCGGCGGCCTGAAGATTTATGCAGCAAACAGGCCGCGGCACTCTATGACCCCAAATGCAGACTGGAAGCGATGGGAGGCAGCGCTATTGAAGTATATGAACGGAGATCAGGAAATGGTGGATTTCCTGGCGCTTTACGTCGGCTATTCGCTGACTGGCGACTGCGGTGCGCAAAGCTTGATTTTCAATATGGGCGAGGGGAACAATGGCAAGGACGTTTTCACCAGTACCATTGCCCACATGATGGGGTCGTATGCCGCGGATGCTTCATTTGAAACATTTATAGATTCAAAGAATCACTCAGAGCACCGCAACGATTTGGCGATCCTTTCCGGTGCGGTCCGGTTCGTCACCTCGTGCGAGGGCGCTGATGGACATAGCCTTGATGAGACCGTGATCAAACGAGTCACTGGCCAGTCTCCGGTCACCGTGCGTCACATTCACGGAAAACCGTTCACTTACCAACCCCAGTATAAGTTGTGGTTTTCGAGCAACTACGAGCCTGCCATCAAGGGGGTTGATATGGGCATCTGGAGACGGGTGAAGCGTGTTCCGTGGGAATACACCATCACCGAGGAGGAAAAGATCGAAAACTTCGGCATGTTGCTGCAAGAGGAAACGCCGGGCATATTGAACTGGGCACTCCGTGGGCTTGCAGAGTATGTGAAGGCTGGCAGGATGACTTATCCTGCCAAGATTGAGGACGCCACAGCCAGATACCGAAAAGAGATGGATATCGTAGGACGCTTCTTGAATGAGCGTTGTACCATCCGTCCCGATGCCTCTGTTGACGGTTCCTTCTTATACCGGGTCTACGCCTCATGGTGCCAATCCAACGGTTTCTACCCGATCAATAGCCGCAAATTCTACAAAGATTTCCGGAAACGTTTGTCCGGTACAGTCAATGAAAGTCCTTCTAACCGGGGAGCAGTTTTCGTAGGTGTTGGGTTGTTGATGGAGGGACATTACCCATCACCAAACGACATTTGAACTGCGACTGGATCGGAATTTCAGAGGGTTGCGAGGCGTGGGTGAATGAAGTGAATGAGTTTTGGGGTATTTTGTTTATATAGAAATCTTTTCTTCTAATACCTAAATACCTAGATTTTGATTCACTTCATTCACTTTCATTCACTAGCTTCTCACTGAAATTGCGTGGGGAACGCAATCTTTCCCAAGTCTCAGTCTAGGACATAATGGCAGCAGAACTGTACACAGCCCGTACACAAACTGCTCACATTTGTAGCTTTTTAGATAGTTAGGGATTTTTTCAGTGTTACTTACAAAATTCGCCGTGTTTTTTCCAAAGCAGGTTCTAGCCAATAAACATCAATAAATTGTGAGTTAGAATGAATTTTGCCATCATTGGTGGAGAAATTAAAAATGCTTGACATCGAGACCCTGTAACGTGCATCAGAAAACTTTCGAAGGAACTCATCTCGGGGTCGCCGACGATATAACCGACCTGGTCGGTGGAACGCCCATGTTGCGGCTCAAACGGCTCATTGCTCGCGGAGCGGCCGACATTTTCGCCAAACTTGAATATCTTAATCCGGGCGGAAGCGTCAAAGACCGTGCCGCCATCGGGATCATTCGGCGCGCCGAAGAGGAAGGCAGGCTTGCGCCGGGAGGAACCATTGTCGAGGCCACGGCGGGGAATACGGGCATTGGACTGGCGCTGATCGGCGTGAATCGCGGGTATAAGGTCAAGCTTTTCGTGCCGGAAAATTTCTCGCAGGAAAAAGTGACCATCATGCGAGCTTTGGGAGCGGAAGTTGATCGCACCCCAGATGCGGAGGGAATGCAAGGTGCAATTCGGCGTGCGAAGGATTTTGTTGCCACGAATAAAAGCGCGTTTATGGCAGCACAGTTTGAGAATCTCGCGAATCCGGATTATCACTACGAAACCACTGCGGTGGAAATGTTTGAGCAGATGGATGGAAAGGTGGACGCAGTGGTTTTGGGATGCGGCACGTGCGGCACCTTTACCGGGGTAGCTCGCTACATGAAGGAACATTTGCCAGGAGTTCTCGCGGTGGCCGTGGAAACGCAAGGATCGATTTTGGCCGGGGGGACCTCCGGTCCCCACAAAGTGGAGGGCATCGGAGTAAGTTTTATCCCCAAGACGTTCGATGCGTCGTTATGCGACGAGGTGATCGCCGTCAACGATGAGGATGCTTTTGGTATGGTCAAGCAATTGGCGGCAAAGGAAGGAGTGCTTGCGGGGTCGAGCGGCGGCGCAGCGGTGTTTGCGGCTTTGGAAGTGGCCCGGCGCTTGGGTGTAGGTAAACGTGTCGCGACGATCATTCCGGATTCGGCGGAACGTTATTTATCCAAGAAAATTTTTGAGGGTGGAATTTAGGTATCAGTCGTTCTGATGTCCAGCCATTCGAAAGTCGAATACCGAATGAAATCAAGAAAAAAGCCAGGTTTTGCCACTCGCGCCATTCACGATGGCCAGCAGCCCGATCCTCTTACCGGCGCAGTCGCCGTCCCCATCTATCCGACCTCAACTTATGTGCAGCATGGAATCGGAGAGAATAAGGGCTACGAATATTCGCGCGTTACAAATCCAACGCGAGACCGGCTGGAAGAAAATCTCGCGTCGCTGGAAGGTGGAGTGGCCGCTCGAGTGTTCGCTAGTGGAATGGCCGCCATCAACGCCATCGCCAGCATGTTGAAAAGCGGGGATCATGTGGTTTGCGGCGATGACCTCTATGGAGGAACGCCGCGGCTCTTTAATCAGGTGCTGACAAACTTCGGGCTGGAGTTTTCCTACGTCGATACCTCGGATGCGAATAACGTGGAGGGGGCGATCCGCAAGAATACGCGCATGGTCCACGTGGAGACGCCTACCAATCCCTTGATGCGAATAAGCGATCTTCCGGCGATCAGCCAGATCTGCAGACGAAAGAACGTCGAGTTGGTCGTGGATAACACATTCATGTCTCCGTACTTTCAACAGCCGCTGGCGCTCGGTGCGGACATGGTGGTGCACTCTACCACAAAATTTCTGAACGGCCACAGTGATGGTATCGGCGGGGTGGTTGTATGCAGCCGTCAAGACCAAGCGGAAAAGCTAGCCTTCCTGCAGAAGTGTGCCGGAGCTATTCTCTCGCCTTTCGAGTGCTGGCTAATATTGCGCGGCGTGAAGACGTTGGCGGCACGCATGGAAGTGCACGACCGGAACGGGCGCATCGTGGCCGATTTTCTGTCGAAGCACAAGAAGGTAAAGAACATTTTCTATCCCGGCCTTGCCAATCATAAGCAACACGAACTCGCAAAGCGGCAGATGAGTGGATTCGGAGCGATGATCACGTTTGAAACCGGATCGTTGAAGAACGCCAATCGGATGCTCAAGAAATTACGAGTGTGTTCTTTGGGAGAATCCCTGGGCGGGGTAGAGACGCTGATCTCGCATCCCGCGACGATGACGCACGCGGCGCTGGGCGTTAAAGGCCGCAAAGCGATAGGGATTACGGATGGCATGGTACGAATTTCGGTGGGCATTGAAAACGTGGAGGATATCCTGGCCGACTTGGAGGCCGGACTGGGCGTGATCTGAAGCTGTTAGATCGGACTTGAGCCTGCATCATTCTTCACGAGTCGGCGCCTCACCAGCCAGCGGCGCGGCAACCGATTCTGCAATCCACGCAAGATACTTCGGCGATCCATCTTCAATCGCCAAACAAAGACATTCTGGCATTTCATAAGAATGTAGCTTGGCGATCGTCTTTTGCACTTTTTCGAAAGACGCCAATGTGGTCTTGATTACCAAGAGCCATTCAGCGGCCTCTTCCACGTGGTCCTGCCAGCGGTACACCGACGTTATGTGTGGAACAATATTGACGCACGCAGCCAATCGTTCCTCTACGATAAAACGCGCAATCTTACGAGCTTCAGCTTCCGAACTGGCAGTAGTCAGGACAATTCGTTTGTCGGTCATAATTTGTCGGTCATAATTAAGACGAGCCTTTGAAAATCTAGTAATTGGCGGTCAGACAACACATATTGAAACCGTAGCACCGAAGCTAGGGAGCCTAAGCATGCTGACGCAGATCAAGTTTGGCACATCGGGTTGGAGGGCGGTGATGGCAGAAGAGTTTACCTTCGCCAACGTCCGCCGTGCGGTGGGTGGCATCGCCCGCTACGTAGCAGGACAGAAGAATCAGGGAGCACGAGTGATTGTCGGTCGCGATCCTCGATTTCTGGGCGAAACGTTTTGCGCCATGGCTGCCGATATTCTTCAGGCGCATGGCATCACCCCGTTGATTGTCGCGGATCCCGCGCCCACCCCGGCTTTTGCCTACGCTGTGTCGCAGACCAAAGCGGATGGCGTAATTAACTTCACCGCTTCTCATAATCCTCCGCAATACAACGGTATCAAGTTTTCGACACCCGATGGATGCCCCGCTCTGCCGGAAGTCACCCAGAAGATTGAATCGCACATTGAGGCAGCCGATCGTGAAGGTGATAAGTCATTGGGAAAGAAGGGAGGTCCGTCATCGACGGAAGCGCTCGATGTTAAAGAGCGTTATTTGAAGCGATTGGGGGAAATTGTAGATTTTGACGCAATCCGTAATGCGAACTTGAATGTTTGTTTTGATCCGATGTGGGGCGCCGCGCGGGGATATTCCGACGGACTTCTCAGGAAATCCGGAATTCAAGTTGCGGCGGTCCACGATTATCGAGATGTCTTATTCGGAGGCCACGCTCCGGAGCCAGACGATCATCTACTGAATGATCTGCGGGCTAAGATGCGAGAGACGGGCGCGCAAATTGGGATTGCGACCGATGGAGACGCCGATCGATTCGGGATCGTGGATGCCGATGGAACTTTTCTGCAACCGAACTATGTGATCGCGTTGCTGTTTGACTATTTGATTGAGAGCCGTGGCTGGAAGAATGGCGTGGCCAAATCCGTGGCCACAACGAATCTGATCACCGCGATCGCGAAGGCGCATGGCGTGGAGGTTTTTGAAACCCCCGTAGGCTTTAAATACATCGGCGAACTGATCATGCAGGACAAGATCGCGATCGGAGGCGAAGAGAGTGCCGGGCTGTCGATCCGGCATCATGTTCCCGAAAAAGATGGAGTGCTGGCGGGATTGTTATGTTGCGAGATGGTTGCCAAACGAGGAAAGCCTCTGGGCGAGCAATTGAAGAAATTGAGTAACCAAGTTGGTTCCTATTATCCGCAGCGGGAAAACTTCCGCTTGACGCCGGAGGTGAAGGAGAAGTTCACTGAGAAGTTGAAGTCCGATCCGCGGGAGTTCGCTGGGCGCAAGATTGACGAAGTAGTTCGCACCGACGGACTGAAGCTGGTTTTCGAAGACGGCTCCTGGGTCTGCTACCGGCTATCGGGAACCGAGCCGGTGGTTCGGGTGTATTCCGAGGCGCGGAGCGAGCCGGATTTGAAAAAGTTAGCAATGGCGGCCAAGCAATGGATTTTCGATTAAAAAATCTTCCTAAAGTGCGGCCTTTTCCCTCGAAGCAAGACAGGCTGCGTGTGGTTGCGAAGCATGTGCCACACGCCCAGGCGTTGGCAACGTCGTGGCTTTTGAGGGTCCGCCCAATTTTTGCCACTCTGTATTCGTTACGGCGGAAGCTAGCGACCATCGCTGTAACTCTCGTAGCAGGCTTCCTCTTTGCGCACGTCATGTTTGGTGTGAATGGCATGGTTGTGTACAAGCAAAAGCGGGCCGAGTATGAATCTCTGCAGAAGAGAATTCTGCTAGAGCAGAAGGAAAACCAACTCTATACGCAGCAGATTCAAGGATTAAAAACGGACGAAAAGTCCATTGAGAAAGAAGCTCGCGAGCAACTGCATTATGCCCGGCCTGGCGAATATGTTTACGTACCGCCCGCGCCATTGAATGTTCCTCCTCCCCTCACGCATTCCGCCAAAAAGTGAGCTTCGAGAGTTTGACCTCGGCCGCCTTGGGAACCTACTCGGTTGACACTTTCCGGCGTTCACTATGGTATAGTTCGGGCAATCGACGGGCGGCTGCGGTGTTTAGGTAGTCTCCGGGCGCGAGATTAAATTCCTGCCATACCCAGCGGCCTCGAAGCCGTGATCGAAATATCCAGAAGGAGAGAATCGGCCATGAAGAAGTTCCTCGTATTGTGTCTTGCGATTTGTTTTGTATTCGCCCTGAGCGCCTTAGCGTTCGATGACATGGGTAAGGCGACAACGGTGAACGGGTGGGTGAGCGACGATAAATGCGGCGCGAAAGGCGCCAATGACAAGGCTGAGGCCTGCACCAAGAAATGCCTGGCCTCGGGTGCGAAGATGGTGATCGTGACCGACAAAGATCAGAAGGTATTGCTGGTCGACAATCCAGATGCGCTGAAAGATCACATAGGACATCACATCGCGGCGACTGGGCACGTAATGGGGGATTCCATCCACGTAGATAGCGCAAAGATGATGTAAAGAAGATTTGGTTTTTTGACAGGGCGGCCAAGGCCGCCCTTATCTTTTGAGGTCTACTGAGGTCTACCGAACCACACCTTCCAGCGGAGAACTGGCCGTGGCATAGAGCTTTCGCGGCATCCGCCCTGCAAGGTGGGCTTGCCGTCCAGCGATCACTCCGTGGCGCATGGCTTCAGCCATCAGCACTGGATCTTGCGCGTTGGCAATCCCAGTATTCATCAGGACTGCGTCGGCACCAAGCTCCATGGCTATGGCGGCATCCGACGCGGTGCCTACGCCCGCATCCACGATCAGAGGGACAGCGGTGATCATCTCACGCAGGATGCGGATATGGGCCTGATTCTGAATTCCCATGCCACTGCCAATGGGAGCTCCGAGAGGCATCACGGCGGCGGCGCCGGCATCGATCAAACGTTTAGCGAAGACGATGTCATCCGAAGTGTAAGGAAGAACGGTGAAGCCCTCACTGACTAAAACGCGCGTGGCTTCAAGTGTGCCCTGGACGTCAGGGTAGAGCGTGGCCTGATCTCCGATCACTTCAACCTTTACCCAGTCGGAAAGACCCACCTCGCGGCCCAAGCGCGCAGCGCGCACCGCTTCATCTGCGGTGTAGCAGCCGGCAGTGTTCGGCAACAAAAAATACTTCTTGGGATCGATGTAGTCGAGCAGCGACTCTTTACCTCGGTCAAGGTTGATGCGACGGACTGCGACGGTGACCATGTCGGCTCCGCTGGCCTCGAGGGCACGCGCAGTTTCCTGAAAAGATTTGTATTTTCCCGTGCCGACGATTAGGCGGGAGCGGAAGGAACGGCCGGCGATAAGGAGTGCGTCTGTCATAACTCTCCATTGTAAATCTCTGCACTGGAATGTCGAGCCATCATCGGTAAGATTGTTGCGCCAGTTCCTTTTTCGATTCCCCTTGGGCGAAATGCATCCTAAGACCGTTCAGAACTTGTAACGATGGGATATAACAGCGACACGAAGCAATCAAGAATCTGCGTTTTCTGGTACTACAAGGACGTGCATGACGGTTCTGGAGTTTAGCTTGGTGGTATGGGCAGGTTCTCTGATCGCCGGTTTTCTCGGCGCGCTCACCGGGTTGGGCGGCGGTGTAGTGTTGGTTCCGATGCTCACGGTACTCTTAGGCGTCGACATACGGTATGCCATCGGGGCGTCGCTGGTTTCGGTGATTGCCACCTCGTCGGGTGCGGCGTCGGCTTATGTGAGAGAAGGCATCTCGAACATGCGGATTGGAATGTTTCTCGAGATTGCCACCACGACGGGAGCGCTGGCGGGGGCAACTCTTGCGACACACGTTTCGGGCTCCGCCATCGCGACGGTTTTTGGATGCGTCCTCATTGGATCGGCGTACCTTTCGCGAAAGCCCCGCTCAAAACAGGATCGTGAATCTCCTGAAGACCCTCTCGCCACCAAATTGCGGATGAACGGGAGCTTCCCGGAAGCCGGAGAAACGCGCGAATATGGTGTGCAGCACGTTCCTGCCGGTTTCAGTCTCATGTTTGTCGCGGGCGCCCTATCGGGGTTGCTGGGAATCGGCTCGGGAGCGATGAAGGTGCTCGCGATGGACCGGGCAATGAAAATACCTTTCAAGGTTTCAACTACCACCAGCAATTTTATGATTGGCGTAACCGCGGCGGCCAGCGCGGGCATTTACTTGTCCCGAGGATATATCGATCCTGGGCTATCCATGCCCGTAATGCTGGGGGTGCTCGGCGGATCGATGCTGGGAACACGGGTTCTGGTGAAAGCGGAAACGAAGTGGCTGCGAATCGTATTTAGTTTGGTGATCGTGGCACTCGGACTCGAGATGCTCTACAAAGGCCTTTCAGGCAAGATGTGAGATGAAGGAGTGCAAGGGATCCCGAATGGAAAACCTGCAATGAACACGAACCGTATTCAAGGCGATCGGAAGATGGAGAATTTCATCGGCGGCCTGTTGCGCGGAGGCGTTCTTTTGTCCGCGGTGACGATATTTGTGGGCGCAGTCATTTATCTCGCGCGACATGGTGGTTCTCCCGCCGACTATCGGGCATTCCATGGAGAGCCTGACGAATATAGGACGATTTCAGGGATACTGCGAAATGTAGTTGCGCTAAGAGGCAGGGGGATTATCCAGTTGGGATTGCTATTTCTCATCGCCACGCCGCTGGCCCGGGTCGCGTTTTCCATTTTCGGTTTTGCCAGGGAGCGTGACCGGCTCTATACGATTGTCGCCGCCATGGTGTTTGTAATTCTGCTTTACAGCCTCATCTTTTCTTAGGTCTCAGGAAATGATGGGATTAGCTTCCGCCTCAGCATAGATTTCATCGATCTGTTTTTTGTAGCGCTCTTCGACGACGCGGCGGCGTAGTTTCATGGTCGGAGTAAGCGAGCCATTTTCGGCGGTGAACTCTTCGGGGACAAGAAGAACACGCTTTAGTTGTTCGAAGCGCGCGAGAGTCTTGTTTGCGTCTTGTGCGATTGATTCGTAGAGTCCTTGCACCTTTCGATTGGCGATGAGTTCCGTGCGGGAAGAGAATGCAATTTTATTCTCCTGGGCCCACACTTCAAGCAACGCAAAGTTTGGCGAGATAATGACAAACGCGAATTTGCGTCTGTCGCCAACGATGGCGGCGGACCCGATCAAAGCATTGTGCTTCAGCGAATTCTCGATCGGTTGCGGCGCAATAAACTTCCCGCCTGAAGTTTTTATCAACTCTTTCTTGCGGTCGGTTACCGAAAGGTATCCCGCGGCATCGATTTGGCCGATGTCTCCCGTCTTGAACCAGCCGTCCTGAAAAGCATTTTCTGACTCCTCAGGGCGATTCCAATAGCCAGCAAAAACGGACGGACCCCGGACCAGAATTTCTCCATCCTCGGCGATGCGCACTTCAAGATTCGGAAGAATCTTTCCTACCGTGCCAATGTGATGGTTCATCGGGGTATTGACCGCGATTACGGGAGAAGTTTCGGTTAGGCCGTAGCCCTCATGAATGCGAATGCCGACTGTGGCAAACCATTCCGCGAGTTCTCGGCCGAGGGGCGCACCCCCCGAAATAAACGTTTCCACGCTTCCTCCCATGCCGGCGCGTATTTTCGAAAAAACCAGTTTATTGGCAACTTTCCAGTTTTGCGCAGTAGGAACTTCTCCGGCAAGCACTTCGCTCTTGTGGGCTCGTCCGACTGACAGGGCCCAGCGATAAATAGTGCGCTTTGGAAAATAACGAGCGCTTGCCTCGGCTTTGGAATAAATTTTTTCATACACTCTGGGAACCGAAACGCAGATTGTGGGACGAACTTCCAGCAATGTCTGCGGGAGACTTTCCATCAATGGACAGTAGGCCAGAGTGACTCCGTGGTAGAGGAGCGCCAGATCCACGTGGCGCGCTGTGACGTGCGAAAGCGGCAGAAAAGAGACGCTTACGTGACCCGGATGCATGTCAAAGCCGAGCAGGGAGCAGGAGATGTTCGACGCCATATTCCCGTGGGTGAGCATCGCACCCTTTGAGGTTCCAGTGGTGCCGGATGTGTAGATGATGGTGGCCAGGTCGTCCGGCTGAATAGTCCGCGCAAAAGACTCGATTCCAGGATCAAGAAGGGTTAAGCCTTCCGGCATGAACTGGTTCATACCCACGCAGGGCACCCCTAAGTTTGCCGGAGTATCCGCAACGTCCATAACCACGATTCTGCTGATCCGTGTTTGAGGAAGAATCGCAGCAACCTTCCGCAGTTGATTCTCGGTCGAAACAAAGATCGCCGTGGCGCCGGAATCCTGCAGCGTATAGGCGGTTTGCTCGGGCGTGAGGGTGGCGTAGACCGGTACGGTGACCGCGCCCAGCAGCAAAATAGCGAAATCGGCGATGGTCCACTCCGGCCTGTTTTCGCTCAAGATGGCGACGCGGTCTCCTTTGCGAACTCCCCACTTCTCAAGGGCGCGGGCTGTGGCGGCAACTTTACTCTTCAGTTCGGAAGATGAAATCGGATGCCACTTTCCTTCTTTGCGATAAAGCATGGCGCGCTCGAGATTTCGCTCGGCGGCGGCAAAGAAAATATCGTTCAATGTGGCTAGACTCATGGCGTCTCGACTACTGTCTGCAACTGAATTTACTGGTTCGGGGCTAAAGAGGGCAATGCGAAAGGGAATAATCGAGGGTACCAACCTTGCGTCCTCAACAAACAGTTGTCAATCGAACTTACGATTTCTTTATGAGTTGTGGCATATGATTCGTTTTAGGAGGACTGCGATGCGAAGAAACAAAATCGCTGTAAGCGCCCTGCTCACGGCCTTGCTGGTGATGGGCAGCGCGGGCTCGATTTTCGCACAGAGCAACCAACAGCCGAGTGAAATGCAAGCGGCTACAATGCCGAAGGTCGGAGAGATGGCTCCGGATTTCAGTTTGAAATATTTCGACGGCAACGACCTGAAAGAAGTTTCCTTGACCCAATACCGAGGGAAGAAGAATGTGGTGGTGGCGTTCTTCATCTTCGCTTTTACCGGTGGTTGAACCAAACAAATGAAAGCTCTCCAGCAGGATTCGAAAAGGCTGGAAGCTACCGACACCCAGGTTCTGGGTGTGAGCATGGATAGTGCTTTTGCCGACAAAGCGTTTGCCGATCAGATTGGAGTTACGTTTCCTCTACTCAGCGATTGGGGTGGCGAAGTTACGCGCAAGTACGGAATCTACGTCGATAAATACAAGGCGGCGCGCCGGGTGAACTTTTTGATTGGGAAAGACGGCAAGATTCTGGAAGAGCAGGTGGACAAGGACGCCATCGATCCAACCAAAATTGTGGACACGTGTGAGCGGCCTAAGCTGAAAAACTAAACGGCACCTGATTCCCGGGGACATGATGCTGGAAGTTGAAATGCGACCAGCGTCAGGAGCCCACCTGTGCTATTTGGAGAAAAATCATGAGGCGTCGAAGTCCGATCATACTTTTAATGGTCTGCTTAATGGAATTATTTCTGGCAAATAAGACTTGGGGGCAAGCCGCTCCCACGAACGATACGGCCTCCGCGAGCGCTGGATCTGGTATAGACAATCGCACGGAGCAGCAGGAATTGCGGGATGAATTGAAGGCACTGCGATCGGAAGTAGAACGGCTGCGTGCTGAGGTGGAAAATCGAGGGGTCGGTGCAAGCGGTTCGGCGGCGGTTTCTGCGCCCGCGCCTACGCCGGCTGCGCCAGCCAAGGCTGGCGCACCTAGCAGCACCGCTACCGCCGGAACGGCCCCAGCGAATGCACCGGCAGCTGTGACGACTACGTCTCCCGCAAGTCTTGCTACGGCCCCCGCTGCCACGGCAACCCCTGAAGCGGAATTGCCAAAGCAGGCCAAAATTGCACCTTTTTCCGATTGGGATTGGACCTGGCTGAATGGCAATCCGCGCACAAAGGATGCCGCGTTTGATTCGAAATTCTTCACTCCAGAAATTCGAGCCGATGTGAATTACGTCTACGATTTCAACAAACCCAAAGACAATTCGATTGGCGGTTCCAGCGAACTGTTCCGTTCCAACGAGATTCAGTTGGAGCAACTCGGAGTGGGCGGGGATTTCCACTTCGATAATGTTCGCGCACGGTTGATGACGCAGTACGGCATGTATTCCACCACTACGCCGCGCAATGATGCCAGTCCCGCGAAAGGCCAATGGGATCTGAGCGACGCGTACCGGTACGTTTCCGAAGCTTACGGCGGGTATCACATCGATGCGCTGAACGGCATCAATATCGATGCCGGAATCTTCATGTCGTACATCGGTCTATTCAGCTACTACAACTTCGACAACTGGGCCTACCAGCCATCGTATGTTTCCTCTAACACGCCCTGGTTTTTCAATGGCTTGAGAGTCCAGATATTTCCTTCCGCCCATTTAAAGATAGAACCGTGGCTGATCAATGGCTGGCAATCCTACGGTTCCGCAAACTCGCGAAAGGGAGTTGGCGGCCAGGTCAAGTGGACGCCATTTCCCTGGATGAACATTGTTTCAAACAACTACGGCTTGGGGCATGACGATTTGTACATCCCGGACCGTGCCCGAATTCACACGGATAACAGCATCGAGATCAAATACTACGACCATCCGGAAAGAACCTTCGACAAGATGGCGTTTACCTTCACCGGGGACATGGGTTGTGAATTCGGCGGAGGAGTGAGTTGTTATGGAGACAAAGCAGGAGGACCAAAGCAGAGCTTTATCGGTTACATGCTCTACAACCGCACGTGGTTCAAGAAAGACCGCTATGCGTTCACCGTCGGTGGCGGTCAAATCAACAATCCGGGGCGTTACCTGGTTCTGCTTCCGCCTATTAACGGAGAATCAGCGGCATCAGCCGCAATTAATTCGCCGTACTTTATGGAAAATCCAGGAGATCCTTTCAAGGCTTGGGACTCATCCTTTACGTTTGACTACATGCCGAAGCAATACATCACGTTCCGGTGGGAATATGATTATCGGCATGCCAACGTGCCCTACTGGACCGGTTCAGGGGGAATCACTCCGCCTGGTTCGGGCGGGGTACCTTATACCAACAACGGATCTCCGCAATTCTATGCTTGCAACGATGGCAACACATCGGGCGCATTTGCTCTGAGTGCTGCGCAATCGGCGTGTGCCGGACAGGGCAGCAGCGTCTGGTTCCCTGACTTGCGGCGGGATGAGCAATTTATCGACCTGTCGATTATGGTTAAATTCTAAGTTGCTAACCTTACGCTAGCATTTTGATGGTGACCGGTTAACGATCATGCCATGATGGAAGAGACTCGCCCAGCGATCAACTGGATGGATATCCTTTGGCTGGTCTTCCTGGCCGGACTGGCAGTGCTGCCGCCCGTAATTGAGATTCATAAGCAGTTGGTACTGCTGGCGTTCGGGGTTGTGCAATTAAGTGAAGGCTGGGTGTTGAGCAAAGCGCCCCGCCGCGGTGTCGCATACGTCGTGCTGCTGAAAATTGCTCTGGCCACCCTGCTCCTCGATCACACGGGCGAGGTGGGAATCAACAGCAGCTACTGGCCCATCTATTTCCTGCCAGCCGTCACTGCGGCCGAATATTTTAGTCCTTGGGCGACGCTGCTGTGGACCGCCCTTGCATCCGCAGCTTATTGCTCCTATCTCTACCCGGCCCTCCAGGAATATGAAATGACGCGGGAAGGCTATGGCATTCTCGCCATCCGCATTTTGTTCTTCTTCCTGGCCGCAATGGTTGTGAATCGATTCGTGGTGGAGAATCGCCGCCAGACAAAGCTGTATCAGGAACTGGCGGAAAGGCTCACGGAAACCAATCGGAAGCTGGAGCAGGCGGAAGAAGAGGCGCGGCGCTCGGAGAGACTGGCCGCACTTGGGCAAATGTCGGCGGGACTGGCGCATGAAATTCGCAACCCCCTGGGAGTGATTAAGGGATCGGCGGAAATGCTGCATCAGAAGCTCGGAGAATCCAATCCTATCGCCACGGAATTGGCGGGCTATATTTCGACTGAGACAAACCGTTTAAGCGCCCTGGTCACGCGGTTCTTAGACTTTGCCAGACCCTTGCACGCGGAATTGGCTCCTGTCCAGATAACTGTGATACTGGACCGTGCTCTCCACGATGTGGCAGCAACGCATCGGGAAAATGGTAACGGCGTAAAGGTGGAGCGTCAATTCGAATCGAATCTGCCGCTGGTCCCACTCGATGAGAGTCTCAGCGAACATGCATTCGTGAATCTGATTCAGAACGCCTACGACGCCATGGGAGACAAAGGCGGAACCTTGCGTGTCACGGTGTCGCGAGTTGTCTCAGGTACAAACGGCGTCCAGGTGCGCATCGAGGATAGCGGTCCTGGAGTTCCAGAGGAACTGCGAGAGCAGATTTTTAATCCCTTTGTGACTACGAAAAAGACCGGCGTCGGCCTGGGGCTTTCGATCGTTTCGAGAATCATCGATGGCCATCATGGCACCATTCGGGTGGAAAGCGACAGAGAGGGAAGCGAACTAAAGGGCGCAGCGTTCGTTATGTTTTTTCCGGTAAGCGAGGAAGCGAAACAGGATATTGCATCTTAGAGTAAAGACCGAACCACATGACCTCAAACCATGTCCACCATTCTGATTGTCGAAGATGAAGCCAAGATGCGGCGCTTGCTGGAATTGAATCTTGGCGAAGATGGCTTTGCAACGCTCTCTGCGGGTGACGCGGAGAGTGGCTTAAAGCTGCTGCAGAACAGCGACAACGCCGTCAATCTTGTTATAACCGATTTGAAGCTGCCCGGAATGAGTGGGCTGGAATTTTTGCAAACTATCAAACGGCAGAATGCGTGGCTGCCAGTCGTAGTAATGACGGCCTTCGGCACCGTGGAGACCGCTGTCGAGGCCATGAAAGCCGGCGCCAGCGACTACGTTCTGAAACCATTCTCGCTGAATGAGATGAGAATGGTGATTCATAAAGAATTGGACGTCCACACCCTGCGTGAGGAGAACCGGACGTTACGGGAAGCCCTCGGCAAACGGTACGCCCACCCGAATGTGGTGGCGCGTAGCGCCAAAATGCAGGAAGTGCTGGCTACAGTCGACCGTGTGGCTCCAACGAACTCCACTGTTCTGCTGGGTGGCGAAAGTGGCGTCGGCAAGGATTTGATTGCCCGCGCGATTCATGAAAAATCGCGACGTGCTGCGGGGCCGTTCATCAAGATCAACAGCACCGCAATTCCGGAAAATCTGCTGGAAAGCGAATTATTCGGATACGAGCGCGGCGCGTTCACCGGCGCGAACGCCAACAAGCCGGGCAAGTTTGAGCTGGCGGATAAGGGAACGTTGTTCCTGGATGAAATCGGCGACGTGCCCCTCGCTATTCAGGTGAAACTGCTGCGCGTGCTGCAAGAGCGCGAGTTCGAACGATTGGGCGGGACGCGGACCATCAAGGTGGACGTACGGCTTATTGCCGCCACGAATCGCGATCTGCGCGAGGCGCTGGAACAGGGTACGTTTCGGGAAGACCTCTACTATCGCCTCAACGTGGTGCCCATCGATATCGCGCCGCTGCGCCAGCGCAAAGAAGACATTCCGGACCTGGTGAATCTTTTTATCTCTAGTTTCGCTGGAGATTCAGGTAAGCCGGTCGAGAGCATAACACCGGAGGCGATGCAAATTCTGGTGAACTACCACTGGCCTGGAAATGTACGCGAACTGCAAAACATCGTCGAGCGGGCGTGTGCCTTGGCCAAGGGCGCCGTGCTCAAGGTTGACGACATCCATCTCGACATTCGTCCCGCTCGCGCCGCCAACGGAGCCAATAATTTCCTTCCCGAAGGGGTGACACTGGAACAGTGGGAAGATGAAATGATTCGGGAGTCGCTGCGTCGTGCGAACGGAAATAAGAGTCAGGCAGCGCGCCTGCTCGGATTATCGCGAAACGCATTGCGGTATCGCTTGTCGAAGATCGGAATCGCGGATGAGAGTGAAAAAGACGGCTAAGGTGGATCTTTCGACGTCGGGATAGGGATAAGGATCGGTTGGAAAGCACCAGAATGGTTGGAAGGGACCACCGGGTTTGAAACCCGCTCTTCATCCTCGTGCGCAAAGCCTCAGAAAACAAACGACTTGCTGCCTTATAGAGGGCTTTTAAGTTGGCATCTTATTTGCTCCAATGAAGTTATATTCTCTTCATAGGATCACGGCAGTAGGGTACGTTTGCGAAGGATTCGTCATGAATAACTGGTTTAGTGGAACGAGTTTTAGCAAAGTGTTGCGGAGTTCATCGATTTTCGCTATGGCTTTGGCCGGAGTTTTTACGGTCTCTGTCCAAGCGCAAACCACCGACGAAGGTTCGGGGCCGTCCGAGCATCCGAGTGCTCCCATGGAGATGGGGCAGCCACAGGCGCAGCCTCCCCAATCCGGCCAGCCCGGTCAGGTCGCACCTCCGTCCCAGCCGGGAAACAATCCTTCTGCTGGACAGCCAATGGGGCAGCCTCCTCAGATGGGGCAGGGGCCGATGGCGGATGAAGCGCAGCCGGGTGGACCCTCGGGGGAAGGTCCGGCCAAAGTTGACCAAGGCGTGGGACGAATCAGCATGATTCATGGCGCGGTTTCGACTCAGCGCGGCGATTCGGGTGATTGGTCAGCAGCGATCCTCAATCAGCCGGTACTGATGGGCGACAAGGTATCCACAGGCGACGGAGGACGCGCCGAGGTACAGCTCGATTATGCGAATATTTTGCGTTTAGGCCCGAATTCCCAGGCCAACCTCTCAAACTTCACAAAGAGATATGTTCAGGTTCAGATCGCCCAGGGAATGGCCAATTATTCCGTGTTCGGCGAGAGCGAGACGGAGCCGGAGATTGATACGCCCAACGTTGCTTTGCATCCGGCCCATCAGGATGGCGTGTACCGGATTGAAGTCCGGCCCGATGGCGACAGCATCATCATCGTGCGCAAGGGTGAGGCCCAGATTGCCACACCTCAGGGAATCGCCAACGTAAAAGCAGGCGATATGATAACTGTGCACGGTTCTGGTGCAGACGCTCGCTACAAGGTCAGCCCAGCGCCTGCTCGAGACGATTGGGATATTTGGAATACCGATCGCGACCGCATGGTCCACAACGCCAAGGCTTGGCAACATACCAACAAGTACTACGTCGGGTCGGAGGACCTGGATGCGAATGGCCGGTGGGAGAACGCTGCGGACTACGGCCAGGTCTGGGTTCCGAATGAACCAGACGGCTGGGCGCCGTATCGCGACGGTAACTGGGTTTGGGAGCCTTATTACGGCTGGACGTGGGTCGGATATGAGGCGTGGGGGTGGGCGCCATACCACTACGGTCGCTGGATGTGGTACGGCGGAGCGTGGGCATGGTGGCCCGGTCCAGTCTGGGGTCCGGGGTTTTACCGTCCTTTCTGGGCGCCAGCGTACGTATCTTTCTTTGGATTCGGGGACGGAGTTGGATTTGGTTTCGGGTTTGGATGGGGCGGCTTCGGTTGGCTGCCAATTGGGCCCTGTGACCGCTTCTTCCCCTGGTGGGGTGGGTATGGCGGAAGGGTTGGCGTAGTAGGGTTTAATCGATTTGGGGAGCTAGACCGTTTCGGCGGGATCGCACCTCTCCATGGGGGAACTCAGTTTTCGAACGTAGCGCATATCAACGATGCGCACATTGGAGGCGCGCTTTCGACGGTCAGTGCGGGAAGATTCGGAGCTGGGCGAACTACAGCTGTGGCAGCCAATCGCTCGCAGTTGAGTAGCGCTCGCATGATGACTGGGAACATGCCAGTTATGCCTACGCGGGCAAGCTTATCGGCAAGTGGACGTAGCGCCGCGCCTTCTACGATCCACAATACCGCGTCGCAGCATTTCTTTGGAACGCAGAGCGAATCGCATGCGGAATCATTCCGGAAGCAAACCGCCCATCTGCAGTCCGCAATGCAGGCGAGCCATGTGAGTGCGGTGACAGCCGGTGGACGGGTGGGCTCAAGCGAAGCACATAGCATGTCCACGGGGGCTGCGGCGAAGTCGACCGGAGCGACGTCTAGCTCTGGCCCGTCGAATCGTTCTGCTGTGAAAAGTCAGGCGAATTCAGGAGCACGAGTTTCTTCGGATGGCGCCACTCGCTCCTCTGCTGCGCAATCGAACCGCAGTGAAGCCGACTCGGGAGGCTGGCGATCCTTCACTCCATCTTCCAGCGCAGCCGAATCTGCCGGGCGCTCTGGCGGGGAGCCTGCGGGACGCAGCGAAAACGGCAGTTACTGGAATCGAACCGCACCCAGCTCCGGCTATTCCGGTGGATCGAGTGCGGGCGGTTACGAGCGGGGGAGCAGCACTTCGCGTCCGCAGTTGAACATGCGGCAGCCGATCGTGCAACCGCGGTCCTCGGGTGGCTACCATGGCGCTCCGAGTTCTGGCGGAAGCCACAGCGCTCCAAGTTCCGGTGGACATTCTTCCGGCGGTGGGCATTCTGGAGGCGGACACAGATAGTTCACAGGTTCAGCTTGTGTAAAAGGCAGATGAATGACAGAGGCAAGAATGGCGTGCCAACCGGCATGCCATTTCTCATTGGATATCTTCCGGATTCCTCAAACACAAGCCGTTCAAGGGCGTACGTAGGCGGGGCTTTCCGGGTCAGGCGGATCGTAATCGCGACCATATTTATTTTTGTGCGCCATTTCCAGATTGGATTCGGATAAAGCAAATGTTCCTATAAATGTATCCCTCGGAGGGACCGTGATTTCGCGTTCGGCGGCAACCAGTTCATCGGGCGAAACTGAAGGATGGAAGATGTGCACCAGGTATCTGCCGGGTGAGACGCCACGGATTTCAATCTCTCCACGCGGGTTTGAGATTGCATAATAAGGCGTATTCAGCGCAATGACCACCGCACTCATCTGAGCATGGATGTTGCAAAAGATGAACGATATGCCTGGTTTATCGAATTGGACGAAACGCGTAGTGCCGCTCTCATAGAGTCCGAGATCAAAGCGCTTGCCATCGAACAGCGAAAAGACGTTATGGAAAAAGGGGTCATGGTTGGGGAATTCAACTTTTCCTCCCGCCGGGATGACGAGCAGGGAAGGTTGGAAGCTCTTATCTTTCTGGACAAGTTGTGGGATTCTTGAAGGTTGCTGCGGGACCATAGTGGGAGCAGGCGTATTCCCCGTGGGAGTGAGCCAGATGACCAGGTTCGAAGCATCTTTGACGCGGTGCTCGCCTTTTGTGAGCTGAACCTTCGCCTTGAGGTTAACTCCTGTCTGGGAGGACCGATCCGAGTCGACAACCTGTGCCGACACCAATGTGCAGTAGAGGAATATCAGGAAAGATGCGGAAGGGAATTGACCGAAGCGTCTCATCAAAAGAGGATCCCCATTGCGAGGTTCAGCTGATTGGTCACGCTGCTGCTGCTATAGACAGGGTAGGTGTGCAACCGCCTGAATTCCGCGGAGAGCAACAAGTCGGAACGCGGACGGTAGATGAGATTACCAAGCGCACCCCGATTGCGTCCGAGAATTGGACCTGAATTGTTAGCATCGACGGCGCCGAAGCCTCGGACGTCATTCGCAAAAGCATTGTCCTCGGCAAACGCCCCATTTAATTCAAGTTTCGGCGTCAGCTGGAATTTAAGTTGGGTCCAACCGCCGGCGGAGTCAAGGCCTCGAATGCTGGTATACGGGTCGGAAGGGTTACCCCCAAATAACACGGCCCGTCCAACGCCTGCGCCCAAGCCGCCTATGGCACGACCTCGATAGAATTCCCCGGAGAGATTCAGCCGTCGAAGGATTGGAATCTGCCAGTCAGTCATCCCCGCCCAGCCGTCCACGTAGCGTCCCGACGACCAATTTTGCCTGCCATAGTATCCTGCGGCGGCAAGGCTTAGCGGGTGGCCGAAAAAAGGCTTGGACCACGCCGTGCGGAGTGCGTACGCAGGCTGCCCGGAACTCTCTCCGGCTTGAGGGTAGCGATAGTAGGGGTCATAGGGGACTTCCCAGTCAAGGTTGTCCAAAATTCCACCTTGAAGTGTCACAGTCTGCTCGTCCGAGAGTTCGAACCGGTACTCCAGGCGAAGCTGAGGCGTCCAGCCCCAGAGGTTTCCCGCGTAGGCGAAAGCGGGAATGGAGAGAGACGCAAAGGATGTGGGAGAAAGCGGCGAGATAAATAAGGAATCTTGGCCGGCAACGATCGAGGTATGCTCCCAATCAAAACGCAGGCTGGCGGTCTGCATGCGGGCAATACCAAAGTTAACTCCGTTCGGTGTTGCCGGAAATCCTCCCGCGAAATCGAATTGCACGGTGCCGGAAGTCTTTGCGCCTGCGACGCTGGGGCCGAAAACTTCCAGCCCGATTTCCGTTTGGCGCAAGGTTGCACCAAAGCTTGCCTGAGATGATCCTGGGAGGGACGGTTGCGCGTAGTCCGGGATGTCCAGATTATCGGACGCGCCGACGTTATGGAATGCGTTCATCAGAACGATTCCGGAAAGCCGGGCGCGATACTTGCCCGCCGTTTCTACTTTAGTCTGATATTGTTCGTCGACCTTAGAACCTAACAGCTGAGTGGATTCTTCAAGTTTCTGAACACGCGATCCCAGTTCAGCGGCGGTCGGGGAGGACGAATTCGTTACAGTGTCGAGCGAGGAATGCGGTGAGGTAGAACTAATCACCGTGGAGGCAGCCTCATCTTCGTCTGAAGACCTAACCATTGCCGCGGCTAGTGGCGCCAAGAGCTTGCGCGTCTCCTGTAGTTGGTCGCGGAGTTCCTTCATCTCGGCACGGGACTGAGCATTCTCGGCTCGCATCTCTTCGACCATCGCGCGTAGCGCGCGCACCTGCGTGTCGAGTTCATGCACCGAATCTGCGCCGGTTGCGGAGGGCACGACGGGCGTGCTTTGCGCCGACATTTTTTGCGTTAAAACGGCGGTAAACACAAAAGTCAACGTGGTGGCGATTACAGCCCTCCGATGAAGGTTGATAGTCCCTGCTTTGTTCACAGATCCTCCTGGGCGACGAACGGAGCGTTGTGAGATCGATAAAGGATGAAACGTATTATCGGTCCGAATGTCGAAATGGCTTAGCACTTTCTCGATCGCTGTCGAACGATTCCCGCGCGGCCGTGGGCTGATAATCTCTCGTGAGATCGGAAGTTTCGGGAGATCGTCCGGGGATGGTGATACAGAAAATGGTTTCACCACTCACCGTCCGTTCTGACGATACTGTCCCGCCGTGATCCTGCACAATCTTCTGCACGACAGTAAGTCCCAGACCGGTTCCGTTTTCTTTGCCGTAACTTACAAAAGGATGAAACAGTTGGTCTCGAATTGGCTCCGCGATCCCCGGACCATTGTCGGAAACCTGGATAATAAGAGCAGCAGCAGTAGAGTTAACCGTGACCCGAACTCGTCCGTCAACAGGGGGAGCGGCTTCGCACGCATTCAGCAACAGGTTGTAAAGGACGCGTTCTAGTTTTCGCGGATCGAACCACGCAAGTTCCGCGGCAGAAAAGTTTGAACCGGGCAGACCCAAATCAACGGCTGCACCAAGATTATGAACTTCAATGAGCGTTCCCTGATGACGTGGATGCAAGCGTACCGCCTGGGTCGCACGTCGTACGGTTTCGGTCACGCTGGCGTAGCTGGGATTCAGTGACTCTCTGGTCCGGGCGAACTCGAGCAGAGAGTCGATAAGGTCTGTCATTTGGTTCACGCCGGTGCGCACCTCCTGATATAACTCTTCGCGGCGGGCAGCCGTAAGGCGACCGTCACAAAGAAATTCAGAATTCGCGACGATCGCGGCAAGGGAATGGCGGAGATCGTGGGTGATAGAACTCGCCATTCTCCCGATGGTGGCCAGTTGCTCGGATTCAAGCAGAGCCTGTTGGGTTTTGAGCAAACTGGAACGCATCCGATCGAAAGCCGAGGTTAACTCCGCAACTTCGTCGCTCCCTCGAGCGTCGACGGGATGATGAAAGTCTCCGTGCTCGAGTGCTCGCACTCCCTCCACCAGACTCGCCAGGGGACGGGTGAAAGTATGAGAAATCAAAAAAACCAGGCAGCTACCGACTAACACGGCCGTGAGGCCAAGCAGTAGCAAGAGTCGGTTCAGCTTGCCGAGGAAGAGCGCGGCTTGATCATAGGAGCCGAGTACGATTAAGCGCACCCGTGGATTTTCTCCTCCCGTCAGATCTAACGATGTGGCGAGAAAGTGTTCATGGCCGACTTCAACGTCGCGAGGTGTGTTCTGCGAAGATGTCGCCGATAACGCCTGTACAGAGGGACTCTGGGATTGGGCGGGCGCTAAAGTGGTGGCGACGATCTCATCGTCGCAAGAGAAAGCTAGCTGGCTGGAAGAGACTTTGCTTACCTCGCGGGCTAATTTGTCATCTATCTCGTATCCGATGATTAGGAATCCTAGAAGCGGACCCTCGGTTCTGGAACCGAAGTAAACCGGCTGCACGAAGACTTGATAAAGATGATGGTTACCGAACCACCACCGACCGGAATCCTCTTCGTTCAAAGACCGCTGGAAATACTGCTGGGCGGTTTGGCGAGTGAATCCCTCCGATTTGGTGTGGAGCGCGACCACCGACCCATTACGGTCCGCGAGTACCAGGAGATCGCTTCCGGTCAGTTGCCATACGTCTTTGGAAGCATCCTGAATGGTGGCGGGGTCGTGGGCGGTCATGATGGCCCGCGTGATGGGAAGGTCGGCTACTAGCTCCGCAGAGTGAGTTAGCATGATTTCGCGATCGTGCTGAAAATTGCGAAATGTTGTGACTGAGTTTTGCAAATCCTGAACGATTCCTTCGCGTACATGGCGCTGAACGCTCTGGCGTACCACCAGGAGGCTCATCGCCGTCAGCCCGGCAGTGATGAGCAGCATCGATAAAAGAAAACGAGTCCGCAGGCGGGTTCGCGGCAGGAAAGGGGTACTAGCAGGAACCAAAAGCGTTTGTGACGCGGGTTCTGGTGTGGGTTCCAATGGATTTCAGCGAACGAACTTATAGCCCATTCCGTGCACGGTGCGAAAGTGCACCGGACTAGCGGGGTCGCGCTCCAATTTTTGCCGCAGTTTAAGAATGTGATTGTCCACGGTTCGAGTGGAAGGATAATTCTGATATCCCCACACTTCGTTCAGTAGTTCGTCACGGCCAATCACGCGATCAGGATTTTGGACGAGGAATTGAAGCGTTTTGAACTCTTGCGCAGTCAACACGGCAACCTCGCCATCGCGGAGCACTTCCATTTTCTTAAAATCGACAGAGATATTATCGAAACTGATCAGGCTGGCGCTTGGGACTCTCAGGGTGTGCCGAAGAGCTGCGCGTACACGGGCTAATAGTTCGCGAGGGCTGAATGGCTTGGTGACGTAGTCGTCAGCGCCCAATTCCAACAACAAGACTTTGTCCGAGACATCGCTGGTAGCGCTTAACACCACAATCGGCAAAGTGGGCGCCTGAGCCTTAACCTCCTTACAGAGATCTCGTCCCGAAAGCTTAGGCAAGCGAAGGTCGAGAACGATGACGGCGGGAGGTAAGGCATAAAAGCTCTCCAGCGCCGACTGTCCGTTGGATTGAATTTCCACGGCGTAACCTTCGGTCTCGAACAAGTGCTTTAAAACTTTTTGAACGGACGGATCGTCCTCAACCACTAGAACCCTGCCCACATTGGAAGCAAAACTCGATGGATCCGGAGATGTCGTAGCGCCCGGGGTTGTGATCTTACCCATTCCGTTTGGTCCCATATTAGTTGAACCCATACCGCTTTGCGACATGCTGATTTGACCCATGGAAAAAGATCCTCGGTCGGGTGGCGCGATACAGGCCATATTCTGAGGTACCGCTGGCCGCGACTAGTGAAGCTTACATCGGTTCTTACGGGATTTCGGTCCAAAGGGTATCGTTTGACAATTTTTTTACAATTACACGCTTCATGGGGATATTTACGGTAAGCCGCTTGCGAAGGAATTGCACGACTGGCCAGGTACCCCGCGAATGCTTTGAACTCGCGGTCCCGTAGAATAGCAACTGCTTGTCTGACTTCGGCGAATTCGATGCGGTGCGTGTAGTGCTCGTGGATGTGCGCAACCCGCTCAATATTGGGGCAGCTGCACGGGCCATGAGTAACTTTGGCTTTCCGCATCTTCGCTTGGTGAACCCTTACGAAATTGCTTTCCAGAATGCGCGTTCCGCAGTCGGCGCGGCGGCCACGCTGGCGAGCGCTCAAGTTTATAAAACTGTGGCAGAGGCTATTGCCGACTGCTCGTTGGTGGTAGGAACAACCGCTGTGGGGCACCGGGATTTGCAGCATTCCCTGGTCCGGCTGGAACCTGGCGCTGCTCTGATTCGGGCGCATGCGGCGGGAGCGCCGTGCGCTCTTTTATTTGGCTCAGAAAAATTCGGCCTTTCGAATGAGGAGATGAGCCACTGTCACTGGTTAATGCACATTCCTACACGCGATGCGCATAGTTCAATGAATCTGGGGCAAGCCGTTGCCATCTGCTTGTACGAGCTGATGCGTGATTCGGGCTCGCGAGATCGTGTTGCAATTAGAGGTTCGGAGGTAACTAAGCGCATTCAACCAGCTTCTGCTGAAGAATTCGAGCGGATCACTGATACATTGCTCGAGGCGCTACGCGCCAGCGAATATCCCAAGCTGAATACTTCGAAGTCGTTTCATGCGGCCGTCCGTCGCCTGGTGCGGCGATTGAATCTGCAACAAGGCGACGCGGAATTCTTTCTCGGCATGCTCCGCCAAATGGTGTGGAAGATGAAGCGGGATGGTCAGTCAGGCAAGTCTGGGTAAATTCAATTACGGCTTTATCTGGTTAGGAAACACTTGCTTGGAGTTTCTACCAAACTCAAAGCGGAGACTCCATTCACTAGGAGTGGGCTGCCCGTCCAGCTTGGGTGGATCAAACTTCCACATCCGCGCAGCGGCCAGCGCCTTGCTAGCAAAGTATTTGCTTGGGCCTGCCGAGGTGAGTGTTGCTTGAGAAACGTTCCCAGAAGCATCCACGAATACTTGCACGCTGACTTTTACGTGCCCTTTGACGGTGCTCTGCGCGCCTGGCGAAACGTCCGCGGCAACCGGATGAAGCACTTTTCCCGGTAGGTTCCCGGTTGCTGCGGCCGCAGACATCTCGTTAGGCGTGGCCGATTGAACTGCCGGGGCTCCGGGAATGGCTTGTGTCGAACTTATTGCGGACTGCTGCGGAAGCACTTGCGTCCGGGTCGCAGACCTGCGCGAAAATAAGAATCCTCCGATAAGCGCGGCGATGATCAATCCGAAAATGATCAAGGGACGCATCAGCGAACTTCTGACGGGTACTTCTTGCAAGTGCTCGGGCGTCGCCTTTGTTTCGGAAGCGGACAACACCGTTGCGACCGGCGGCGGGTTTAACACGCCCAGGATGTTCTCCATCGTCGGGCGCTGCTGCCGATCGACACGGAGACACTCCTTCGCAATACGATGAAATGGTTCTGGAACCGTATCCGGGATCGCGGCCTCATCTTTCCCATTGATAAGCTGAGGTGCCTCCGGCATCCCCTGAGTAAGCACTGCGAGCAACATCGTTCCCAGGGACCACGCATCTGCCGCGGCAGACAATCCCACCGAAGCGATTTCGGGAGCGTCGTAAACACTTTTCACGACGGTGCGTTCCCCATGCTTGCCCAGGGTGTCGGCCGAGATCTTGAGTTGATCATTCACCGCCATCACATTCGACGGCTTCATCCGTCCATGCACAAAGCCCCTCTGGTGCAAGAGGGCTAACGCCTCCGCAGTCGGTGGAAGCATTCCCGCAACTTCCTCTGTGGAGAGCGGGCGCAAAGGAAGAATCTGTCCCAAATCTTCTTCAGCCTGTTCCATAACGACGTACAGAAGTCGCTGGTTAGCGATGGTGACGGACCCTGATTCGAACAGATGAATCAGGTTAGGATGTGACAATTGCGCGCTTTCCCGCCAGCGCGAGAGTTGCCCTTCTTCATCGAAACCTGCCGAGGAAAAACCTTCGGCGCTAATGAGCTTGATCACCGCTTTGCTGGGATTTGTGCCACTTCTCTCAGTCAAAAATACTACGCTGTGTTCAGAGCCCCCCAGCCATTTTTGCAGAGGGAACTGCCCATCGAGAACCTGGCCCTCCCATTTTTTACACTCGCTCAAAATACTCATAAAGAGACGTGCCGAACCGTCATTCTATGCCAGCTAGAACCCAAATCCCCGCCAAAAATGCGCTTACAGCATGTGCGAAACTGTGGAAATCTTTTGTTCGCTTAGGAAACTTCTTTCAGCATATGAGCATTTTCTGAAAGATTGAGGTCAGTTATCATACGATGATGGCGATGCGAAAGGGCCTCCGAGCGTCCGATCAGGTTCTGGTACAGATCGTCGACTCTGCGTTGGCCGATGCAACTCGGCGTAGCGGAAGCTGGCTGCTATGCAAGGCGGGGTGTACGCAGTGCTGCGTCGGCGTATTCCCTATCAGCCAACTGGATGCTTGGCGGTTGCGGAGAGGGCTGGCCGAACTGCAATCCCGCGAACCAGCGCGAGCTGAACGGATTCGAACGCGAGCCCGGGACGCGGTGGGCCGATTGGCGGCCAATTTTCCCGGCGATCCAGTAAATGGCGTGCTTTACGAGGGAGAAGAAGCAGAACGTCAATTTTCAATCTTCGCGGACGATGAAGTTTGTCCGGTTCTCGATCCGGAGACAGGGAAGTGCGATCTTTACGAATCGCGGCCGATCACCTGCCGCGTTTTTGGCCCTCCAGTGCGGTCGGAAGACGGACTGGGAGTATGCGAACTTTGTTTCCAGGGGGCAACCGAGAAGGAGATTGCCTCTTGCGAAATGCGCCCCGATCCTGACGATTTGGAATCAGTGTTAGTAAAGAAACTTGAGAACAAGATCGGGGTTCGAGGACAAACCATCATTGCTTTTTGTCTCGCAGATTGAGGCAATCCTCCGCTAACTCCTTTTCTTCTCCAGTTCAGCCCAACGGGCATAAAGAGCATCTACCGTGTCTTGAGCTTTTTCCATTTCGTCATTAGCCGCGATTAAACGTTGACTGTCGCTGACGATCTCTGGATCTTCAAGTTGCACACGTTTGGCCTGCAAGATATCTTCTGCGGTAGCGACCCGATTCTCTATGGCATCGTATTCGCGACCTTCCAAATACGATAATTTCTTCTTGGATTGACCTTCACGCTGCCGTTCTTCGTTGCCAGACGATATCGCGGAACTCTTGGACGCTGCGGCGCGAACCATCTGCTTGCGCTGGTCCAGCCACGTTTCCCACTGCGAATAATCGGCAAACAGTCCTACGCCGCCTTGACCATCCAGGCCGAGAACCACCGTAGAGACCCGGTCCAGCATATAGCGGTCGTGCGTCACCAGGACCAGAGAACCGCGAAATTCCAATAAGCTCTCCTCCAGAATATCGAGCGTGGGTATATCCAGGTCGTTGGTGGGCTCATCCAGCAGGAGAACGTCCGCGGGCTGCAGCATCAATTGGGCAATCAGGACTCGCGCCCGCTCGCCGCCTGAAAGTTTTCCTACAGGCTGATTCAATTGTTCACCTGCAAAAAGGAATTTTGCAGCCCACGACGCGACGTGTACCTGGCGATCCTGGTAGATCACCGAATCTCCCGTGGGAGCCAAGGCTTGACGCAGTGTCACGTCGGGGTCGAGTTCGCGGGTCTGGTCGAAATAGACCATTCTCAGCCAGTCCGCCCGGCTGACTGTACCCGTCTGTGGAGTAGACTCGCCGAGCAGCAGCCTTAAGAGGCTTGTCTTTCCGCTGCCGTTCGGCCCCACCAATCCAACTCTCATTCCCGCGGTAATGACGCAGTTGAGTCCGGTAAAGAGTTCCCGTCCGCCGACTTCGCAGGCGACACTTTCCAGTTCAATCAGCCGTTTTGTCTTGCGGTCCGTGGCCGAGAAGTCAATCTGCGCGCTCGCGGTGCGGCTTCTGGAATTGAGATCCGCAAGTTCATCCATCAGATCTCCAGCTTTATCGATGCGGGCTTTGGACTTTCTGGTTCGAGCCTTCGCACCTCGTTGTAACCATTCGATTTCGCGGTGCACCAGATTCTCTAAAGCTTCCTGACGCTTCGATTGTGCGTGCAGGAACTCTTCTTTCTTTTCGAGGAAGCGCGTGTAGTTGCCCGCCACGCGAAGCAGACCGTCCGGATACGTACGATTCAGTTCGGCCATTTCCGTGGCCACGTTTTCAAGGAAGTATCGATCATGGCTGACCACGACACATGCGAATGCAGATGCTTCCAGCAAATCTTCAAGCCATTCGATTCCGGCGAGATCTAGATGATTGGTCGGTTCGTCGAGCAGTAGAATGTCGGGCGCTTGTACAACAGCTTCCACAATGGCGAGCCGCTTTTGCCAGCCGCCGGAGAGTGAATACGCCTCTGCGTCCAGATCTTCGAAACCGGCGCGGCCTAAAGTCTCGGCAAAGCGGGTGCCGCGCTCGGAATCTGCGAGGCCAGACCGTTCCATGGCATCTTGGGCGACAGAACGAACGGTGGCGCCGGATTCAAATTGTGAGTCCTGTGCCACATAACTCAGGCGAACCCGCTTTCGCAGGGCAATCTCCCCGCTGTCCGGGCTTACGTCTCCAGAGAGAATTCGGAGGAGTGTGGACTTTCCAGAGCCGTTGGGGCCAATAAGGCCAATCCGGTTCCCTTCGGACACGGTAAATGAAACATTCTGAAAGAGCGGGCTGGCTCCGAAAGCTTTCGAGATTCCCTGTGCATTGATAATTGGCGGCAACGGATCATGAACTCCTGATGAACTGATTCGAGATTATCAGTAAAGCAGGTTATTGGAGTCTACTCAGGCTGAAACAGGGCTCTAAAATCGCTAAAGGAGCGGCGATTTCTGCCGATCTTCCATTGACGGGCAAGAATTGACGGGCAGGATACGTTCTGTAAGTACAGCAACCGTCACCGATTCGCTATCTCTCGAAACTGCTCAACGGAAGGTATGATGACCTCTAGAGTTGCGATTGCGAACACCGAAGAACTGCATAAAGAGTGGCGTCCCGTTCTCGAGTTAGCGACTCGAGAGGTGTTTGAATTGATGCTAGCCTCTCAACTCACTGCGGTGAAAGGCTTACCCCCCACGACCCTCAATGTCACGGCGATGGTGGGACTAGCAGGGATCCTGCAAGGGCTGATGGGCGTTCGGTGTGAACAGAAGGCCGCAGCTCTCATGGCGTCGAGGATGCTCGGAGTGGATATCGATAACGTTGGCCCGGAGATTTCCGACGCCATCGGCGAAGTTTGTAACATGGTCGCGGGAAATTTTAAAAATAAAGTGAGTGGATTGGGCGATGGCTGCATGCTTTCTCCCCCCTCCGTGATCACCGGGGACGATTACGTGGTACATTCCCAGCCGGAAAACCCGACGCTCGAAGTCACATTGCTACTGGAAGGCATGCCCATCGTGGTCTCTCTGCACATAAACACTTAATGTTACTGAAAACTCTTACTGATCATTTTCACTCTCACCGCACTGCCACGCTCGTCAAATGTTTCAAGCCTGATCCGTGTCAGTAATATCCACAATCGAATCCTGTTTCTTTTTTCGCCATTCTTTGAAGACTGACGGCCGCCTGAAGTGTTTTTAGTCTCAAATCCATGGTCACGATGCAAAAATGAGCCGCGTAAAGACGGAGCCGGCCCACACTTGCCGGAAGATAGCAAACAAGAATACAAATGACTGTGCAGCGAAATAATTGCATAGGATTAAGCTGCGGAACACATTCCGAAGAGTGTCATGACAAAGTGGAAGCGCAGTAAGTTTAGTCTTGCTGGCGGCTGGGAATAACGGGGTTCGACCGCGAACAAGTACGGTGAGCTCTTGCCGGAAACCCCTAGTATTGCGGTCTGTTTAGTCCCACTGTTTTTGTGAAATAGAGGCCCTTATGCGAGTTGGTGTGTTCACTCCGCTGTTATCGCAAATGCCGCTCACCGCGGTACTGGAGAAGTTGAAAGCGCTCCACATCGATACAGTAGAACTGGGAACTGGTAACTATCCTGGCGACGCGCATTGCAAGCTTTCCATGATCGAGAATGCGGCATCCCTCGCGGAATTTCAGAAGATTCTGTCCGATCATGGCGTCACCATCAGCGCCTTGAGTTGTCATGGCAATGCGTTACACCCTGACACGGCCCGGGCGAAGAATGCACGGGAAGTGAGCCGGAAGACCGTGGTGCTCGCCGAAAAGCTCGGTATTCCGGTAGTCGTGGATTTCTCAGGTTGCCCGGGCGATTCTTTTACTTCGAAAGCTCCAAACTGGGTAACCTGTCCGTGGCCGCCGGAATACTTGGAAATTCTCGACTGGCAGTGGAATGAAGTAGTGGCACCCTATTGGATTGAGCATGCGAAATTCGCCGCGGATCATGGGGTAAAGATCGCAATCGAAATGCACCCTGGTTTCGTCGTGTACAGCCCGGAGACGATGCTAAAATTGCGCTCGATTGCCGGGAATAATGTTGGGTGCAATTTTGATCCCAGCCATTTGTTTTGGCAGAGCATCGATCCGATTGCCGCCATTCGAATTCTTAAGGATGCCATTTTTCATGTGCATGCCAAGGATACCCAAATGTATCCGGCGAATTTGTCGCGCAGCGGTGTACTTGATACCAAACGCTACACTCTGGAACGCGAGCGCGCCTGGATTTTCCGTACTTGCGGATATGGCCATGGAGCTGAGTGGTGGACAGAATTTATCTCAACCTTGCGGATGTTCGGCTACGATAACGTGCTGTCCATTGAACATGAAGACAGCTTGCTGTCGCCTGAAGAAGGCCTGACCAAAGCTGCCAATTTTCTCAACAATATCGTTATCCGCGAACAGCCTGCCGCCGCCTGGTGGATCTAAGCCTTCGTGGATATAGGCCAAAGATGAGGATTTGATTTTGGAGAAGACCATCAGGACGGCAATCTTCGGCACCGGATTCATGGGCCGCGTGCATTTGGAGGCACTGCGAAGGCTGCAGTTTGTAGAGGTGGTTGCAATTGCCGGAAGAAACATTGAGGCGGCGCGAAGGCTAGGCTCCGGCTTTTCGATTGTCAAAGGTACGGCCGACTTCAGGGATATTCTGTCGGACCCTGCCATCGATGCCATTCACATCTGCACGCCCAACGCGCTGCACTTTCTCATGGCTAAGGCGGCGCTGGAGGGGGGCAAACACGTCCTATGCGAAAAGCCGCTGGCTACCAGAGTTGCGGAGGCTGAAGAACTCGTCGCACTCGCGGAGCGCGAAGGACTGTTCAACTGCGTCTGCCACAATCTTCGTTATTATCCCATGGTGCAACAGATGCGGCGGATGCGTGAAGCCGGTGAGCTAGGCGAGATTCTGGCCGTTCAAGGGACATATTTTCAAGACTGGCTGCTCCATGAGACCGATTGGAATTGGCGTGTGGAGGCCGAGGCCGGGGGGCCTTCCCGTTGCATGGCCGATATTGGCTCGCACTGGTTCGATATGGCTGAGCACGTTACCGGATTGCGCGTAAATTCGCTTTCTGCCGACCTGCAAACTTTTTACAAAACTCGAAAGCGGCCGAAACATTCCAGCGAGACCTTTTCAAGCAAACTGTCTGGAACCGATATGCTCGGAATCAATCTGCTTGGAACCAAGGACTATCTCGATACACCGGTCGACACGGAAGACTACGGAGGAGTGATTTTCAGCATGGGAGAGCGCACGCATGGTTCCATGAGTGTCAGCCAGGTCGCGGCTGGACGTAAGAACAGGCTAAGCATTGAGATCTCCGGTACGCGAGCATCGGTTGGATGGAATCAGGAGCGGCCTGATGAACTATGGATCGGACGTCGAGATGCCGCGAATCAGCTTCTTCTAAAAGATCCGCCGTTGCTGAAACCCGAAGCGCGCGCGTATGCTGACCTTCCGGGCGGTCACAGTGAAGGCTATGACGATACTTTCAAGCAAGTATTCCGGCGTTTTTATGCTTCCATCTCCGGTGCTCCAATCTCAGCGGCAGGCGGTGTCCATGACTTTCCTACTTTCGTCGATGGGCTGCGGCAACTGAAGATTGTGTCCGCTGCGCTTGAGAGCAACCGCACCCGAAGCTGGGTTGATGTCTCTGAAAATTGAATCGGCACTCGAAAGGCATACGCATTGATCTTCGCCGCCATTATCGCCATCTTCATTTACGGAATGATCGCCGCCATGCTCGGCACCATCCTTCCCGATTTGTCGAGTCGATATAAGCTCTCGCCCAGTCAGAACGGTACCATCGCGTTCGCGCAAGCCTTGGGTCTTATCATCGCGTCAGTGGCTGTTGGACCTCTGCTCGATGATGAAGGGAAGAAGATCGGAATTGTTCTCGGTCTCTCATTGATCGCCATTGCGCTTGCTGTCCTGCCGCGCGCGACTGGCTTCCGCAGCATTCTTCTTCTGTTGTTTTTGCTCGGTGTGGGCGGCGGCATCCTGGTTACTGGCGCCAATGCTTTGGCCAGCGATGCAGGGGAAGTTCACCGCGCAACCGCCCTGAATCTTGCAAATCTATTTTTTGGTCTCGGAGCGCTGGCAACGCCATTCATCGCGGCAAATCTCTTTGGACAAAACTGGGTGAAGCTTTGCTATACCATCACGTCGCTCACGGTGGTCACTCTAGTGGTAGAAATCCTCACTCGAATGCCCGGACCTACCGGCGGCGGGAAATTCGTTTTGTCCGATGCCGCCCCAGTACTTGGTCGTCCCCTTCTTTTCATGATTGGACTTTTCCTCTTCCTTTACATTACTTGCGAGGTCGGTATCTGGAACTGGCTGCCGCGCCATCTGATTGCGCAAGGCATCCCTGAATCGCGAGCGCTGAACATTCTCTCGCTGGGCTTCGCGCTCGGTATTTTGATCGGTCGTGTGGGCATCCTACCGGTTCTCAGCCGCGTTCCAGCCGTTACGGTTACGATGGTTGGCTCCGTTGCGATGGCGATTACGACCTTCTTAATGTTGCGCACGAAGAGGCCCGGCGTGGCGTGGGTCTTGGTGTTTCTCGCCGGACTTTCCATGGCGCCCGTGTTTCCAACTACGTTGGCGATTGTGGGCGACGCCTTTCCGCGTATGACCAGCACAGCCATCGGATTTGTCATCACCTGTGGCTGGACCGGATTGGCCGTCAGTTCGCGAATTATCGGCATAATCGCCGGCGGAGATCCGCGGCGACTCAAGACGGCTTTGCTTGTGATCCCAGGATCGGCGGTGCTGATGATTGGCCTGGACCTGGCGATTAAGAGTTCTCTGCGCTAGTCGCTATCTAAACCGTCAGCGCATGCATGTAGTCGGCGTCAATCTTCAGCGCCTCCATTGGTGGCATGTCAAACTGCTCCTGTTCCACAAAGGCGTGCTTGATGGAAACTTTTTTTGCCGCCTCGAAGATGGGCCGATAATCAATTGTGCCGCGACCCATCTCAGTGGAAGGAGGCGGATCGGATGGCGTGCTGGCCGCAGTTAGTTTGAATTCCTTCACGTGCAGCATGCAAATTCGCGTTGGATAACGCTTCAGTAAATCTACCGGATTCGCACCCGCTACAACGGCCCAGCCGCAATCCAATTCCATGCTTACTTTTGCGGGATCAGTGACGCGCATGAGCTCGTCGTAGAACACAACGCCGTTCTCCGAGCGGAACTCCGGGGTGTGATTATGGTAAGCGAAATGCATTCCGGCAGCACGTACGCGCTCCCCAATATGATTGAATTGATCAGCGTTCCACCGCCAATCATCGAGCGTCATTGATTCCCTGGCAGCCCTCGAGTTGGCTTCCTTCACCCGCGATGCATCCTTCAGCATCGGCGCAGCACACACTATGTATTCGAGGCCTAAATCCTTTCCGTATTGGATGGTCTCCTCGAGTTTCGGCAGGAGGTCCTTTAAGGGATAGTGTGCACTCACGCAATGCAATCCCGCTTGATCCATGGCCTGCTTCACTTCACTGGGACTGTGGCCAAAGAATCCAGCAGCCTCAACCTCGCGATATCCCATCGCCCCAAGCTGCTGAAGCGTGCCCTCGTAATCTTTCGGCAAGATATCCCGAACTGAATACAACTGTAGGCCGAGAGGAAGTCCCAACGGGTTAGCCATTAAGCGCGGCACATGGTTCCATAGAGCAGCACAAGCGGCCGAAGCGGAAGTGGTCTTCAAGAAAGTCCTTCGTGAAATGCGGTTCATCAATGATTCCTCAGTTTCCATTGTTCACTTGTAGGGTGCGATGCGGGCTATCCGCGAATCGTTTTCGACGCCCCATCCCAGGTTGCGATCGTATTCTTGAAATAAGCGTAATTAGCCAAATGGCAGCCAATCGCCGCATGGTTGCCGAACTCCTCGTCTTCAACTGTATGTTTGCGGCTGCGAACTGCGTTAAAGAAATTTGCCTGATGCGCGGAAATGTCGCTATAGCCCTGCGGAGCGGTAAACGTCTCAGCTTCGACGGTCTGGTATTCGAGCGGAGGAATAGGCGGATGTTCGGCCCCCCATTGCGCTAGATATTGCTTGCGCAAGCGGATCGGCCATCCTTTCGTGGAATATTCCTCGGGCTTTGGAGTCACATCTTGCGGAATGAATACCAAGGTTTGACCATTAATCTCCATCGTGCCCTTGGTCCCGTGAAACTTGATAGGTTCACCACCGGCATTGTTCAAATTGCATCGCAGCACCACACGAAACTTCGGGTAATCGTAAAGCGTCTCGATTACATCCGGAAAGTCGCGTCCATCTTTCCAACGAAATAATCCGCCACTAGATTGCGCCCGCTGCGGCGCTTCATTGGTACCGGAGATAAAATGGATTCCGGAGAGTAGATGTACGAACAGATCGCCGGCCAGACCCTCGCCATAGTCGGAGAAGCAGCGCCAGCGGAAGAACCGCGCTGCATCAAATGGACGTTTCGGAGCACCAACAAGAAATCCGTTCCAGTCTATGGTTTGCTCGCTAGCATCGGGAGGAATGGGATAAACCCATGCGCCGCTGGCCGAGTTCCGGTCGGACGAGCCTTCGATAAAGAACACTTCACCAAGCGCTCCAGAAGCGTAGAGTTCTCGCGCCTTCTCATAAACGATGGAACTCACGCGCTGGCTGCCCACTTGCATGATGCGATTTCCCTGGTGGACCGCTTCTACCATCGCGAAGCCATCCTCCACGGTGTGCGACATCGGTTTTTCGCAGTAAACATCTTTGCCCGCTGCGCATGCGTCCACCACAACGCGGCGATGCTGGTGGTCGGGCACCGCCACGATCACCGCGTCTACATCCTTGCGGTCTAGAATTTCTTTGTAATTGCGGGTTGTGGGAACTTGCTTCTGTAACGCTTCCTGGCCTGCCTCATGCCGGCTGTCATATAGATCGCAAATGGCAACGCACTCAATGCCGGGCACAGCGAGCGATGCTTGCAGAAGTTCGCAACCACGAGTGCCCGTACCAATCGAAGCGAAACGGATTCGGTCGCTCGGTGCGACAGTTCGATCGGCGCCCCATAACGTGGCTGGCTCTAGCAGTGTGAGTTTTACCGCAGCGCCTGCAGCCACAGAGGCGGTACCGATCCGCATGAAGCGGCGACGCGTCAAAACGCTCATCGATGATCCCCCGGACTTAGTAACGACGAGTAGTCTACGCCGTCCGCCTTGTGGATGCGAATTTATGATTTGTGCGTTGTATCAGGAGAGGGATCGGAGATTCAGTCGTGGCAAATGCATTTGGCGAATATAAGGTCAAAGCGGACGGCATGGGAGAGCGTCTGGTTGAGTGCGAACTGCGGCCCTCTAAGGAAGATGTCCTACCGTTACCAGCCGTAACTTGGAAGGAGGAAGCGTTTTGGCGTATAACAGGAAGTTGCATCCACGCATTCTCCCCGCGGATCGGCAACGACTGATGAATTTTGATAAGCGAGTGAAAAATGTCCAGCGTCACCCAAACTCCTGCCACTAAAGGTCTGGAGGGGGTTGTTGCCACAACCTCCAGCATTTGTTACATCGACGGCGACCGCGGCGTTCTTGCCTATCGCGGCATCGACATTCACGAACTCGCCGACCACTCCAATTTTGAGGAGACCTGCTATCTGTTGTGGTTCGGAAGGCTTCCCCTCCGCCACGAATTGAAAGAACTGCACGAAAAGCTCGCCGAAGAGCGAAAAATGGATCCTGCGATCCTCGATCTCATTCGTAACGCGCCGCGCCATGCCTTGCCCATGGACGTTTTGCGCACCGCAGTCTCGGCGTTGTCGTTCTACGATCCAGAAGAGAAGAGTAACGATCATAAAGCGAATGTAAACAAGGCCATTCGCCTGACTTCGCAGATTGCAATGATCGTTGCCGCCTACGATCGCATCCGCAAAGGCAGTCCAGTGATTGAGCCTGATCGCTCGCTTTCCCATGCCGCTAATTTTCTGCTGATGCTCAACGGCAAGCGTCCCTCGACTACTGCGGAGCGCGCTTTAGATATCGCGCTTATTTTGCACGCCGATCATGAACTGAACGCCTCAACCTTTGCAGCGCGGGTGACGGCCGCGACTCTTTCCGATATGCACTCCGCGATCACCTCGGCGATCGGGGCGTTAAAGGGGCCGCTCCACGGAGGCGCGAACGAGGCTGTTTTCCACATCCTCGAAGCCATCGACAAAGCAGGCGTCGATGCCCTCGATTATGTCAAGGGTATGCTCGCGCAAAAGAAGAAAGTCCCCGGATTTGGCCATCGCGTTTATCACACGGAAGATCCCCGAGCTACGCACCTGCGGGTTATGTCCCGCGACCTGGGAAACGCTAGCGGCCAGGCCAAGTGGTTCGAGATGTCGCATAAGATTGAAGAGTTCATCAAGGCGGACAAGAAGTTGAATGCGAACGTCGATTTCTATTCCGCATCGACTTATCACACCCTTGGGATTGACGTTGACTTGTTCACGCCGATCTTCGCCGTGTCTCGCATCAGCGGTTGGGCGGCGCATGTAATCGAGCAACTTGACGATAACCGCCTAATCCGTCCGCGCGCCGAGTATTTAGGCCCGGATTACCCGAACAGGTACGTGCCGATCGAGAAGCGCGGGTAGTTTATCGGCGGGTTTTCAAAGGCATCCAGACAGTTCATTCAAGTGGCGCTCCGAGCGGGGCGCCATTGCTTTTGCTGGAAATGACTGCCCACTCGACCGGCGCTCAAGAACAGGTAGAATGGATAGCAGATGACGCGCCGCATTTACCTCGACAATAATGCCTCCACGCCGGTACTGCCTGAGGTGTTCGAGGCCATGCGTCCGTATTTTGGCGAGCATTTCGGCAACGCCTCGTCGATCCATCATCATGGGCAGGAGACTCGCGCTGTAGTGGAGCGGGCTCGCGATTCGGTGGCCCGTCTGTTGTCCTGCCACGGTCAGGAGGTTGTTTTTACCAGCGGAGGCACCGAGAGCGATAATCTCGCAATCGCGGGGCTGGTCGCGCCCGGCGACCATGTCATTACTTCGACAATCGAGCACCACGCGGTGCTTCATGCCTGCAAACATTTAGAAGATATAGGTTGCGAAGTCAGTTATGTTCCGGTGGATGGCCGCGGCGTGGTTGATCCGCAGGATGTATCCAGAGCATTGCGTCCTCGGACGAAATTGATTTCCATCATGCTGGCGAATAACGAGACCGGAGTGCTGCAGCCGGTCGAGGAAATCGGCAAGATTGCCGCCGGAGCAGACGTTTTGTTTCATGTGGACGCGGTACAGGCCGCGGCGAAGATTCCGATTGATGTCGGCCGCATTGGCTGCGATGCTTTATCGATTTCAGGTCACAAGATGCACGCGCCTCAAGGTGTTGGCGCCCTCTATGTCCGCAAAGGGACACCTTTGCAGCCGTTATTTTATGGTGGCCGGCATGAGCGTTCGCGGCGCGCAGGCACAGAAAATGTTGCCGGAATTGTTGGATTAGGGAAAGCCGCTGAGTTGGCGATGCAGGCTTTCGAATGTGGGGGCGACAAGAATATTTCGATATTGCGCGATCGATTGGAGCAGGGAATTCTGGCACAGGTGGAGGATGCCGGCGTAAATAGTTCCCATGCGGCGCGGGTTCCGAATACGTCGAACATTTACTTTGATCACATCGAAGGCGAGTCGATGGTGATCTCGCTGGATCTGAAGGGGCTGGCGGTGTCCACGGGTGCTGCATGCTCTTCCGGGGCGATTGAGCCGTCGCATGTTCTCACTGCCATGGGATTACGCACGGATCGAGCGCGATCCAGTATCCGTTTCAGTCTTGGGAAGCAAAACACGGCGGAGGAAATTGCCTTTGCGTTGGCGTTGGTGCCGGAGACGGTTGCGCGGCTGAGGGAGTTATCTCCGGTCTATAAAAAACAGACAGTTTATTCCTAACATGGAAAGCGTTAAGACAATTGCCGTAGCCATGTCGGGCGGTGTGGATTCTTCCACCGTGGCGGCCATGCTGCGCGCCGGCGGGCACAACATTATCGGTTTGACGATGCAGTTGTGGAATCAACGCCGCATGGCGGGCCACGAGGGCATGCCAGAGGCCGTAACGGGCCGGTGTTGCTCTCTGGACGACGTGTACGATGCTCGCCGCGTTGCCGAACACATCGGGATACCTTATTACGTGGTGAATCACGAAGACCGTTTCGAGCGCGATGTGGTTCGTCCGTTCGTTGCCGAGTATCTTTCGGGCCGCACTCCTATCCCATGCAGCCTCTGCAATAATCATCTGAAGTTCGATCAGTTACTCATCGTTGCGCGGCAGATCGGAGCCGATTGCGTGGCGACCGGACACTACGCTCGGGTGGAATATGACGATCGCCGGGGGCGTTGGTTGCTTAAGCGTCCTGCGGACCGCGGCAAGGATCAGACGTATTTTCTGTTTGGCCTCACTCAAGAGCAACTGAGCCATACGCTCTTTCCTTTGGGAGAGATGACCAAAACCCAGGTTCGCGAACTCGCACGCCAGCACGGCTTGGCCGCGGCCGAGAAGCCCGATTCTCAGGAAATCTGTTTTGTGCCCGGCGGTGACTATAAGCGCTTCATTGATGCCTATCTCGCCGAGAATGGCGAGGCGTTGCCGGATACGGCGGGTGAATTGGTGACAGCAAGCGGCGAGGTGATCGGAGAACACGCGGGTATCCACAACTTTACGGTTGGACAGCGCAAGGGATTAGGGGTGGCCACCGGCTCGCCGCTCTACGTGATTAAGATCAATGGAGCAGAGAATCGGGTGATCGTTGGTAGCGCCGATCACCTGTATTCGCAGACCCTGCGGGCACGGCGCGTGAATTTGATTGCAGCCGGCAGTCTGGAGGAACCGATGCGGGTGTCCGTTAAAATCCGCCACCGCCATGAACCCGCTCCAGCAGTTATGGAAAAAATTGGCGAGGATGAGGTTTTGATAACCTTTGACCAGCCGCAGCGCGCCATCACACCGGGCCAAGCCGCCGTGTTCTACGACGCAGAGATCGTCGTCGGCGGCGGTTGGATTACCTAGAATCTTAGATGAACATCTCATCCTGCGGCACGGGCCGCCGCGCATTGCGGTTATCGCCGTTCTTCCGAGGACGATTGCCCAGCAGGAATTCCACACCGGCAGTTACGCCACGAAAAATGCCCGATACCTGGCGCACAGGCGAAACAACCGTCTTAGCCACAACCTCAGAGGTATGTTCCACACGGTCAAAAGTTCGGGTGAGCATTTCGTCCGCGCGAATAATTTGCAGGCGGGCACGATCGACCGCGTCGTTTACGGTTGCATCCACACGCTGAACTTCAGATCGCACTGATGTAGTGGTGTCGGCCACGTTCTCCATTACGGTCTTGAATTTGGGTTGCAACTCAACAAGGCTGTCGATAATCTGCAAAATCTTCGGATGCAACTGCACCAGATTGTCCGAGATTTTTTCCACCTTCGGACGCAGATCGGTCACCATCAGATTCACCGATTCAATCGAAGGCAAGGTTTTGCTCGTGACGTTGTCCACCACCGCTTCCATTTTTGTTACGGTCTTCTTCACCGTCAAAAAAAGTGCGACCAAAATCCCTGCCTGAAGAACTACTGCAGCCGCAGTGACCGCGATGAAAATGATGAGTAGATTATCCATGTTGTGAAAGCCCCCTGGCAGAGCCTGCGGGTTGCGAAACTTATGTTTTCAGGCTAGATCTTGTTGGCCGGGGCGGTTTCCGAGGTCGACTCCTGGTAAGCCTGTCTGCCAGCCTCGTAGGCTGCACGGAATTGGTCCTTCTGCTGGCTTACGGCGTCGCGGCTCTTATCTACCCACTCAGAAGCCTGCTCTCGAGCGTCGCGGGCTCGGGTGCGTACGTACTCACGGCCCTGCTCGGCCCGAGCTTTCAATTCTTCGCGAATTTCACTGCCCGCGCGTGGCGCGTAGAGAACGCCGATCAATCCGCCCAAGCCTAAACCGGCCAGAAACCAAACAAAACCGCCCCCATCTTGATCAGCCATAGGATGCCTCCTAACAAGGTAACTACTAAATTAAATGTTAGCACCGGGATCGACCAAACACAATTACGGCGAAACCCGTAATCGGGCATCCGGGACACCCCATTGTAGCCGAAAAAAGCGCCTTACTTTTGCGTCGGATTCGCAGGGGCTGGAGGTGGTGCGGTTTTCACTGGCGCTGACTTCACTCCCTGCAACACGGAGTTCGGTCCACTATGTTTGATAGCGTTAATGGAAAGCGTGACCGACGTCAGCATAAATAACACTGCCGAAATCGTGGTGGCCTTTGAAAGTGCCGTCGCAGCTCCGCGCGGACCGAAGGCCGCCTGGCTGCCCTGTCCTCCGAAAGCCGCAGAAATATCGCCGGCCTTACCGCTTTGCAGTAAGACAACAATAATTAAAAACAGACAGACAATCACGTGAATGATAGTGACGAAAATAATCATGGCTTCCTAATTTGTTCAGAAATAATTTCGTTGGTGCGGAAGGGGGGATTTGAA